>ENA-ORXM01001642-ORXM01001642.1-marine-metagenome-genome-assembly--contig:-NODE-1642-length-30186-cov-4.226178_pt1 | contig 30186 bp, 33 predicted proteins | sample MGYA00237867_ERZ511480 | MGnify/ENA primary metagenome ERZ511480 (study PRJEB26309, sample SAMN06266103) | marine metagenome | isolation source: Algal blade | place: United Kingdom:Sidmouth, United... | reverse complement strand
CACCCTGTGCGCCGGTATCGCCTTTGGCGCCCTGAGCGCCGGTAGCACCCTGTGCGCCGGTATCGCCTTTGGCACCCTGTGCGCCGGTAGCACCCTGTGCGCCGGTGGCACCCTGTGCGCCGGTAGCACCCTGTGCGCCGGTATTGCCTTTAGGACCCTGTGCGCCGGTGGCACCCTGTGCGCCGGTATTGCCTTTAGGACCCTGAGGGCCAGTGGCACCCGTGTTGCCCTTGGGACCGGTCGATCCGCCTTTGCTGCCACCATAGTATCCGGAGTTCCCGCCTTTGCTGCCACCGTAGTGGCTGGCGAAATTGCCGTTGTTCGAGTTGCTTCCGCCTGTGGAAGTGTTTCCTGAGGCGCCGTTGATATTGAAAGTCATGGTGCTTTCCCCTGCATCCATTACACTGTTGAGTCCCAATCGGTCTCGGGGTCGCCGTCCCAATTCCAGCCAGAACATCTCGATCGTGCATCAAAAAGAAACACATGACAAGCGAAGTTTGATGTTCATGACGCAGTACGATCCATGTCGTGGTTCCAGCGATCTAATATGTCTTGTTTCGGAATACGATTCGTGCGAGATATTAATCGGTCAGGGCAAGTACGTGCCTTGATGCTACGAACGCATAAGGTGTCACATGGTCCGTCGTCTCGCATCCGTATTGCTTCCTCTGCTTATCGCGCCCGGCATGGCCTGTGCGCAGGGAGATGGCTGGCGCGCGGAGCGATTCAACATCGTGGTGCGGGATCAGAACGTCCGGGATGTCCTCGTGCAATTCGGTGCGCTTGCGGGCGTGCCGGTCGTCGTGTCCGACGGCGTCGATGCCCGCGTTTCGGCCCGATTCGAGGGTGCAACCGGTGAAGAGGTCGTCAATGCGATCGCGCGCGAACACGCGCTCGACTGGCGCTACGACGGACGGCGGATCGAGGTGTCGGCGAACAGCGAGCAGGTCAGCCGGATCCTGGATATGGGCGGCGTTGCCCGTGCCGATCTGGTGAAGGCGCTGAAGGCATTGGGTACCTACGAGCAGCGATTTCCGATCACGGCTATCGATGGTCAGCTCGCGCTGCTGGTCGGGCCGCCCCGCTATATCGGTATCGTCGAGATCGTTCTCGCCGACCTGGTCGAGACACGGATGACGATGGAGGCGCGCAAGGCGGATCGTCTTGCGAAGAAGGAGATGCTCGACAAGGAGCGGGCGGAAAAGGCCGAGCGTCTGGCCGAGGAGCGTCGTCTCAAGGCGTTGTTGGCACGGCAGAATCAGCCTTTGGTTCGTACGACGCCGTTGATCAATCGCGGCGGGCGGTGGGGAGGATAGGATGCTCGGAGCCTTCGACTTCACGACGCTCGAATCGGGCGCTGCCATGCCCCATCCGGATGGGGAAGGTAATGTATCGCCATCCGTCTCGCGCGAGGATCTGAAATTGCTGTGCGAGATCGGCGTGCTCGCTCTCGCCATAGAGCGGGGAGACGAGGCGCTGCCCATCTTTCGCTTCATCGACCGGGAGCAGCCTCACAACGCCGCCGGGTCGATCGGCATCGCCATGGTCGAGGTCGCCTCGGGGCGCGAGCGCGACGCTTTCGCCCGCCTGCGACGCTCGATCGCCACGCGGCGTGTCTGCGTACGCGAAGCCAAGGCGGTTCTGGCGATCTTTCTCATGGGCTTCGGGCGTCATGCCGAAGCCAAAGGCCTGCGTCGCGAAATCCTGCGCGGACCCGATTGCGGGGCCAGGCGCCTCATTCAAAGTTACGGCATTGCCTGAGTTCAGGCGACTGAAAGGACCAAAGAGATGAACGGACTCAATTCGATTGGAAATGCTGCGGATGCCGCCAGTCCTGCTTCTGCAGGCGGTGCGGAGGGCGGTAATTTCGATGCCGTCTTCAAAGAGGGCATCACCAACACCGCAGCCGTGATGCTGCAGCTCATCGGCGGCGATATCATCCAGTCCGTCATGAAGGACGAAAGCGCCGTCGACTGACGACGAAGCGCGGTGGCCCGCAAGGGGTCGCCGCCCGAAGATCGCCTCGTCCATCGAGGCAAAGAGTTTAGAAGGGACGACCCATACCATGCACGCCGCCAACCGATACGAAGACCAGCAGGAAAGCGCTCGACGCGCCTTCTCGCGCGTTTTCGTGGCCGGTCTGGCGCGCAGGATGGCCCGCACGGGATTGCTGCGCGCATTGGCGCGCGCATTTGCGGGCCGGGAAGCGTCTCTCGAAAGGTTCCCCTCCAGGCATCTGCACACATTGTGTGACAGGGCTAACCTTCAACCGCTCCGTCTACCCGGAGTCGCCGCCGGTGGAGCAGGTGGTGGCGGACCGGGCGACGACGGAACCGGAATTCCGTTCATCGCCTGAAGGCGATTTCTTGACAGATTTTTCCGCCGTTCGACGGTGGTAAGGGGAATGCTGTGTCTATAACAGCGATAGCTTCGCAGGGCGGTACTCCCGCTCAGGCGGGCGCTTCCATGGAACGCGCCGCCATTCAGGCTTCCGGGGGCAGCTCCGCCAGCGGAACGCAGGCGACGAATCAGGTGAATATCAGCTTCGAGCCTCCCGCAGCATCGAACGCACCGATGGATCGCATCGGATCCGGCATACTCGACACTCTGCGCAACTTCGAACAGAGCCGTGCTGCCAAGCGCGAATCGATGAGCATGACCCAGGGCGGCCCGGCGTCTCCCGTTGCGGCGGCCAAGCAGGAACTGCTGTCCGGCCCTGCCTCCGTTCGCCCTGCATCGGGCGGCGAACTGGCCTCTCAACCTGCCAAGGAAGTCGGCTTCGATGAAGCGGTCGGCGCGATGACGCGCAGTTTCGACTACGCCATCGAAACGCAGTTGATCGTCAAGACGGGCTCGCAATTCTCGTCTTCCGCGTCCTCGCTCATGCGTGGCCAGTAATCCGCCGCACCGATGATCCGGTGCGAAGTTCTGGAGTAGGTCCATGACGATTCGCAAAACGATCCTGACCTTTGCCGCGCTGCTCGCGTTGGCGGGGTGCAGGGTAGAAGTCTATGATAAACTTTCGCAGCGTGACGCGAACGAGATAACGGCTCTTCTCCTGTCTTCCGCCGTCGACGCAAAGCGGATCGAGGAAAAGGACGGCACGTTCGCCGTCGAGGTGCCCGAGGATGATTTCGCATTCGCGGTCAAGCTGATCGCCGATAGCGGACTGCCCCGTCCGCAGTTCCATTCGATGGTCGATGTCTTCCAGAACGACCGCCTCATCGCCTCTCCGTCGGAGGAGCGTGCCCGGCTTGGTTACGCGATCTCGCAGGAACTGTCGCAGACGGTTTCGGATATCGATGGGGTCATCTCGTCACGGGTGCATCTGGCGACCCCGGCGCTCGATCCGCTCGGTCGCCGTGTCGGCAAGCCGTCGGCATCCGTCGCGATCCATCACGAGGAAGCACTGCCTACCGAAGGTCTGGTGCCGCGCATCAAGCTGCTCGTATCCCATGCGGTGGATGATCTGGAATACGACGACGTCCTCGTCGCGCTCTTTCCGGTCATGCGCTCGAACGGTGGCAAGGCCGCCGCATCGAATCTCGCCGATGCGACGTCGACCAGGTCGTCCGATGGAGGTCTCCTCTCCGAGATGGCATGGCCTTCGGGTCAGGCGCAGGCCGCCGAACCGGCATCGTCGCGCACCTATGTCGCCCGTGCTACGGTCGGCGATCCGTCGCTGTTCGATCCGGCGATCGCCGCGATCCTTGCCGGGGGACTGCTCGTGTTGCTGATCGCGGCAAAGGGGCTGTTCGATGGTCCGCGCCGCCGCCTGCAGACAGCGCCTGCGAAAGACCGCGCGCCCGCGCCGTATCCCGAACCACGGCGCCGGGGATCGTGAAGAGAACCGTTGCAAGCCCGACAGAAGGTCGGGCCGCGCAGCATTCAAAGACCCTGTCCGACACGACCGCCATGCTGAAAAATCTCTCATTCGAACGGATCGGCGGCGACCTGCCGCCCGATCTGTCCCGGAGACTGCTCGTTTCCCGTTTTCGGACACGGCTCGAACGGCGTTTCCTCCAGCGCACCGGAGTGGCGAACGTTCTTCCCGACCTGATCGACAGCCCCGCAGGAATCCTGATCGGTTTCGGTGACGCCGGATTGCGCGATCTCATCGTCGACGTAGGGGCGATGTGCCAGTTCGCGGTATTGCGACGAGTGGTCGCTCAGGCCACGCTGGCGGACCTGTCGGAACGCCTCGGACTGCCTTTGGCGACGCATGATTCACGCCGCGCCACCCATGGCGAATCGCTCGATCGGGCACGGGAGATCGCCTCTCCTCATCCCGCCGGAGAAGACGAGCACGCGCTCGTGGACGCGATCCTGCGAGACGGGCTGCAATGCTGGACCTGCTGGATCCATGGCCAGCCTTCGACGCTGCGCGACTTCTTTCGCGCTCTGACGCCCGAGATTCCTCAAGGTGGCGACGATGTTGCAACGGAAGGCTGTCGCCCGAGGGATTGTCACCGCCGCGCCGCACTCTTCGCTGCGCGGCTCGATCTGGCTCGGGTGGAGCGTGAAGAGTCGATCCAGAAGGAAGCATGATGCAGGACGGGACCAATATGATCGTGCCGACCCAGCAGGAGAATGCTGCGTCGAAAGTGCTCAAGGCCCATGATTTCGAAGCCCTCGCCAATGCGCGTCAGGGGATCGAGCAGGCCCACGGAGAGGCCGCCTCGATCATCGCCGCCGCGCATGAGGAAGCCGAGGCGATCCGCTCCAAGGCGCGCGTCGATGCCGAAGTGGATCGTGCGGCGCTCGTGAACGAATATGCCGCCCGGATGAACGATCAGCTCGCCCGGACGCAGGAGATGCTGACCAACGTGATGATGACCAGTCTGCGGCGCATCCTCGACCCCATGCCGAAGGCGGAGAAAGTCGCCGGGGCCGTCGCCTGCGCCCTGCGCGAGACCGACATCGCAGGGGGGGCCATCCTCATCGTCGCGCCTGCCCTCATGCATACCCTGCGCGAAAAGTTCGAGGAACGCGGCATTCCTCCCGAAATGCTCGAAGTGCGGGGCGATCCCGACTGCCCGCTCGAATCGAGCATCCTGCGATCGACCTTCGGCGATGTGGAACTCGGAATCGAATTCCAGATCCACGCTCTCGAACGGGGTCTGCGCGATGCCATGGCGGGACGGGAAGACCGATGAGTGCCCTTGCCGGCAGCTTCGATCGTCACGGGCCGCTTGCCAGCCTCGATCGTCTCGGTCACGCGGCCCGTTCCGTGCCTCTGCGCCCGACCGTGGGCCGGGTCTCGAAGGTTTCGGGCACCATCGTCGAGGCGATTCTCGCGGGCGGCAGGCTCGGCGAAATCTGCGCTCTCGAGCATCCCGGTCTGAACGGCGATGCGCCCCGGCTGGCCGAGATCGTCGGATTCCGGGACGGGGTCGCCCTGCTCGGGGTCATCGGAGAGATGAGCGGGCTGTCGTCGCGGACCAGGGTCACGCCCATCGGTATGCCGCTGTCCGCTCCGGTGGGCGAGGGGCTGCTGGGCCGGGTTCTGGATGGCCTCGGCTATCCTCTCGATGTCCGGACCAACGGTCCGCTGCAGGTCGAGGAATGGCGTCCGGCAGACGGGATCGCCATCGACGCCCTCGCGCGGCGTCCCGTGACGGAGCCGATGCCGCTGGGCATTCCGGCCATCGATGCGTTCAATACCATCGGCGAGGGGCAGCGCGTCGGATTGTTCGGCGAGCCGGGAACCGGCAAGTCCACCGTCGTCTCGGCGCTGGCCAAGGCGGCATCGGCGGATGTCGCCGTGATCGCCATGGTTGGCGAGCGCGGTCGTGAAGTGACCGAATTCATCCAGGATACCCTCGGTCCGGAAGGGCTGGCGAAATCCGTCGTCATCGCGGCGACATCGGACCGCCCGGCCATGGAGCGCATCAAGGCGCCTTTCATCGCCGCCGCCATCGCGGAGTATTTCCGCGATCAGGGCAAGCGCGTGCTGTTCCTGATGGACAGCCTGACCCGTCTGGCCCGCGCCCAGCGGGAGATCGGTCTGGCGGCAGGCGAACCTCCGGCCCGTCGTGCCTTTCCGCCGTCGGTCTTCGCGATGATGCCGAAGCTGCTGGAACGAGCCGGGGTCAGCGCGAATGGCGGCTCCATCACCGCCTTCTACACCGTGCTGGTCGAGGATGACGGCATGGGCGATCCCATCGCCGAGGAGGCCCGCTCGCTGCTCGACGGCCATATCATTCTCTCGCGCAAGCTCGCCGAATCCGGCAAGTTTCCCGCTATCGACGTTCTCGCCAGCCGCAGTCGCGTCATGTCGCGCGTCGTGGATGCCGATCACAGCCGCGCCGCCGAACGGGTGCGCAGTCTGCTCGCGCGGTATGACGAGATCGAGCTGCTTCTCAGGATGGGCGAATACGCCCGTGGCACCGATGCCTTCACCGACGAGGCCATTGCGAAGAAGGAGCGGATGGATGCCTTCATCCATCATCCCCTCGACAAGTCGGAAGATTGGCAGACGATCAGGGAGGCGATGGCCTTTCTCGCCGCGCAACCGCAATGACCCCGTCCCAGCTCGCCGAAGCATTGCGTGTCCGCCGACGTCGGGAGGAGCGCGCGCTGGCCGCCCTGCAACGGGCGCGTCACATGCAGGCCCAGGCCGAAGGCCAGCTCGCGCAGGCGACGGGCGCGCTGGCCGCCTTCGACGCGCGCATCGAGGCAAGCCTGCGCGCCTTCGAGGAACGCGCCCGGATCGGGATCGACCCCAATCGCATCATGGGAATGCGGGCCTTCCATGCCGACCAGATGCAGGTTCGGGAAACCTTCCATGAGCCGATCGCCCTCGCGCGGACGGCGGTCGGCATGGCTGCCGATGCCGTGGCCGAGGCCCGCCTTCATTGGCAGAAGGCATCCCAAGCGGCAGAGAACTTGCAGGAACTGAACACCACGATGGCCCGGAGCGCGATGCGCGATCTGGAGCGACGGCAGGAACAGGACCGCGACGAGATCGCCGCGTCCCGTGCCACCATGAGAGAGGATGGATAACGGACGATGCTCGAACTTCTCCATCCCACACGGCTCGAGATCCGGCCTTTCACGCCGCCGGAGATACGACCCCAGGCTGCGCTCAGGAGTGCGCGCCTCGCGCGTGCCCGCCTGCCGATGCCCGTCATGGACGGCCTCGGCGTCGCGATGGTGCCCGAGGGGCGTCTCGACTGGGAAGGCGCGGGGGAGCCGGTCGATATCGCGTTCACCGTGGCCGGGGAGGTCGGCTATATCACGACGGTCACGCCGGTCATCCAGCGGATGCTCGTCCATGCCGATATCCGGATGCGCCCCGATCAACTCGACGCCGAGCTGGCGGCGATGGTGGTCGAAACCGTTCTCGCGGAACGCATCGAAACGATGGAAGCCCGTCTGGGGGGCGAGATCGCCTTCCTCGACCTCGACCGGAGCCGCGAGCGCCGGTCTCTCGCAAGCCTGCCCTTCGAGTTGCACGCAAGCGAGGGCGGCATGGTCTGGCCCGGACGCCTCCACGCCTCCACCGCTCTTCTCGCCGTCGTCGCGCGGCATTGGGAGCGGCAACCTCCCATGGAAGCGGATGTCGAGGACCTCGTCTTCACCGTCGCGTGCCGGGTCGCCTTTACCGATCTCGCATCCTCGGCGGTGCGGGCCCTCGGCGTGGGCGATGCCATGCTCTTCGATCGCATCGCCGTTCCGGGTGGCGCGGCGGTGGTGCTTGCCGAAACCCTTCATGGTGCCGCGACCTTCGACGAAGAGGGACATCTCCACCTCGCCGAACCGCTCGTTGCATCCGTACGCTATGCCTTGGGAGAATTCCTGATGACCGAAGAAGACGACCAGGACCGGCCCGTACAGGCCATCATGGATTCCGCCATCGACGATTTGCCCGTGCGCCTCGTCTTCGAAGTGGGGCGCAAGGACATGACGCTCGATGAATTGCGGTCGCTCGGTGTCGGGTCGCCCGTGCCGCTCGACCGGGCGGCCTCCTCGATCGTCCAGGTCTTCGCCAATGGTCGGCGTATCGGCGCGGGAGAGATGGTCATGATCGGCGATCAACTCGGCGTCAGAATCACGCAGTTGAACGGCAATGCCTGAGCTTAACGCCAACGTCCTTTCCCTCATCATCGTCGTGATGATGCTGGGATTCCTGCCCTTCGTGGCGGTGGGAGTGACGGCATTCGCCAAGATCACGGTCGTCCTGCTCATCGTGCGCAACGCGCTGGGGGTGCAGCAGACGCCGCCGAACATGGTGATCTACGGCATCGCGCTGGTGCTGACCGTCTATATCGCCGCGCCGATGGCGGCGCAGCTTCAGACGATCCTGACCGATCCGGCCCTGAATTTCGAGACGCTCGACGACTGGATCGCCGTCTTCGAAGAGGGAATCGTGCCGATCAAGGACTTCCTGCTGCGCCATGCGCGCCCCGACGATCGGGCCTTCTTCCTCGAGGCGACCGCTTCGGTCTGGGGGCCTGAGCTGGCGCAGGGCGTCGAGGACGATTCGCTGTCCGTCCTGGTACCGGCCTTTCTCGTCTCCGAACTGACCCGCGCCTTCGAGATCGGTTTCCTGCTCTACCTGCCGTTCCTCGCCATCGATCTGATCGTCTCGGCGATCCTGATGTCGCTGGGGATGATGATGGTGTCGCCGATCATGATCGCGATTCCCTTCAAGCTGTTCCTGTTCGTCGCCGTGGATGGCTGGTCCCGGCTCGTGCAGGGCCTCGTCCTGAGCTATACATGATGGAAAGTCGCCCATGACCGAGGATTTCCTCGCCCGCTATCTGTTGCTCACCGCCGTGGCGAGCATGAAGAGCGCGGCCCCGCCCCTCATCATCGCCGCTCTCGTCGGCTTCGTCGTGGCCCTCTTTCAGGGCGTCACGCAGATTCAGGATCAGAGCCTGCCGATCACGCTCAAGATTCTCATCGTCGGCGCGACCTTCCTGTTCTTCGGTGCCTCGCTTGCGGCCCCCGTCGTGACCCTCGCCGACGAGGCCTTCCGCATCTTTCCCACCGCTTCGCGCTGACCGGCAGGGGAGGGCGAATCATGCTTCAGGTCGTCCAGTTCATCCTGCCGCTCGTCGAAGCCGCAGCCCTGGCCTTCGCGCGCCCCCTCGGGTTCATCGTCGTCTTCCCGCTCTTCACCTGGCTGGGTCTGCAGGGGATGATCCGCAACGTCACCGCCATCGCCTTCGGCGCGCCGTTCCTCGCGATAATCTATGCGCAGATCGCCGATTCGCCCGAGACCTTTCCCGCCGAATACATCGTCATGCTCGCGGGCAAGGAGTTCTTCGTCGGGCTGACCCTCGGCGTGCTGCTGGGGGCACCGTTCTGGGGCGCGGAGATGGCCGGGGCCTATGTCGACGTCTATCGCGGCAGTTCGGCGGCAACGGTCGTCAGCCCCGATCAGATGGCGGAACCTCTCGTATCGGGGGCGGTGTTCTCGCTCGCACTGGTGGCGATCTTCCTCGTGATGGGCGGATTTCGCCTCGTCCTCGGCATCCTCTACGAAAGCTACGAGCTGTGGCCGTTCTTCCAGATGGTGCCGGAGATCACGGGCGATCTCTATCCCGTCTTCATCGAGCTGCTCGGTGCGGTCGCCAAGATCGCCCTCGTGCTGGGCGCTCCCCTTCTGATCGCGATGTTCGTGGGTGAGCTGGCCCTGGCCTTCACCAGCCGGTTCGCGCCGCAGATCAACATCTTCGACGCGATGCTGTCGATCAAGAACATCATCTTCCTCGTGATGTTGCCGCCCTATCTCTACTTTCTCGCGCGCTATTACGGGGCGGAAGTCCTCGATCTGGAGGGCCTGATCGACATCGTCCGCAAGCTGGTGGAACCATGAGCGGCGAATCATCCGAGGAAAAATCCTTACCGCCTTCCGAGAAGAAGCTGCGGGAAGGGCGCAAGAAAGGGCAGATTTCCAAGAGTACCGACATGGTATCTGCGGTCGTCATGATCTTTCTGATCATCTATCTGGTGCTCGGCTGGCCCCTGATCGAAGGGGCATTCGAGCGGATGTTCGACACGGCAGGGGAAGCGGCGGCACAGGGCGGAACCGATTCGTGGGGGCTTGCGATCCGCGATACCTGGGGCGCGATGGGGACGATCATGCTGCCGCTCTATGCGGTTTCCGTGTTCGCGATCTTCCTTGGATCGATCATATCCAACAGGGGCATCGTCATCTCGTTCCATCCGGTCAAACCGGACCTGAAGAAGATCCATCCGGTCGAGGGCTTCAAGAAGATCTTCAGCATGAAGAACTTCATCGAGTTCCTGAAGGCTCTCTTCAAGAGCATGTTCCTCCTCTGCGTTCTCGGTCTGATCGGCTGGTTCGGGCTTCGGACGATCATGCAGGCGCCGCTCTGCTCCAGCGACTGCACCGACGACGTGCTGCTCATCGTCGTCGTGCCGCTGGTCCTCGCCGCTCTGGCCCTCTTCATCGTATCGGCGCTCGTCGACCTCACGCTTCAGAAATGGCTGTTCACGCGCGAGATGCGGATGACCCATTCGGAGATGAAGCGCGAAATGAAGGAAATCTACGGCGACCCGACCGTTCGCCGCGCGCGCAATGAAATCCGCCGCAATATCGCCACCGATTCCGAATCGGGCAAGGCGACCAGCTATCTGAAATCCCGCGTGCCGACGATGGTGATCTGTTCCGGGAATCAGATTGCCGTCGGACTGCGATATGTCTCGGGCGAGACTCCGGCACCCGTCATCATCGCCAAAGCCACCGGGGCAAGGGCGGCCATGCTCGTGGCGGACGCTGTAAATGCCGGAATTCACGTATCGAACGATGGCGAGCTCGCAACGGCACTGGTGCAGCAGGGGCGTATCGATGCGTTCGTTCCCGAATCCCAGTTCCGGGAGATCGCCCGGATAATGAGCAGTATTTAGAGAAACTTAGTAAGAAAATTCGGCTCATTCCGGTTTTATAGCAGCATCGTTGTTGACCGATACCGGTTCGTATCGTAATGATGCACTTACGGGAAATGATGGAAGATATGTTCAGCGGTGGTACAGTGAACGAGGAACTTTCTTCCATTCTGAAGGCCGATCCGAACGGAGACGCGATGCGACGTTACCAACGTCGCCTGGCGGTTGCGCGAGAGAAGGTCGAAGGCGTTTCCCGTGGGGCGCGAGAAGATACGTCGATCAAGGCCTTGCAGGCCGGTATGGCTCTCCTCCCTGCGTTGTGGAGAGACCTTAACAGGAGATAACGATATGTCACAGAATCTTAGCAGCATCGGTCAGCAGACCGGTACGACGGGTAGTTCCGGCGACAGTGGCTCCGACGGAGCCGTCGAGTCGATGGAAGCAGCATTCGATCGCGCGATCGCCAAGGCGGCGCAGGTCACGGAAAAGCGTATGGAGGGTGGTTCCGCTCTCGATGCGGCGCGGACACGTCTGTCCAACTGATACCGGCTCTGTCGGCAGTCTTATCGCGGCAGACTTCGTCAATCGCTCCGGCGTTTGTCGGAGTCTGTTTTTTTTCGGTGTGGAGGCGGTGTCGTGAATTCCGAATCCTGTGACGTAGAGCGCGTCTGTGTTCTGAACGGAATACACCGGGGCGCAGTCATCTCGGTTGGTGAGCATTCCGTGCTCGTCGGCGGGGGTGACGATTGCGATGCACTGCTTTCCGATGAGTCGGTCGGGAGTGCGGCGATACGGATTTCGCATGATTCCCGTGGTCGCCTTTCCGCGACGGCCGTTCGGGGTGTCGTCGGCAAGAATGGCCGGACCATGCGCTTGGATCGTCCGGCGTCCTTCGGCAACGGTTCCACGATAACACTGGGCGACGTGAAGATCGTTGCGGGAAAGAATGCCTCGGATGCCCGGCATTCCGTAGATCGCCGCGCCCGGAAGCGTACCTTGTTGAGTTGGGGGAGTGTCTGTGTTGTGTCCCTCGCCTTGTTTGGCCTGTTCGGTGCCGTAGGCGGCTCCGCCGATGCCTATAATGCCTCCAGACTGGATGACCGGACGACGTCGTCCTCGAGCCTCGTCCGCCGTGTCGAAGACCCGATGCCTGCCCTGCGGCGCGCCATCGAGCAGAACGACCTGTCGGGTCGTGTGACGGTGCAGCGCAAAGCGTCCGGCCAGGTGATCGCGACCGGTGCCGTCTCGGCGGTGGAACGGGATCGCTGGAACCGGATCGTCCGGTGGTTCGACGGTCGGTACGGGGACCGCGCGGCACTCGAGTCGCGTGTGACGCCGAGATCGGACGGGATCGTCCTGCCCTTCGAGATCGTGTCGATCCTCGCATCGCCCAATCCGCGTATCGTCATCCAGAGCGGGGACGTCTTCCCTGTCGGGTCGATCCTGCCCGGAGGATGGGCCGTGGATCGCATCGCGGACATGACCGTGGTTCTCACGCGCGAGGACAGGGAACTTGCTATCGATTTCTGACCTTCCGTGCTCCTTTTCCGGCGCGATAATTGCTTGGAAAGGGGTCGGGCCATACGGGAAGGGCACATGCTCTTCGCCAGATTCGTTGAACTTCACAACGATGGAAACGACCGGGGCGCGTTCGGAAGGATCCATACCATGAGTGACATCAAGTCCCCGGTTCCCCGCATTCATATCGGCAGGGCCATACCGTCAGGCTCCGCGCCGAATCGGCAAGCCCTCGATCGCCTCCGTTCCAGCACGCCGTCCGATGTCGGTCGGGACAGCAATGCCCCGACGGATCGACAGCCGGTCGCGACCGTGCTCGTTTCCGAGTTCATCGCTCCTCCGCGCGAGACCTCGGAATGGCTCGGCAATCCGGCGATGCCGGCGGCTCTTGCCGCCGTATCGGGGGAACTTGCGCCCGGTGGCGTCGCCTCGTCGAAACGCAATCAATACGTCGCGAGCGTCGTGGAGACCCATCTCGCTGCGCGCAAGCGTCTGGCCCGTCACCTCAACGCCCTGCTGCGCGCATGAGAGACTCGCTCGCCCGCGTAACGCCCCTTCGCGCCGTCGAATCGGAAGCGAAGGGCCGGTCCCTCCACGCACTCGGAGCCTTCTACCTGCGTCAGGGTTTTCCGAAACAGGGACTGTCGCTCCTGCTGGCCGCGCGCGATTACGGTGTGCGCAACGCGGCCCTGGATCGCGCCATCGCCCAGGCCTACCTGCTGAGCGGTGCTCCGAAACAGGCGCTGCAGATCCTCGACACGCTCGAGGATCATCCCGAGAGTCAGGAGTTCCGCGACAGTGCCGATGTCCTGCGCAGTCGCGCCCTTCTGGCCCTCGGCCGGGTCGATGAAGCCCGCGCCGTCTTCGCACGGGGAGGTCGCAGATGATCGGTTCCCTCCATCGCGGTCTCAATGCCGTCGGCAAACGTCAGGATCTCGTCGTCGTCATCCTCCTGGTGACGGCCATCCTGATGATGATCCTCCCCCTGCCGACATGGCTGGTGGACGTCCTGATCGCCGTGAACATCGCGGGAGCGGTCCTCCTGCTGATGATGGGTCTCTATCTCAAGAGCCCGCTGGAATTCTCGACGTTGCCTTCCGTGATCCTCATCATCACGATCTTCCGGCTCGCCCTGTCGATCACCACCACCCGTCTCATCCTGCTCAATGCCGATGCCGGGGCGATCATCGAGACCTTCGGTCAGTTCGTGATCGCGGGCGAGATCATCGTGGGTCTCGTCGTCTTCCTCATCATCACCATCGTGCAGTTCGTCGTCATCACGAAGGGGTCGGAGCGCGTGGCCGAGGTTTCCGCCCGCTTTACCCTCGATGCCCTGCCCGGCAAGCAGATGTCCATCGACAGCGATCTCCGGAACGGCGATATCGACCAGACCGAAGCCCGCCTGCGTCGCCGTACCATCGAACAGGAAAGCCAGTTCTTCGGGGCGATGGACGGGGCGATGAAATTCGTGAAGGGCGATGCCATCGCCGGTCTGGTCATCGTCGCGGTCAACCTCGTCGGCGGCATCGCCATCGGCATGGTGAGCCACGGCATGGAGGCCGGAGAAGCCGTCGAGACCTATTCGCTGCTGACCGTCGGTGACGGTCTCGCCGCCCAGCTCCCCGCGCTCTTCGTGTCGCTTGCCGCCGGGGCGGTCATCACCCGCGTCGCGACCGACGAGAACGAGAATCTCGGCGCCGACATCACCCGCGAAATGATATCCAGCACCATCGCGCTGCGCGTGGCCGCCGTGATCCTCTTCGTGATGATGTTCATTCCCGGTTTCCCCTGGTACGTCTTTCTCGTCCTCTCGCTCGGCCTGATGGCCATCAGCTTTTCGGAGCGTCTGAGCCTTCTCATGTTCGGAAACGACGAGGAGGAGGAGACGGAGGCGGAGCCGAACCTGCTCGACAGCGTGGGACTGGAGAAGAGTCCCTTCGTCGTCCGCATCAACCCGTCCCTTCTGGACGACGAGGCCAGGGCGATCTTTACCGAGGAATCGCGCGAGGCCACGCTCGGGATCGGGGCCGAGATCGGGCTGCCCATCCTGCCCCCGCGCCTGGCAGACGATCCGTCCCTCTCCCTCGACAGCGTGCGCGTCGATCTCGATGAAGTGGTCGTCGCAGGGTTCGTCATCGACCCCGACCGTCTGGCGGTCGATATCGATGCGGATACGCTGACGCTCGCCGATGTGGCGTTCGAGGCGGCGGGCAATCCGCCTTCGGGGTTCCGCAACCTGCACTGGATCGATCCGGCAGGGGAGCGCGTGCTGAAAGAGCGGGGCTTCGACGTGCTGACGCCGCTGGAGGCCCTGTTGATCGGTACCCGTACGGCACAGCAACGTTTCGCGTCCCAGTGCATCGGTGTGCAGGAGGCCCGCTCGGCCCTCGTCGGGATGGCGAATCATTATCCCGATCTGGCCTCCGAAGTGCGAGACCTCCTGCCGCTGAACAAGATCGCCGAGGTGTTCCGCCGTCTCGTGGATGAAGGCGTCCCGATCCGCAATCAGCGCCTGCTGCTCGAAGCACTCGCCGAATGGAGCGCGAAGGAACAGGATCCCGTCGTGCTGACGGAATACGTCCGCACGGCCCTGAAGCGCCAGATATGCAATGCGCTGGCAGGGGAGGATCGCGTGATCCCCGTCTATCTGCTCGACAACGCCGTGGAAGATGCGCTCCGCAATGCCGTGCGGCAGACGACGGTGGGGGAGTATCTCGCGCTGGACGACAACGTGTCCGCCGCGCTCGTCGAGGCGATCCGCGACAACCTGCGAGTGCCGTCGGAGGGGGGGACACCGCCCATCGTCCTCTCGTCGCTCGATGTTCGCCGGTTCGTGCGGAGCCTGATGAGCAACAACGGGATGCGCGATACGGCGGTGCTGTCCTATCAGGATCTCTCCACGGAGTTCACGATCACGCCGCTCACGACGATCCTGTTGCCGGAACTCGATTATCCCGCTGCCGCAGAGTAACGCCGCTTTACACGAAACCGTGAAGCCGATACCGTGCCAGAACGGGATTTGCGTAGATTTTGTGTACGAAACGGGGACGGTACGATGAAGGCGGCAGGATTTGGATCGACGGAGGCTGCGCAGGGACGTTGTCGCGGAGGAAGTCGTTTCGGGAGCGTTCTCGGTCAGAACGAAGGATCGAGGGACACGGCGCGGAACAGCCGTTCCAAGGACGGCGGACCTCGGAATAACGCGGCGACCCGCAAGGACCAGTCCCCGGCGGGGCGCGTCTCCCATCGGCACGGCACGCCCCCCGTGAATGCGGATGCCCAGCGTCAGTTGAAGGCCCTGCTCGAAGAGGTCCGGAACGTCCTGAACGGTATCGTCGAACTGGTGCTGCCCGGTGGTGGCGCGGCCGATTTCTCGAAACCCTCCACCCATGCGGGCCAGCCGCTTCGCCGGTTCATCCCGTCGAATTACGAGGACGGGCGCAGCGCACCTGCCGGAGCCGATGCGCCGGGCGCGCGCGAGATTTCCAATGCCGTCTCCGCGACGACCGGCGAGAAGGGCAACGCCGCCAATGCCAGCGATCTGTTCTGGCTCTGGGGACAGTTCCTCGATCACGACATCGATCTGGTCAAGACCGGCGACGCTTCCCTGCCGATCTCGATACCGGAGGGCGATACGACCTTCGACCCGGCCAATCCCCTGCCGTTCCATCGTTCGGATTCCACGACCAACCTGCTTGGTGCGGAGCAGCAGATAAACGTCATCACCGCCCTGATCGACGGCTCGAACATCTATGGCTCCGACGCCGAGACGACCGCTTCCCTGCGCAGCGGCGAGGGCGGGCGGTTGTCGATGCAGGACGACGCCACGCTTCCCACGGACGAACGCGGCTTCTATCGCGCGGGGGACGAGCGGGTGAACGAGAATATCGGCCTGACCTCGATGCATACCCTCTTCGCGCGCGAGCATAATCGCGTGGCCGATACCCTTTCGGCGGAAAATCCCGATTGGTCCGACCAGCAGATATTCGATGCCGCGAGGACGCAGGTGACGGCGACGCTGCAATCGATCACGGTCAACGAGTTCCTGCCGATCCTGCTCGGCGGCGACGGGATCGGCGCCTATGACGGCCCCGTGGCGGGACTGGACGCGCAGGTATCCAACGTCTTTGCCGCCGCCGCCTATCGGTTCGGCCATTCCATGGTTTCCGACGCCATCACGCCGGTGGATGCCGAGGGACAGGCTGGCGAGAGCATCTCGCTCAAGGATGCGTTCTTCAATCCCGCCAAATTCGAGGAAACCGGGATCGACGCGATCCTGCGCGGGTTTGCCTCCAACGAAGCGCAGGCGATGGATACGGAAATCGTGGACAGCCTGCGCAATTTCGTCCTCGACGGCCCGAACGGTCCCCGTCTCGATCTCGCCGCCCTGAACATCCAGCGCGGACGCGATCACGGTCTGCCGACGCTGAATCAGGCCCGTCAGGCGCTGGGCCTCGCGCCCATCACCTCCTTCGACGATCCGGCCTTCCGCGACGGGGCCGGGGCGCGGCTCGCCAGCGTCTACGATTCGCCGGACCAGATCGATCTCTGGGTCGGGTTGCTGGCCGAGAAGCCGACCGGCGACGGTCTCGTCGGTCCCACCCAGAGCATTATCCTCCGGGATCAGTTCACCCGGCTGCGCGACGGCGATCCGAACTGGTACGCCAATGCCCTGCCGGCGGATTCGGTCGCGGAGATCGAGGCCACGTCGCTGGCCGATATCATCGAGCGGAATACCGGGGTCGATGCGCCGTCCGATACCGCGATGACCCTTCCGGTCTTCTCGTAGGACCGCGCGCCCGCTTCTGCGGGCGCGCACGAGCCGGGTCAGGCCGCCGCGAAGCGCCGCGCGACCCAATCGTGGAAGTTATGCGTCGGCGCGTCCATCGCGGGCGAGAACTTGCCGCCGTCGAAGAGGTCGCCGCTGCGCCCCTTCTGCATCCCCTCGACCACGCCGATATCCTCGACGAAGATCTCCTTCCAGAGCGCCGCGTTCTTCACGCGCAGGTCGGCGTAGTCGTCGCCGGTCATCTCGGGCGATGCGTAATAGAGTTCGATATGCTCGACCGTCTCCGTCGGTCCCTTCGCTTCCAGCAGGATCGCGAAGCTGTGGTCGCGATGCACCCCGAACAGGACGTTCGGATAGAAGGATACGTATTCCGCGCCCGTATCCCATTTCTCCGATAGCCCCGCGAAATTCGCGAAAGCGCGCCCGTCGTCGCTGAGGTCGGGATCGTAGACGACCGTTCCCTGACCCGAAAACTGCCGTGGCTCGACGATGTCGTAATGATCTTCCAGCCGCGAATAGCTGTTCAGCCCCGGATGCACCCATGGCAGGTGATAGGCTTCGCAGTAATTCTCGACCGCCAGCTTCCAGTTGGTCTTCACCTCGAGCTTGAAGGACGAATCCGGGCCGCCATGATAATTCGGCTGCTCCAGTTCCGCCCAGCGGTCGAGCAGGGTCGCCGCGTGGTCCTCGAAAGGCAGGGCCTTTCCGTCCATGTTGACGAAGATGACGTCGCGCCAGACCCGGCTGCGGATCTCGATCAGGCCCAGCTCGTCGCGCTTGATCGCCTCGTGGGCGTTCTGTCCCGGCCCGCCCACATGCGGTGTCGCGCGCAGCTTGCCTTCGAGATCGTAGCACCACGAATGATAGGGACAGCGCAGCGCGCCCTCGATCTTCTTCGGCTCCTCCAGCAGGATCATGCCGCGATGACGACAGGCATTGAGGAAGACGCGGACCTCGTCGTCCTTGCCCCGCACCACGATCAGTTCGCTGCCGCAGAAGCTCATGGGCCGCGCATCGCCCGGCTCCGGCACATCCTTGGCAAAGCCGAGGCCCGCCCAGGTGGCCGCGAAGACCGCGCGCCGTTCCGCCGCGAAGGTGTCTGCGTCGGTATAGTAATGGTTCGGCAGGCCGCGCGCCGTCTCGATCGGGCCGCTCACGGCATCGAGCATCGACTTGTCGTGGATCGTCATCGTCGTCTCCCTCGCTGCGGGACGCAATCGCCCGTATCCTGACGCTGTACCCATCGTCTCTGGCGGTCTGGTACGGACTCGACCCTTTCGCCGATGAAAACGGCGATCCACCCCTTTTCCCGCAGCGCCAACGCGCGTAGACAGCGCGCATGATAACGATCCGAAATCTCAATTTCGCCATGGAGGGCAAGCCGCTCTTCGAGGGGGCCAGCGCCTCCGTCCCCCCCCGCACGACCGTCGGTGTCGTGGGGCGCAACGGCTGTGGCAAGACCACGCTGTTCCGCCTGATCCGGGGCGAACTGGCCCTCGATGGCGGCGATATCGATATCCCGAAGAACGCCCGCATCGGCGGTGTCGCGCAGGAGGCCCCGGCGAGCGGCCAGACCCTGCTCGAAACCGTGCTGGCCGCCGATACCGAACGCGCCGAACTGATGGTGCGGGCCGAGACGGCGACGGACGCGACGGAGATCGCCGATATCCAGACCCGGCTCGTGGATATCGACGCCCATTCGGCGGAGGCGCGGGCCGCCTCGATCCTTCAGGGCCTCGGCTTCGACAAGGAAGCGCAGAACCGTGCGTGCTCGGAGTTCTCCGGCGGGTGGCGGATGCGGGTGGCGCTCGCCGCCGTGCTGTTCTCCGCGCCCGACCTGCTGCTGCTCGACGAGCCGACCAACTATCTCGATCTCGAAGGCACGATCTGGCTGGAGAACTTCCTCGCCCGCTATCCCCATACCTGCCTCATCATCTCCCATGACCGGCAATTGCTGAACCGGGCGGTAAAGGGCATCCTCCACCTCGCCGACGGATCGCTGACCTATTACAAGGGCGGCTACGACGCCTTCGACTCGATGCGGCAGGCACGGCTGGAGCAGCAGGTCGCCGCCAAGCGCAAGCAGGACATGCAACGCGCCCATATCCAGAAATTCGTCGATCGCTTCCGCGCGCAGGCGACCAAGGCGCGGCAGGCCCAGTCGCGCCTGAAGATGCTCGAACGGATGAAGCCCATCGCGGCGCTGTCCGAGGACGCGGTCGCCGGATTCAACTTCCGGACGCCCGAAGAACTTCCCCCCCCGCTGATCGCCATATCGGAGGGGACGGTCGGGTATGACGGCACACCCGTGCTCGGGAAACTGAACTTCCGGCTCGATCAGGACGACCGCATCGCGCTGCTCGGGGCGAACGGGCAGGGCAAGTCCACGCTCTCGAAGCTGGTCGCGGATCGTCTCGACCTGATGGACGGGACCGAAACCCGTTCGAAGAAACTGCGCATCGGCTATTTCGCGCAGCACCAGCTCGACGAGCTGCACGAGGACGAGACCCCGATCCAGCATATCGCCCGTCGGTTCCCCGAGGAGACGCCATCCAAGCACCGCGCCCGTCTGGGCGTGGCGGGGTTCGGCGCGGATGTGGCGGAGGTCGAGGCGCGTCGCCTCTCCGGCGGACAACGCGCGCGGCTGCTGCTGATGCTGGCCACGCTGGATGCGCCGCATCTGCTCATTCTCGACGAACCGACCAACCATCTCGATATCGAGAGCCGCGAGGCCCTGATCCACGCGCTGAACGATTACGGCGGGGCGGTGATCCTCGTCAGCCACGATGCGCATCTGGTCGAGATGGTCGCGGACCGCTTCTGGCTGGTCCATGACGGGCGGGTAAAGCCGTATGACGGCGATATGGCCGATTACAAACGCTTCCTGCTGAATCAGCGCGGCGCGCCCGGTCCGGTGGAGGACAAGCCGGCAAAGACCGAAGCAAAGCCCGCGAAGGCGTAATCCAACACGGCCGCGCCCGCCGCCCGCCGCTCGCCCGCGAACCTGAGGGCCGATGCCGAGAAATGCGAGGCGCGGGTCGTGGCTCTCCAGAAGATGCTCGACCGGATCGACGAGCGACTCAACGAAATCGCGCTCTCCGACACCATCTCTCCGACCGATCTGGAGAAGCTCGGCATCAAACGTGCCGAGATCGTCGAGGGCTATGAGCGGGCCGAGGAGATGTGGATGCGTGCATTGGAGCAACTCGATACGGTCGCGTGATATAACCGTGTCGTTCTGATGCGTAAATCATTGATTAACAATAGATTACCGACGTCGGTGAAGATCTTTTCATCCGTTAACCCTCGGACGCCAGGGCGCGGCCAACGGGCATTTCGATGTCGGTCGGAAATATGGGGGCCGACCCATTTCGGGAAAGGGCATCCGCGCCGGGAGTTGGCATCCGGGGTGCAATGTTGGGGATACGAAACGTAACCCGGCACGGAGAAACAGACATGACCCGCAAGATCCTCACCGCACTCAGCATCGCCGCCGCGACCATGCTCGCCGCATCCACCGCATCGGCCACCGTCTTCTACAAGGACTACCATGAAGCAGGCGTCTGGAACGCCTATGACGATGTGGCCCAGACCTACTCGATGAAGTTCAAGGACGATGGCTCGAAGGACGGTTTCTGGCTCGTGGTTTCCTCGGGCGAGAACCCGAAGACCAATGCACAGGAATACGCCATCCTGTATGGCGACCGTGCCGCGAACCGGATCACCGCCTATGCCTACGATGGCGAGAACAGCAGGGACAGCTACAAGACGGGCAGCTTCCTGGGCACGTTCGACGGCGCTTTCTCGCAGGCCGGAAGTCATCCGACCTATGGCTACGACATGACGATGTTCTCGCTCGACGTCGCGGCCATCAATGCGGCCTTCGATACGGCGGACTGGGACGGCGTTCAGCTCGGTGAGCAGGCGGGTATCTGGTTCCACCAGTCTTCGGGAACGCAGTTCGCCTATGACGACACGACCGGCCGGATCACGGATTTCGATATCGGTGGCCAGATGTGGCTCGACCGCGCATTCGATGCGACGGGTCAGGCCGGGTGCCCTCCGACGTCCACGAACTACTTCTGTGGCCCGTCGACGCAGCTTACGCAGGGTAATGGCACTACCGGTAACGACAGTGGTGCAGTCCCGGCACCGGGCGGTCTTGCCCTGATCCTGCTCGGTCTTGCCGGTTTCGGCTTCCGCCGCCGCGCCTGATCCGCAGCCGATACGAGAGACGATGAGCCTCCGGCGTCATGCCGGGGGCTTTTCCGCGTGACATCCATGCCAAATAAACCGCGCCCTGAAAGGTTCGCATTCATAATGATGTGGTCAGATAGCGGGATGCAACCCCGGCACGGAGAAAGATACGATGACCCGCAAGATCCTGACGGCCTTGAGCATCGCCGCAGCGACCATGCTCGCCGCCTCCACCGCATCGGCTACCGTCTTCTACAAGGACTACCACGATGCAGGCATCTGGCACGCCTATGACGATCAGGCCCAGACCTACTCGATGAAGTTCAGCGACGATGGCTCGAAGGACGGCTTCTGGCTCGTCGTCTCCTCGGGCGAGAACCCGAAGACCAATGCACAGGAATACGCCATCCTGTACGGCGACCGTGCCGCGAACCGGATCACCGCCTATGCCTACGATGGCGAGAACAACCGGAACAGCTACAGGACGGGCAGCTTTCTGGGCACGTTCGACGATGCGTTCTCCGAAGCGGGGCAGCATCCGACCTATGGCTACGACATGACGATGTTCTCGCTCGACGTCGCGGCCATCAATGCGGCCTTCGATACGGCGGACTGGGACGGCGTTCAGCTCGGCGAGCAGGCCGGTATCTGGTTCCATCAGGCCCAGGGTACGCAGTTCAGCTATGACGACGCGACGGGCCGGATCACGGATTTCGACATCAGCGGCCAGATGTGGCTCGACCGGGCGTTCGACTCGACGGGACAGGCAGGGTGCCCTCCGTCATCGACGAACTATTTCTGCGGTGCGGGAACACAGCTTGCCCAGGGTAACGGGATCGCCACCGGTGGCGGCAGCATCGGCGGCGGTAGCAGCGGCAGCGGTTCGGTGCCTGCGCCGGGCGGGCTTGCGCTGATCCTGATCGGCCTGGCCGGGTTCGGTCTGCGTCGCCGCGCGTAAACCGCTGCGTCCGTCACGCGGGAAGCCTCCGGTCCTCGTGCCGGAGGCTTCTTCTTGTGATCCGATCGGAGGCGATCTAACCCTTGGTTCTCTCTTTCGCCTCCGGCACGAGGACGAACCCATGGATCCGGTCAAGCGCCCGCCCACGACACCGCTCTGGAAGAACCCGGAGTTCGTCGTCTCGCAAATCCTCATGGTCGGCGCGACGATCATCGGGGTCTATCTTGCCGCCAACGAGGGCTTTCGCAAGGCAGTGCAGTTCCAGTTGCTCGATGCCGACCGCGCCGCGTATCGGCACATGGTCGCGCTGCGCGACGAAATGGCCTTCAATGCCGAGACGATCGCCGCGTTCGCCGCGACCTATCGCGAAAGCGGAGCGAATATCCACGATCAGTTCCTGCCGCCCATGCGGACCTTCGTGTGGGACTCCTCCTCCGAGCATCCGTCCATGTTCGAGATGCCGCCCGAGGTTCTGGGCGGCGCGACGACGATCTACGACGAATTGCGCGGACAGATGGCACGGGGCGGACGCGGCCCGGATCGACGGATCGAGCTGCTCAGGGCATTCGAGACCGAATCCGTGCGGATCGAGGACGTCATGCTCCCGGCCTTCGACCGGCACCTCCGGGCGCTCGAAGCGAGGATGGAGAGTAACGGGATGCGGCTGGACTGACGCACCCGGTATCGCGATCAGGTACGGTCACGCGGCATCGGAAAGTATGGGGGTTCCGCGCCCGTATAGTCGGGAAGGGTGTCGGGAACCATGATCTCCGGGCCGTTGCGCCTGGCCTCGCGCGCAAGCCATTCGACGACACCGGGGCGCTTGCGCATGGCCCCGTCGGATTTCGGCGTGACCCGGCCATAGATCGGATTCTCGCGAGAGGCCGATCTCCCATGACCGAAGACCCATTCCATATTGCCATAGGTCGCGGGATCGCGCCCGTCGAATGAGAGCCGGTCGTTGAGATAGCAGGCGGTGGACCACGCCGTTCCGGGGTCCGGCGTCCATTCGATGATCTTCTTGCCCCAGTACATGCGCAGATTGTTGTGCATGTATCCGTCGCACAGGAATTGCCGCTGTGCCGCATTCCACGTCTCGTCCTCGCTGCGCCCGTGGATCAGGTCGTCCAGCGAAAGGAGCGCGGGACGCGGATCGTCGGCGTGCTCGGCCAGGGTCTTGCGCGCGGCGTCCGGCAGGCTCAGCCATGACGTCGGCGCGTCGCGGACGGTCGGACGATAGGCGAACCATTCGCGCCAGGTCAGCAATTCATCGAGATATTTCCATTTGCAGTCCGACGGTGCATCGGATGCGGCGACCTGCCGGGCGATCTCGCGCGGGCCGATCATCCCGAAATGCAGATAGGGCGAGAGCATCGAGGCCGAGGCATCGTCCGCCGGATTGTTGCGCCGCCAGCGATAGACCGGCAGCACTTCCCGGATCATCTGCTCCATCATCTCGTCGAGCCGATCCTGCGATGCCTCGAAGAACGCGACGGGAGGCAGACTGTGATCGATGCGGCATTCCGCGATCCATGCGCGCAGGGTCGCGTCGTCCTGCGCACCCAGCCGGTCGGGCGTGAAACAGAGCGGCCCGTCATAGGGCGGCAGGGCCGGAGCGATGTCGTCGGGCAGGGCGAAGGCCCCGGTGCGCAACGGCTTGTGCGCGCCCCGGAACCATTTCGTCGTGTCGATGCCGTCGGGCAGCAGCGACAGCGGCACCATCCGGTTCGTATCCACGGCCCAGACCGGCGCGTCCGTCTTGCCCGCGAAACGATCCGCCTGCCATCGTGCCACGAACAGCGGCTGGTCGTCGGTCACGACGCAGGCGGCATCCCCGGCCAGCCGGTAGACCAGTCCGCGCTCCTCGTGGGAGGGGCGCATGAGATAGGTGACGCAGGCGATCCCGCGTCTTTCCAGCCCTCGCTCCAGCGTGGCGCTCGCCCCGACGAGGAAGTGATGCAGGCGATCTGAGGCATAGGGATAGTCTTCGCGGATGCCATGATACACGAGGCAGGGCAGCCCCATCTCGTTGGCCATGGAGACCGCCAGATCGATGGCCGGATTGTCGCTCGCGCGCAGGGTCTGCTGAAGCCAGCACAGCACGTATCGACGGTCGGGGCGCGGGGCATGATCGTTGAGTGCCCGGAGGCGCGGCTTCAGGGCAGGTGGCAGATCATCGAGCATTCACGGTCCTCTGTGCGGAAAACCGATCGTCGCCCGCTCCGACGAGATAGATGGCGAGGCCGAAAGGTCGAGCCTCGATCCCGTGGTGCCGGCATCTTCGGGCCATTCCGATGCGATGTCGACAGGGCAGGGGGCCTGCAGCGTGAACGCAAGACGCCGCCCCGAAGGGCGGCGTCCCGATGGATCAGTTGGCTGCGGAAGGCGTGGGAAGCGGCGGTGCATCGCTTCGGGCCGGTCCGGAACCGGCGGCATTCCCGCCTCCGCCACCGCCACTGCCGCCGAGCAAGCCTCCGACGGTCCCGGCGATGCCGAGACCGGGACTGGCCATGCCCCCCACGGCTCCGGCGATCCCGCTGCCGGTGCCCTGACCGCTCGACTGGGACGTGGTCCCCGGATCGGTGTTCGGGTTCGGACCGGATTGCAGGCCGATAGCCTGCGAATCCAGACCGATATCGGTCGAGATGATGCCGGCACGCTCACGGTGCGGCGTCAGCGAGTCGCTCTGGGTGAGGGCGCGTTCGCAATGCGGAGCGCACTGGTAATTCGAGATTTCGCCGCCATTGTTGAGGACGACGCGCTTCGTGCGGGGCTCGCGGACGAAGACCTCGTAGGTCACGATCTCGTTGCCCTGCTTGTCGAGCACGATGATGTTGGTCGAGCCGATGGTCCGTGCGGAGACGAACAGCGTGTCGTTGCCCAGTACCGTCACGTCCGCGATCAGCGGGTTGCCGACGAGGATGGTGCCTGCGGGCCGTTCGAGGCGCACGCGGCGCATGTGGTCGGAGAGGATGACGAGACATTTCTCGCCCGTGGTCGCTCCGCCGCAGGCATGGCTCTGTTCGTAGCCGAACTGCGCGTTTCCGCCATAGCGGTTCTCGTCGTAGAAACCGTCCTTCACCGTCTCGGTGACGATGGGCATCGGTTGCGCCATCATCGGCTGGGTATAGGTTTCCATCACCGGCGGCGCAGCGGCGGTGAAGGTCGTCACCGTGGTTTCCACCACCGGTTCGGCGTTCGCGTAGGAATCCGATGACCCCGCGAACGCGGTCGAAGTAAAGCCCGCTACCGCTACGGTCGCAAGCAGTGCCATGCTCAGATTACGATGCATTGTATCTGCCTTGTTCGAGGAACATTCCATATTCGATGACGGCGATTATGCACGAACTGCTTTGACAGCCGGTTAAGCGGGCGGGGATTTGTCGCGGTGTGCCCCGGTTGCGCGCATCCCCGATTCCGGGACGATGCCTGTCATCCGTTAACGGCCCGTAAGGGATGACAGGGGATGAGGGTACCGTCCGCCGATGGAGGAAACGTGAGTTGCGGTGAGGGGGCCGTATTCCGCACGTTGTTCCGTACGCCGGAAATAATTCTTCGAGAGGTTCCGCTTTTCATGACCCGTTCGTCACTCGCCATCGCCCTCCTGGTGCTCGTCGGATGCGCCGAGAGGGTCGTTCCCCCGACCGATCTGCCGCGTGTCTCGATCCCCGATGCGATGCCGCAGAATCGGATGGCCCCGGATCAGGCCCTCGCATCCTCCTGCAATGCCCGCCCCGAAAGGGCCTTCGGGTCTCGGGTATCGGCGGGCGCGGTGGATATCGCGTTGCTGGACCGCGCGATCCTCTATCGGAGCAATCGCGCCCGGTGTCGCATGGGCCTCGATCCTCTGGCACCGGACCCGCGCCTGCGCGAAACCGCGACGGTCCACAGTGCGGATATGGTGCGGCTGGGCTTCTTCGATCACGTCTCCCCGGTTCCGGGACGGACGACCATGGGCGACCGCCTCAAGGCAGGCGGCGTCGCCTATCGCACGGCGGCGGAGAATCTGGCGACGGCGCAGCGGCTGGAGATGGCGGATGGCCAGCCGGTCTATCCGCTGGGGCAGGGCCGCTGTGCCTACAGCTTCACGCCGAAGGGCAAGCGCGTACCGATCCGCACCTACGATTCGCTGGCGGAGAACCTCGTGACCCGCTGGCTCGAATCGCCGGGCCATCGTCGGAACCTGCTCAACGCCGATTATACCCGCCATGGAGCATCCGCCGTGATCGATCCGTCGGGCCGGATATGCGACTCGATCAGTGCAACCCAGCTTTTCGCGGGGTAGGGGCTATTTCTTCTTGCTGGTGTTCTTCTCGACGAATTCGCGCATGAAGTGGCGGATCTCGCGGGAGGCGGAGGTATCCAGTTCCTCGCAGAGTTCGACGAAGGCGTCCCGCTCGTCCTTGTGGATACGGATCACGAGCTGGCTGTCGCGCTTCTTCTTGTCCTTGGCCATGTCGTCCGCCGTATTCACCTCGACCGCGCCTTCCCGCAGGACGACGGGCCTCGTATAATCAGCCCCTCGGCAAGTCGCAAGGATATGCCACCAGAATGTGCCATGTCCTGCACGGGACCCGAACGAAATTGACCGATTTGCCTCGCTTCGTTACAGCCAGACGGCACAGTTCCCGGAGCCGACCATGACCGATGCCCCCGCGCCCCCGCGTTCCTTTCAGGAAATCCTGATGCGTCTCCAGACGTATTGGGCGCAGAAGGGCTGCGCGATCCTCCAGCCCTATGACATGGAGGTCGGCGCAGGCACGTTCCATCCGGCCACGACCCTGCGCTCGCTGGGCGAACGGCCCTGGGCGGCGGCCTATGCGCAGCCTTCGCGCCGCCCGACGGATGGCCGCTATGGCGAGAACCCGAACCGCCTTCAGCATTACTACCAGTACCAGGTGCTGATGAAGCCCTCGCCGCCCGATCTGCAGGAGCTGTATCTCGGCTCTCTGCGCGCCATCGGAATCGACTTCACGCTCCACGATATCCGCTTCGTCGAGGATGACTGGGAAAGCCCGACGCTGGGCGCGTGGGGTCTGGGCTGGGAAGTCTGGGTCGATGGCATGGAAGTCTCGCAGTTCACCTATTTCCAGCAGGTCGGCGGCCATGATTGCCGCCCCGTCTCGGGCGAGTTGACCTATGGTCTCGAACGCCTCGCCATGTACGTGCTGGGGGTCGATCACGTCATGGAGATGCCGTTCAACGATCCCGAGGCACCCATCGCCCTGACCTATGGCGACGTGTTCCTCCAGACCGAACGCGAGTATTCGCGCTGGAACTTCGATGTGGCCGATACCGACACCCTGCTGCGCCATTTCGAGGATGCCGAGGGCGAATGCCAGCGCATCCTCGCCGCCGAGCCGGAAGACCCCAAGACCGGCCAGTCGATCATCATGGCGCATCCCGCCTACGACCAATGCATCAAGGCCAGCCACATCTTCAACCTGCTCGATGCGCGGGGCGTGATCTCCGTCACCGAGCGGCAGGCCTATATCGGGCGCGTCCGTGCGCTCGCCAAAGCCTGTGCCGATGCCTATGTGGCGGCGGAACGGGCCGGTGAGCAAACTGCGGCAGCCTGACGATCCGCTGGCAATACCGTTGCGCGTGTTCTAGGTTCCCGTCGATCCCCTTTCCGCAGTCCATCCCGAGGCCCGTTCCGCATGACCATCACATTCACCGATGCCGCCGCCGACATGACCGACATCGGAGGCACGGCGGTCGTGCTGGTCGGCGGCGATGGCAAGCTGTCGGGAGCGGCGAGCGCGGCGAACGAGGCGATGGGCGGCGCGTTGCGGCGCGCGCTCGATGCGAAATCCTTCAAGGCCAAGCACGGCGATACGCTGGCCTTTCCCTTTCCCGGCGGGATGAAGGCCGACAAGCTGATCCTCGCGGGTCTGGGTACCGATGCGCAGAAGCCGACCGACGCGCGGACACTCGGCGGCAAGATCGGCGCGGCTCTCGGCAAGCTCGACGCGCCCGGTGCGACCGTCTTCGCCGGTGATCTCGATGCGGCTCTCGTCGCCGAACTCGCGGCGGGCATCACGATGCGCCGCTATGCGTTCGCGAAGTACAAGACCGGCAAGGATGCCGACAAGCTGGGCAGTGGCGGCGTGGATATCGTCACCGGAGACAAGGCGGCGACGGCGGCGGCGTTCATCGATGCCGATGCGCTGGCGCAGGGCATGTTCTTCACCCGCGATCTCGTCAGCGAACCGGCGAATGTCCTCTACCCCGCCACCTTCGCCGAGCGCCTCGAAGACCTGTCCGAACACGGTGTCGAGGTCACGGTGATGGGCGATGCGGAGCTGGAGAAGATCGGCATGGGCTCGCTGCTCTGCGTCGGTCTGGGCAGCCAGCACGAAAGCAAGGTCGTGGTGATGAAGTGGAACGGCGCGGACGATGCGAGCGCCGCCCCCTTCTGTGTCGTCGGCAAGGGCGTGACCTTCGACACGGGCGGCATCTCCATCAAGCCTGCGGGCGGCATGGAAGAGATGACGATGGATATGGGCGGCGCGGGCGTCGTCTCCGGTCTGATGAAGACCGTCGCGCTGCGCAAGGCCAAGGCGAATGTCGTGGGCATCGTCGGCCTCGTCGAGAACATGCCCGACGGCATGGCGACCCGCCCCGGCGATATCGTCACCTCGCTCTCGGGCAAGACCATCGAGGTCATCAATACCGATGCGGAGGGGCGTCTGGTGCTCGCCGACCTGCTGACCTATGCGCAGCGCGAGTTCAAGCCTGCCGCGACCGTCAATCTGGCGACGCTGACCGGCGCGATCATCGTGGCGCTGGGCAATTACAATGCGGGCCTGTTCTCGAACAGCGATGCACTGTCCGAACAGCTCGCCGATGCCGCCGGGGCGGAAGGGGAGGGCATCTGGCGGATGCCGCTTTCGAAGGAGTATGACGATCTCATCAAGTCGTCGCTTGCCGACATGAAGAATGTCGGGGGCCGCTCCGCCGGGTCGATCACCGCTGCGCAGTTCCTGCAACGCTTCGTGAACGACAGTCCATGGGCGCATATCGATATCGCGGGCGTGACGCTGATGAAGGAAGCCAAGCCCCTGCATCCCAAGGGCGCATCGGGGTGGGGCGTGGCGACGCTGAACCGGCTGGTGCGCGATAATTTCGAGCCGAAAGACTCGGCTTGATGCAGTAGTGTCGTCACCATGGCCGAAGCCCTCTTCTACCACCTGACCGCCCAACCGCTCGAACGGGCGCTGCCCGACCTGCTGGAGCGCACCCTTGCGCGGGGCTGGCGGGCGGTGGTGCGGTGCGGGAGTGCCGAGCGGATGGAAGCCCTCGACACGCATCTGTGGACCTACAAGGACGAGAGTTTCCTGCCCCATGCCGCCACCGGCTGCGCGGCACCCGAGCGCCAGCCGATCTATCTGACCACGGGCGGGGAAATCCCCAACGAAGCCGATGCACTGTTCCTCGTGGACGCCGCCGATACGACCGATTTTACCGGTTTCGAGCGGGTCGTCATCATGTTCACGGACGATGACGAAGCCGCCCTCGCACTGGCCCGCACCCAATGGAAGCGCGCCATCGAGAGCGTGAAGGCGACCTACTGGCAACAGGACGATGGCCGCTGGACCAAGAAGCGCGAGAGTGAGGCGCCCTCGGAGTGATCGTCCCCGTCGTGCGAATGCACGGGTATTGGGCGTTTCGCGTGACCGGACAGTCGTCGTCATTCCGTGGTTCGCAGGCGCAATTCATCTCCCGGCACTTGCTGGATCATGGGCCTCGCGATCGAGGCGCGGGGTGACTTGGGCCGATGAATCTCGAACGGGAACCACACCGCGCGCTTGACGGATCGGGATTTTTCCGTTCTTGATGTTCATGATTTGTTTTTACGGAG
>ENA-ORXM01001640-ORXM01001640.1-marine-metagenome-genome-assembly--contig:-NODE-1640-length-30243-cov-4.460021_pt1 | contig 30243 bp, 21 predicted proteins | sample MGYA00237867_ERZ511480 | MGnify/ENA primary metagenome ERZ511480 (study PRJEB26309, sample SAMN06266103) | marine metagenome | isolation source: Algal blade | place: United Kingdom:Sidmouth, United... | reverse complement strand
CTGAAAAAGGTAATCACCAATATTGTTGTTACCGGTAATACCCCAACTACCTCTTAACTTAAAATTGGAAATGGTCTCACTATCTTCCAAAAATGGAAGTCGCGCCAGATTTACACCTGCGGATGCCGAGGGAAAATACCCCCATTGCCGCCCGACGGGAAATCTTGAAGATCCATCTGCACGTATGGTAGCCGATAACAAAAACGTCTTATCATAATCATAACCTATTCTTCCGAAAACAGAGTGTAAATTATTCTCGCTCGTGAAACTCGAAAGGTTTCTTACATCACCAGGGAAAAAGTTCTCTACAGGATCTCCGTCCGGTCTAGCAGTAAAACCATCGATCCGCTCGAAAGTTGACCTATTTCGCTCATAACCTGCTAAAATATCCAAGTTATGTCTATCGCTGAAGGTTGTGTTGTAGTTTAGGGTATTCGTAACCACAGTATTCAAAGCTTTTCTTCTATTTTTTCTTGTTTCCGACTCTAAACGTTGCCTCGATCCGGTTGGAATAACATCTAAGAATTGATCGAAACTATTATGTGCCAAGTCCAAACCAATGGTCAACTTGTACGTAAGACCTGGAAAAATTTCGTATTCCCCGAATAAAGATCCTATAATTTGAGTTGCCGAGTTTATAGAAGTACCATTACTTAGAATCCTGACCGGGTTTTCGGCATCCTGCCCATCAATCGAAGTCGTAATTTCAGAAAAGAAATTGTCCGCCTCACTGAAAACAGGTTTGGTCGGGTCAAATCGAAGCGCATTCACCAAAACTGAACTCGCCCCGGCACCTCCTTGGGCGTTAGATCTCGTAAGGCCATGGTTGAACGTTTGGCCTACTCGTATCTTGTCACTTAGATTCAGGGTGGTATTAACACCTAACGAATAGCGTTCAAAATCGGTTTGGAGCGTAGTACCCTCCTGTTTTTGATAGCCAGATCGCACACTGTAAACGGCATTCTCGTTACCACCGGAAGCCTCGATATCATAATTTTGCCAGAGTCCGGTTCGCAGTACTTCATCTTGCCAGTTGGTGTTGACAGAAGGATCGACTGCACCTGGCCGCAAAGTTTGTGGCAATTGAGATCCAGGGGTGCCGGCATCAACATCGTAAGATTCTGCATACTGCAAGTACTGTGCTGCGGTGAGCACATCCAATTTTTTTGGATTTGTAGACAGACCGGAATAGGTATTGAAGGTCAGTCTCGGTTTGCCTGACCGGCCTCCTTTGGTCTTAATCAAAACAACCCCGTTCGATGCCCTAGAACCATAGATGGCGGCACTGGAGGCATCCTTTAATATTTCGACCGATTCAATGGACTCCGCAGGAATACTGTTCAAATTGCCAGTGGGCACACCGTCTACCACATATAAAGGGTTATTGTTTCCAAAAGTCCCTAGGCCTCGAATGACGACCTGAGGGCTAGACCCAGGCGCCCCACTATTAGTTACCTGAACTCCAGCAGCTCGGCCCTGTAATGCTTGCTGCACTCCTAATGCCGGGGTTTCGACCAAATCTTCACTTTTCACAGAGGAAATGGCGTTCGTCACGGCAACCCTACTTTGGGAACCGTAACCGACCAGTACTACTTCTTCCAGCTGACTGGCGTTTTCGGCAAGTGCGAAATTAAGTTGCGACTGACCGTTGACCGCAAGCTCTTGGGTGGCGTAACCAATATAGCTGACCACAATTGTTGCATCGGCCCCCACCTCAATAGAAAAATTACCGTCAAAGTCGGTTTGCGTGCCGTTGGTAGTACCTTTTTCGATTATGGAAGCTCCAGCAAGTGGAATCCCTTGCGCATCTGTTACCGTACCTGATACGCTACTTTGAAAATCATTAAATAGGCTTTTTGTATCGCCTGGAGAATTTCCCAGAGCTAACGGTGCGAGCGACACCGCTAAAAATACAAATAAGCACCATTTCAGGACAATGTTTTTTGTCCATACGTAGCTCTTCATGTTTTTTAAAACCATGTGTTAGTGAGTTTGAGATTAGTAATGTTGCACATCTTAAAACAGGAATATATTGGTGTTTGTGAATCGGTTAACTCCTGCGTTTTCGATATACTATTCCTTAAAAGTATTAAATTTAAAAGAAAACCCGCTTAAGGAATGATGTGATTTTATCACTTAGTAGTACGATTATGAAGATTTTGGGCATTATAAATTGCCAAATTTTTAAAATTATGTCCAGTTTTCAGTGTACTATTAAATTGAAAAATTAAGTGCGGTTTCAATCTCTAATAGCCGGGAGGGGTATAAAAGTCTTCATTGCTTTTTATTAATCTCAAAATATTTTCGACCGATCCGTTACTATAGAATTTATCCTCTGGTGTATTTTTGCAATAATCGACCAAAATTGAAATAGAGGAAGTTGCAACATGCATTCGGGTATCGGAGGAAGCATAATAGATAAAGACTTTTCCATTATCATCAGCGATCCAGCCGTTACAAAAAAGTACGTTACCCACATCGCCTGTTATTTCACCTGCATTAGGTGCCTTAATATAACCGCCGGGTTGATAGATGACTTCTCTTACATTTTCTAAATCGGTCATAAACATATAAAGCACGTAGCGCAGGCCGGAAGCCGAATTTCTAACACCGTGGGCGATATGAAGCCAACCCTCTTCTGTTTTTATTGGTGAGGGGCCCTGACCATTTTTTCACTTCATAAATAGTGTGATACCGTTTGGGATTAATAATTACTTCGTCGCTCACTACGGATTTTGCCATGTCATCGATTAGACCAAAGCCTATGCCGCCCCCGGTTCCGATGTCAATAAATCCATGTAGGGGTCTCGTGTAAACTGCGTACTTGCCTTCCGCGAATTTGGGATGTAGGGTAACGTTGCGCTGTTGTTCGGAAGATGAAACAAGGTCAGGTAGCCGTTCCCAAGATTTCATGTCTCGAGATCTAATGATTCCCGCATTTGCCCGGGCGGAAGTGGTATTATTATTGGTATTTCGACTTTTACGTTCGGTACAGAAAATTCAGTAGATATAACCGTCTTGATGTTCCACCAGGCGCATATCGTATACATTGATATCTTTTTCGCCATTTTGCGGTAATACCAGAGGGTGTTTCCAAAAGTTGAAGTTATCCACCCTGTTGTTACTTTCGGCAAAAGCAAAATAAGATTTTCTATCATAACCCTCTACTCGTACTGCAAGTACATATTTTCCTCTCCATTTGATGGCTCCAGCATTGAATGTGGCGTTGACGCCGATACGTTCAAGCCCTTGTGGGTTTGTGTTTGCATTTAGGTCGTACCTCCAGTGGATGGGAAGGTGTGCAGCTGTGATAATCGGATTTTCATATCTGTGGAATATACCGTTCGAACTCGGTAACTTATGGTTTTTTTGAGAAACTAACTTTTCGTGTTCGGCCATTAGGCTTTCGTAGTTTCTTATTCTTTTAAGCTTTTTTAAATCGATCATAAGACTTAGTTCTTTAAAACAATTTGTAAAGTGTTCCACCATTGCTTCTTGAACCCGAAGACAAGAATTGGAAATAGCGCCCGATATCGAAAAAGTGCGCTATGACCATGTAAAATGGGTCATACAGCCAGGCGCCAAACTTCTTTTCGCCTTTTCTCGTAAGAGAATGCCAACGAAGACCATAATCTAGTAGATAGAACAAAATAGTCGATAAGTCTACTTTTTATATCATTGATATTCAATTCGAATAGTGGGTTACTGCACGATACTTGAAAAAATTGCGTTATTATTAAAATATCGAGTCTTTTTTGAATTTTAGTAGATTTAGGGCCGTAATTTTTGAATTTTATAGTTCAAATCTAATTTTTTACTTACTATTGTTCTAATACTATTTTAGCAAATTGAATAAGGATATATGCAAAATAAATCTAATTCAAAACTGAGAAAAAAAATACACAGGGAGATAACTCCCTTGTCGGGCCAGGATAGTTTTTTGGTATTTGACCGAACTAAGGACTTTTTTGATTTCCCCTTACATTTCCATCCAGAACTAGAACTTAATTTTATAAGCAACGGCAGTGGGGTACGGCGCATTGTCGGTGACAGTATCGAAGAAATTGGTAAATACGAACTTGTTTTGGTAGGTTCTAATTTGTACCATGGCTGGGAGCAGCACAACTGTAAGAACAAAAATATTAGGGAAATAACCATACAATTTCATAGTGATCTTTTTAATGACGCCTTTCTCGCAAGGAGCATCATGAAGCCTATAAAAGACCTTTTCAATCGGTCTGCACATGGTATACTTTTTTCAGAGAGAACCATTCGAAAAATGACGCCAAGGCTTTTAAAAGTGCCCAAACTGGACGGGATAGACTACTTCTTGGAACTTTTATCAATTTTGTACGACTTGGCCATTTCTCGAAATCAAAGGTTATTGTCAACTTCTACTTACAACGTGGTCAATTTTGAAAATAGCCGGCAATTGAAGCTCCTGTATGATTACATTCAAAAAAATTATGCTTCAAAAATTTCTTTGGAAGAAGTTTCGGAACTGCTGAACATGAGCTCGGTGACTTTCAACAGATTTATAAAGAAAAGAACGGGTAAGACCTTTGTTGAATATTTGAACGATGTACGTATCGGCTATGCATCTCGGTGGCTGATCGAGAAGGATGCGAGTATCTCGGAAATCGCATTTACCTCTGGTTTTAATAGCATTGCCAATTTTAACCGTGTTTTTAAGAAGACCAAAGGGCGCACACCTACACAGTACAGAACGGATTTTTCAGGGATAAAACGCGTACTATGAATTTTGGCAATTCATGCCTTGAAAGTCACAATTTAAAGTAGAAAGATTTCTGCCTATAGCTTTAAGCAAGACAAGACTATCTTTTTATCGTTACAATCTTTGATAAAGAATAAATAAATGTTGCCTCCGTCTAGGATGTGCTGTTTTTTTCGAATTTTCTCAACTGTTTCCGGAAAATTTCGTGTGGCAACATTGGCTTTAGAAACCTTCAATTGTTTCATCGAATTTTTGTTGTACGGTACTATCTTTTCAATTTTAAATATCCGTCCCGGAAAATCGATTAATTCATCTGAAGTATATAAATGGGTGTGTTCTTGAAGTTTTTTTAGACTAAAGCGATTTCCTAGAATTTTGAAGCCACCTGATTTCATAACAGCTGCATTCGGTTCATATAGATAGGAAAGCGGACCGGAATATGTGTTTGAAACAATTTTTTCTTCATCGAACAAAAAATCAAAATTTTGATCTCCTTTTTTTGCCAAATTAATGGTTTTGACGGATATGCTGCCCTTAAAACCCCTCTCCAGCACCCACAACAGTTCTTTTACTTCGTTATTCGCGGCCACGACATGAATTTCTCTTGTAGATTGAAGTTCCTTGAGGCCTACGGAGAGGTCTAATAGAGGAGAGGTTTTTAAAAGAACATTCCTCGATTTCATGAACAATAGTTCCAAATACTCTAATATATTCGGGAAGCAGTCAGATAACCGAAACACTTTTCCTTTATTACTATTTCTTCTTGATGGGTCTAGATAAATCCAGTCGAATTGCAACTTTGAATCCGCTAAAAATTTTAATCCGTCCGCTGGAACTGTTTTAATATTTTTCGCAGCGAGAAGATTGAAATTATGTGCCGCGATACCTGAGAGACTTTCATCTATTTCACAATGAAAGACCCGATCGACTTTTTTGCTAAAAAAAAGACTGTCTACACCAAAACCGCCCGTGGCATCTAAAAGTGATTTTCCCTTTACAAGCCCTGCTTTATAGCGTGCTGTAATCTCGGAAGAAGTCTGTTCGATATTGAGCTTGTTCGGGTAGTAAATTTTCGCTGTGCGGAACCAGGTAGGTAATTTATTTTCGCTTTTTTTTCGGGCTTCGAGCTGTTCGACGAGCTCTTTATTCGAAACACCTTCTAAAATAGGTTTTTTAAGCAATACTGACACGGTGTCAGCATACAAATTTTTAAATATAAAATCCTGTGTACCAGTATTTAAAATTTTTTCGTTCAAAGTAAAACTATAAACTTTTAGTCAAAGACTTGACGACTTTGTTATCGGATAGAAATTCTTTCAAAATCACCTTTATAGCGGTATAACCGGGTACGGCAACAATCATTCCTACGACCCCGAAGAGTAATCCTGCAATGATAATTATCAGAAAAATTTCTAAGGGGTGAGACTTAACACTATTTGAAAAAATTATGGGTTGTGAAAAGAAATTATCGATCAATTGGCCAATGACCAAACCAATCAATACATACCCCGCTTTTGGTAAGATAACCGTACTGAAATCCATACCGAGATTACTGGTCATTGTGAGTACGATCATGATAACCCCACCGATAATCGGACCAACATATGGAATGATGTTAAAAAGCGCACATAAAAAAGCGATTACAATGGCATTTTCTATACCTACGATGAGCAACGTTATCGTATAGATTACGAAAAGGATAAAAATCTGAAACAGCAACCCCACAAAATAGCGGGAAAGCAGATTATTAATTTTGTCCATGGAGTTTACTGTTCCTGTTTCCTTGGTTTTAGGAACGAATGCTAGAATACCTTTTTGAAAGAGTTTACTATCCTTTAAAAAGAAGAAAGAAATGAACAGCACGGAGAAAAGACCAATGCTTGCCGTGCTTAGAACATCAAGGAAAGAATTCAAAAAATTCGGTATAAAACCGATATCAAAACGGTCGACAATCGTTTTTTCGATTCCCGTTTCATTTATAATCTCACCAACAACTTCGGGCGATGCTCCTAGGAATACCGTTATCTGATTGTAAAGTGAATTTATGTTTTTTTGCAGTTGGTCAATGTCAAGAAGCGATAGGTTTTTGCCCTGTTCGGTTAATAGCGGCACAAATAACGCAATAACACCTGCAAATACTCCTATCATAAACATCATGGTCAGAATGACCGAAATAGTGTTCGGCAACTTCAATTTTCGCCTCAAAAAAAGTACTATCGGCCTTCCAATAAGGGCGATAACGGCAGCAATGGCCAAATAAGCGATTACGGATTGTATTTTCCATAGAAAATATAGCAACAGTAAGATGCCTACCATAATGCCAATAGCGCGAAGAATTCCTTTAGATATGGTATTTGCGGTCATTGTTTTAAGTCTATTGTCTGTGTGACATTAAAAAATTCAAGATTTAAGGCAACGCCTGCCCACTTTAATTTTCAAAGGCATACGCAATAATATTTGCACCCATTTGAAGGGCCTTTGTCCGTACAGCTTCCGGATCATTGTGAACCGAGGGGTCTTCCCAACCATCTCCAAGGTCGCTTTCAACTGTAAACAATAACATTAATCGGCCTTCGTTGAAAATTCCAAGGGCCTTTGGGCGTTTACCGTCATGCTCGTGTATTTTCGGAAGTCCCTCGGGAAATTTATAGTTCTTTTTAAAAACAGGATGCTCTTGCCCAAGTTCAGTTAATTCCTTGTCTGGAAAAACTTTCTTCAAAGCTACTTTTAGATATGGTTCCATACCGTAGTTATCGTCAATATGCAGAAACCCGCCGGATAAAAGATAGGTACGCAGATTTTCAGCTTCTTCGTCAGAGAAAACAACATTACCGTGCCCCGTCATGTGCAAAAACGGATATTGGAAAATCGTACTGCTGCCTACTTCGACCGTCTCCGGTTTCTCTTTAATTGTAGTAGCAATGTTCTGATTACAGAACCGTATCAGATTCGGTAGTGCAGTAGGATTGGAATACCAGTCTCCGCCACCGTTATATTTCAAAATTGCAATTTCCTGACCTTTTGCGGTTATCGCCAAAAAAAATACAAAAAAGAGGGAATAAACCGTAAGCTGCTTCATTCTTGTTCGAACTAAATAAAAGTAATCTCACTTCGAGTTACTAAAATTCGCTGCAAAATCAAAAAGTTCTGATAGATGGCGAGGTAGGTTTTATCGGATTTTGTAACTCAAAATAGTTTCATGTATCAAATGTATGAATTATGGTATTTAAAAAAATAACTCTTTCAACAATAGTTGTAATCGGCTTGATAGTAATTTACTTTAAAAGTGCTACGATAACGTACGACCCCATCGAATACCGAACTGCCTCAACGGTCGATGCTGAATCCTATGAGCCAATTGTCGTATTGGAACTTTTTACCTCACAAGGCTGTTCTAGCTGTCCCCCAGCGGATGCGCTTTTGGATAAGGTCAAAAACGAATTCGAGCATAGGGTCATTCCGATGTCGTACCATGTAGATTATTGGAACTATATTGGTTGGGAAGATCCCTTCAGTAAATCGAGATATTCTGAAAAGCAACGAAAGTATAACATAAAGTTTAAAAGCCGCAGTAATTATACCCCACAGGTCGTTGTTAACGGGAAGGAACATTTTATAGGTTCAAATACTTCGAAATTGTATGGTGCTATCAATAGGTATCGTAAAGAAAAAACAGCTAATCATGTCGAACTTAAAGCCGTAAGTGCCGACGAAAATAGAGTGCTTTTCGAATATGCCCTGATAGGTGGGCTCAAAGGAAAAGGTCTACGGGCAGCTTTGGTATTGGATCAGCGTAAAACTCAGGTGAAACGGGGCGAAAATCGCAACAGAACATTAAAGAACAGTAATATAGTGATAGCGGAAAAGAATCTCGCCATCGATGGAAACGAGGGTCAATCTTTTATGGCAATACCTGAGATTATTGGACCGGATGAAAAAATCAGCTTGATCCTACTGTTGGAAAATAGCGAATACAATATTACGGGAGCAGCGAAAAGTGTCGTCGCTAGATAGGCTTTACCCATTATTTATAAGGTTGACCGTAGAGCAGGCAACGATGGCTGCGGTCTCCGTTCGCAAACGATACTCGCCTAAGGAGACGAGTATAAAACCCTTTTCATAGGCCGAACGTATTTCATCGTGCGAAAAATCACCTTCTGGCCCTATAAGTATCGTGATATCTTTATCGGGAGCAACTCGCCGTTTGAGGTCCATTTTCTCGTCCTTTTCGCAATGTGCGATAAACAAAAGCCCTTTGTTTTCTTTTTCCAGGAATTCGTCATAGCTAATGGCATCGTTCAATTTTGGAAGGTAAACACGATTGCTTTGCTTCATAGCGGATTGTATCACTCTTTCCAACCGGTCTTTTTTTACCGTTTTGCGTTCCGATCTTTCACAGAAAATAGGAGTGATTTCGTTCACTCCGATTTCGGTAGCTTTTTCCAAGAACCATTCAAAACGATCGTTGGCCTTAGTTGGTGAAACTACCATATGAAACCAGTGCATCTTTTGATGTATCTTTTTGTTCGAAACGACCTGCGCCTTGCATCTTTTTAGATTGGCGGTTAAAATTTCGGCTTCAAAAAGATAGCCCTTGCCATTGGTGATATGCAATCGATCACCTTCCTTTTTTCGCAAAACTTTTACTATGTGTTTGCTCTCTTCAGCCGGGAAAGTAAATTGTGAAATGCTGTAATCGAGATTAGGATTGTAGAAGAGCTGCATAGATGCTAAGGTACAAAAGAAAGTTCAGGTGTAAACGTGGTGAAACCAATCGAACTTGGTACTTTCAGTGCGGTCTACTGCCCAGCGAATACTTTGCCTTTGCGGTAACGCCCTGATTTGTAAAAATTTCCCGCTTATATTTCAAATAACCCGCAATACCGATCATTGCTGCGTTGTCTGTACAGTATTCGAATTTGGGGATGTAGGTACCCCAACCTAACTCGTTTTCAGCATTCGTTAAGGCATATCGAATACCCGAATTGGCAGAAACTCCGCCTCCGATGGCGATTCTTTGAATATCGGTTTGGGCGACGGCTTTTTTTAGCTTATCCATCAAAATACCGATAATTGTTTTTTGGATGGAAGCACAGACATCCTCTAAATTTTCGGTCACGAACTTAGGGTTCTTAGCGGCTTCCCTTTGCACGAAATAAAGAATACTTGTTTTTAAGCCGCTGAAACTAAAATTGAGTCCATCGACTTTCGGTTTAGGGAACGGGAAAGCATTGGGGTTTCCTTTTTGGGCATTTTTATCTACCAGAGGTCCACCGGGGTAGGGCAGCCCCAAGATTTTAGCGCTTTTATCGAAGGCTTCACCTACGGCATCGTCCAAAGTCTCTCCCAAGATTTCCATATCGAAATAATCCTTTACGAGCACTATTTGTGTATGTCCGCCGCTAATGGTCAGTGCCAAAAAAGGAAATTCAGGCTGCCCATCGTCTTCGCCATCTATAAAATGGGCCAGAATATGTGCCTCCATATGGTTTACCTCTATAAGTGGAATATCGAGGCCCAAAGCCAAAGATTTGGCAAAAGAGGTGCCTACGAGTAGCGACCCCATTAAACCTGGCCCCCTTGTAAAAGCTATGGCCGATAACTGTTTTTTGTCGATATTTGCGCTGTCCAAAGCTTGGTGTACTACTGGAACGATATTTTGCTGGTGCGCCCGTGAGGCGAGTTCGGGTACAACGCCCCCAAATTCCTCATGTATTTTTTGGGTTGCGATTACGTTACTAAGCACTTTTCTATTGCTCAGAACGGAAGCTGAAGTGTCGTCGCACGACGATTCTATGGCGAGAATGTAAATAGTTTCGTTTTCCATCAAGTTTGGAATAGAAGTTGGAAGCGCAAAGGTAAAATATATTAGCACTATCAAAAAACTGAGGAAAATACTGGTTCGGATGCTCTTGGTGCTAGTACTGGTCTCCGTTTTGGGTACGCTTGTTCTCTCCTTGCCCATTGTTCAGACTAGCTTTGCCAAATATGCTACCGATACCATCAACAAAGATTTCGGCACCAATATCAATATCGATAAACTGCGCATTTCCCTCATTTCATGGGATACTAACCTAGAAGGCGTATTCATCGAAGATTATCGGAAAGACACGCTCTTTTATATTAACAGCCTTACAACATCAATTCTTAGTGTACGGAACTTGGTCAAAGGTCAATTGGAATTTGGCGATATTGAAATAGACAAACTCGATTTCAAGCTGAAGACCTATCGTGATAACAGAAGTACGAACCTCGAAGTTTTTATCGATAAGCTCGATCACGGTAAGCCTCGTAGACCGGGCACGCCGCCTTTCTTTTTTTCATCTTCGGATGTCGAAATTACAAACAGTACTTTTAGGCTTCTTGACGAGAATCGCGAGACTGAAGAAATGTTGAACTTCAAGGGCCTGAATATAGCAGCTACCGATTTTCAGATTTTAGGCCCAGAGGTTACCGTTGATATCAATGCGATGGCATTTAGAAGTCGCAGGGGTATTAATGTTGAAGAACTTGTAACCGAATTCAAGTACACTAAAAAACAGATGCGATTTGATTCGCTATTGATTCGCACACCGGGGTCATTATTGGACGGTAATTTGATTTTTAATTATGACCGAAAAGACTTTGCCGATTTTTTAAATAAAGTGAATTTGACAGCTGATTTTAGTGAATCGACCGTTGCGTTCGATGAAATAAATGTGCTCTACGATCAATTTGGCAAGGGAAAAGTAGCGAACTTTTCGTCACGGGTCAATGGTGTTCTGAACGATCTGAATACAGAGCAGCTATTCGTACAATCTGATAATACGGGCATTCGCGGTGATTTTAACTTTAAAAACCTTTTCAGCAGATCGGAACCTTTTATTATGGAGGCGAGTATGAAAAACGTCACTTCTAGTTATTATGAACTGCGCTCGCTAATGCCAAACATTATTGGTAAATCATTGCCACCCAAGGTTTTTCAAAAGCTAGGTCAGTTCACGGTGCGGGGTGATGCTACAATAACCGAGACTTCCATTGATGCAAAAGTCAATCTTAATACCGCTATTGGCAGTAGCTATGCCGATCTTGAACTTACAAATGTTGACAATATCAATAATGCGACCTATACCGGATTTGTTTCTTTGATTGACTTTGATTTGGGCGATTTTGTCGAAAATAAACGTCTGGGAAAAACAACGCTCGATTTTAATGTAGAAGGTAAAGGTTTTGCAAAAGAAACCTTGAATACCGAGGTCATTGGTGAGGTTTACGCCATAAACTTCAATAAATACGAATATAATAACCTCAAGGTCTCGGGTATTTTAAAAGAACAGCTCTTCGATGGTTTATTAATAAGTAAGGATGAAAACATTAAATTCGATTTTAAGGGTTTGGCCGATTTCAGCGAAGAGCGCAACGATTTTAATTTTATCGCATCAGTGGATTATGCAGATTTGAAAAAGTTGAACTTTATCAATGATAGTATCTCCATTTTTAAAGGAAACGTGAATATGGATGTCGTGGGTAATAACCTTGACAACTTGGTAGGAGATATTAAATTTACCAAAACAATTTTCCAGAATAAGAATGACACCTATTATTTTGAGGATTTTAAGGTCTCTTCCACGTTTGAGAACGACTCATTGCGGATTATAGATATTAATTCCCCCGACATTATTACGGGCTACATGAAAGGTAATTTTCGTGTGCGTGAATTGGGTAGATTATTGCAGAATTCATTAGGAAGTGTTTATACCAATTACCGGCCGTTTGAGATTTCCAATGGACAGACCTTGGCATTTAACTTCAAGATTTACAATAAGATTGTTGATGTCTTCTTTCCTGAGGTGAAATTTGACCCAAATACCTTTATCAAAGGTAACATTGTTGCCGATGAAGGCGATTTTAAGTTTAATTTCAAGTCGCCAAGTATCGTTGCCTTTGGTAATGAGGCCGATAACATCGATATCAAGATCGATAATAAAAATCCGCTTTTCAATACGTTCGTTTCGGTAAGTGACCTCTCCACAAGTTACTATGACGTCAAAGATTTCAGTCTCATTAATACGACATTAAAAGACACCTTATTTTTCCGCACCGAGTTCAAGGGGGGCAGTGAATTAAATGACAGCTACAACCTCAATTTTTACCATACGTTCAATAAAGAGAACAAATCGGTTATCGGTTTAAAAACTTCCGAGGTTAACTTCAAGGGCAATACATGGGTGTTGAATAAAAATGGCGATACTAAGAATAAGGTAATCATCAACCGAACTCTGGATAGTATCAATATCCAGGAAATCGTTATGAACAACAGCCAACAAGAACAGATACGGCTCAAAGGAGAGGTAGCCGATTCTACATACAAAGATTTGGAACTGCAGTTCAAAATAGTTTCTTTGAACAAGATAACACCGGCAATCGATAGTCTAAAATTGCAGGGTGAAGTTAATGGTACTCTGAACATATTGCAAAAAGACGACATCTATTTACCGTCTTCAAATTTGGGCATTGAAGATTTTTCTATAAATGGAATCCGCCTGGGTGATTTGGCCGTTGGCATTGTCGGGAATAAAGACTTAACCGATTTCGTGGTCAACTCTCAGATTACCGATAAGGGAAAAGAAAAATTGGGTGTGGTCGGTAATATTAGCAATACTGGTGATATGCCGGTAGCAAATCTTTTGGTCGATCTCGACCATTTTGATTTGGAGCCGTTCGCGCCACTTGGTGAGGATATTATCAGTAATATTCGGGGCGATGTTAGTGGAAATGCACGAATACAGGGCCCTGTCAACAATCCTGATTTCAGTGGAATTCTTACGCTTGATAATGCCGGGCTTGGCATACCTTATCTGAATGTAGATTATAATTTTGCTCAAAACTCAAGAGTCAATCTTGTGAATCAAACCTTCGATTTCGATCAGATAAGGCTTACTGATGTTGACAAAAAAACCAAAGCTACGCTAGACGGCACGATAAGCCATTCGTATTTCGATAACTGGCTGCTTGACCTGAATGTCGATACGAAAAACAACAGGTTACTTATTCTAAATACCGAATTTGAGGAAGAGGTGTTGTATTATGGAACGGGATACCTCAATGGAAAGGGAAGAATATTCGGCCCCACAAAAGCATTAAACATTAAAGTCGAGGGCGAGACGGCACGGGGTACCTCTTTAAAGATACCACTGAGCGACGTGGCCTCTATTGGCGATTACTCGTTCATCAATTTTGTGGAAAAAAATAATCTGAGTACTATTGAAGATAAGCGCATCCTTGATGAATTTCAAGGTCTTGAACTGACTTTTGACCTCGATGTTACCCCCGATGCCGAAGTAGAGATTGTTACGGATACCAAAACCGGAAGCTCCCTGAAGGGAAGCGGTGTCGGTATCTTGCTCATACGTATAAATACTCGAGGTGCCTTCGAGATGTACGGAGATTTTGTTGTTGTAGAGGGAGAATATAACTACAAGTTTGGGGGGGTCATCAACAAGACATTTAATGTAAAGCCAGGTGGAACTATTGTTTGGGATAGAGAACCTCTGAAAGCTACTTTAGATTTAGAGGCGGTTTACGCCTTGAATGCAAACCCAGCTCCCTTGCTCGATAACCCTGGTTATACACGAAGAATACCCACTGAAGTAGTCATCAAGTTGACTGACGATCTTGAGAGTCCTGATATTGAGTTCAATATTGATTTTCCGGGTACGAATTCCATAGTGCAGTCTGAATTGGAGTACCGTTTGCAAGATCCAACGGTAGAAGAGCGCAATGCTTTGTTCCTATTGGCTCAGGGCTCGTTTGTCAACGATCAGACGGGAATCAACCAGCAGGCTGTTACGGGCAACCTGCTGCAATCTGCCTCGGGCCTTTTAAACCAAGTTTTGGGCAACGATGACAAGTTTAACCTTGGTCTATCGTATGAACAGGGTATTTTAGATAGAAGCGCAGATTTCCAGACCGAAAACCGAATTGGCGTTACGGTATCGACACAGATAAGTGATCGCCTTCTTTTTAATGGTAGGGTAGGGGTTCCGGTCGGCGGTACTACCGAAACAGTAGTGGCGGGTAACTTTGAAATACAATTGCTGTTGAACGAAGAAGGTACACTAAGTGCCAAGTTTTTCAACCGTGAAAACGAAATTCAAGAGTATCTGGCCGACAGGCTCGGGTACACCCAAGGTGTAGGTATAAAGTATGAGGTCGATTTTAATAGTTTTCGAGAGCTTTTCAGAAATGTTCTTAAGAAAGAAGAAAAGCCAAAAGAAGACTTGCCGGCTCCCGACGCCGTGCCCAGTTCGGTTATGGGTAAGGATAGCTTGCTAAGGTTCTACCCGAAGGAGGGTCGATTTAAGTAGAATGTATTTTCCTTATATACTCTATCTATTTAGAGATGAATAAACCACACAAATCCACGAAAACGTTTGATAAGTTATTAAAGGTTTAAATTAGGGAGTAACATTTCCTCAAATTGGAATAAGTTTGCTAGTTTTGCAGCTTAGTTTTTTTAATGGCTTCACAAATAAGAAAAATTGGTGTTCTGACTTCCGGAGGAGATTCTCCGGGGATGAATGCGGCCATTCGCTCGGTTGTTCGAACATGCGCTTACATGAAGGTTGATTGCGTGGGTATCTATAGAGGGTATCAAGGCATGATTGAAGGCGATTTCAAGCCAATGGATGCGAGAAGCGTCAACAATATCGTCAATAAAGGGGGTACCATTCTTAAATCGGCAAGATGCGATGATTTTCGTACGCCGGAAGGCCGTAAAAGGGCCTATGAGCAATTGCAGGCCGAAGGTGTTGATGCATTTGTGGTAATCGGCGGCGACGGAAGTTTTACGGGGGCGATGATTTTTAATCAAGAATATCACTTTCCAATTATAGGTATACCGGGCACTATCGACAACGATATATTCGGCACTTCAAATACCGTGGGTTTCGATACCGCCATGAATACGGTTGTAGAGGTAATCGATAAGATTCGTGATACGGCCAGTTCGCATAATAGGCTCTTTTTTGTTGAGGTGATGGGTCGGGATGTCGGCCATATTGCCTTGAACGCGGGTGTTGGCGCAGGTGCCGAAGAAATTTTGATTCCTGAGGAAAACAGGGGCCTAGAACGCCTTTTGGAGTCTTTGAAGCGCAGCAAAAAATCCGGAAAATCATCTAGTATCGTCGTTGTTGCAGAGGGAGATAAAATCGGCAAAAGTGTTTTTGAGCTCAAGGAATATGTTGAGGAGCACCTTCCAATTTATGATGTACGTGTATCCGTATTGGGGCACATGCAAAGAGGCGGGTCCCCATCATGCTACGACAGGGTCCTGGCGAGTAGAATGGGAGTGAAAGCAGTAGAAAGCCTTTTGGAAGGCCAGACGAATTTTATGGTCGGGGTTCAGAACAATCAGATTATACTTACACCTATCAGCAAGGCCATTAAGGGGCACACAAAAATCGATAAGGAGCTCATTCGGGTTTCGGAAATAATGACAACATAATTTTAATCCTAAAAACAGAGAACACATGTCAAATTTAAAAATAGGAATAAACGGATTCGGACGAATCGGAAGATTGGTCTTTAGGGAAACGGTAAGAAGAGAAGGTGTCGACGTAGTCGCCATCAATGATTTGTTAGATGTAGAGCATCTAGCTTACCTATTAAAATACGACTCCGTGCATGGCAAATTCGAAGGGGAAGTCGAAATACAAGAAGGTAATCTAATCGTAAACGGAAAAACGGTAAGAATAACCGCAGAACGCGACCCAAAAAATATTGGTTGGGATGCTGTCGGAGCAGAAATTGTTGCAGAGTGTACCGGTATTTTCAAGAATTTGGAGACTGCGCAATATCATATCGATGGTGGTGCCAAAAAAGTGGTGATCTCAGCGCCTTCGGCAGATGCGCCGATGTTTGTAATGGGCGTAAACCATAAAGAAGTAAAAGCTTCCGATACCATTGTGTCCAACGCCTCGTGTACCACGAACTGTCTGGCACCAATGGCCAAAGTATTGAACGATAATTTTGGTATTGAAGAAGGCCTTATGACAACAGTTCATGCCACTACCGCAACACAAATGACCGTTGATGGTCCTTCTCAAAAAGATTGGAGAGGCGGCCGAAGTGCAATGTTGAATATTATTCCTGCTTCTACGGGGGCGGCGAAGGCGGTGACCAAAGTGATTCCTGCCCTTCAAGGTAAGTTGACCGGTATGGCCTTTAGGGTGCCTACTGCAGATGTTTCCGTAGTGGATTTGACCGTTCGTCTTGAAAAAGAAACGTCTTATGAAGAAATCAAGAAAGCTTTTAAAGCGGCTTCGGAAGGAGAGTTGAAAGGAGTTCTAGGATATACGGAAGAAGCTGTAGTATCTCAAGATTTCGTCAGTGATAAGCGTACCAGTATTTTTGATGCCGGAGCGGGAATGGAATTGAACCCGAAGTTTTTTAAGTTAATCTGCTGGTATGATAACGAGGCCGGTTTCTCTAATAAAATGGTAGATTTGGCACAGCATGTAGCCAGTTTGTAAATTTTTTGAAGTATTCTTCAAGCATTCCTGAAAATAGGCAAAATTTGTTTATTTTCAGGATTCTTTTTTAAGACATTCTCTAAATACAACCTAATGATTTTAATAGTAGATAGTGGTGCCACAAAATCGGATTGGATAGCCTTGGACGAAAAGGGAAACCAATTGTTTTTGACCCAAACGTTGGGCTTAAGTCCTGAGGTATTGACGAAAGACGTTATCGAAGATCGCTTGGCCAACAACTTCGAGCTTTCGAAAAACCGAGAGAAGGTAGGCCGGCTTCATTTTTATGGTGCAGGATGTGGTACGGATCGAATGAAAAATTTTTTGAAGGAAATTTTCAAAGAGTTCTTTCCCAATGCAAAAGCAGATGTGAAGGAAGACACCTATGCGGCAATTTTTTCGACCACAAAAATCGGACATCAAGGTATCGTATGCATTTTAGGTACCGGTTCGAACTGTAGTTATTACGATGGGCATCAGTTGTTTCAAAAAGTGACTTCTTTGGGCTATATTCCGATGGATGATGGTAGCGGTAATTTCTTTGGAAGAAAATTGATACGTGACTACTATTTTCATAAAATGCCACAAGATTTGGGCATTAAATTCGCTAAAGGCTATGATTTGGATGCGGATGTTATTAAGGAAAATCTTTACAAACAACCCAACCCAAATACCTATTTGGCCACTTTTGCACGCTTTTTAATCGAGAACAAAGACCACCCGTATTGTAAAGGGGTAATCGATAAAGGCTTTCAACAGTTCGTAAACAATTATATTATGCAGTTCGAACTGGCCACAAAAGTTCCTATCAATTTTGTGGGAAGCATCGCTCATTACCTTAGGGACGAGCTGACGACGGTATTGGAACGCAATGATCTTATCGTCGGTGTCATTCGACAAAGACCCATCGAAGGCTTAATGGAATTCCATAAGGAAACCCTATAGGTATAGGTTAGTGGGCAGTAATAAGGTTTAAAGTTCAAGGTTTTAATGCCAAAAAGCCACTTTGAACCTTGAACGTGACTGTGAAACAGTCTTGAACCTTGAACTTTTACTGGCCAACTGCCTATTCCAAAACGGCAATCATCGAAATTTCAACGTTTACAAATTTGGGAAGGTTTGACACTTCAACGGTTTCCCGAGCGGGAGCGGTATCCGCATTAAAATAAGAGCCGTAGACCTCGTTGACTTCCGAAAACTGGTGCATGTCTTTTAGAAATATGGTACTCTTGACCACATTTTCGAAGCTCATTTCCGCTTCTGTAAGAATGGCCTTCAGATTTTCCATCGACTGTCGGGTCTCTTGCTTGATATCACCTTCAACCAATTTTCCGGTTTTTACATTCAAGGGAATTTGGCCTGAAATATATAATGTCTTATCCGTGAGAACGGCTTGGTTGTATGGGCCTATTGGCGCCGGCGCATTGGGTGTGTTGATGATTTTCTTCATAAAAATCTATTTTAGTATTTCCGACAGTATAAGAATAATCGATAACGTTCAATTTCCAACAATCTAAAACGGATTAGAATCTAAAAAAACTACCTGATAATAGGGGGTTGACTTCGATTTTCCCATTTTAGGTCGCTGAGAATGGAACTCTTTATCCCTATAAAAAAGTACCATCTGGTGTATTGTCCGAAAGGCGTCCAATTGAATCGCATCGTAAAACTTTTAAGGTCGCGTTCGAAACGTAATTGTGTTAGGGTAAAACCTTTGTTCTTAAAGTCATATCCTGATGAGCCACCCACTTTCCAGCGTGGGGAAAGTTCAATATCTCCTGAAAACATAAGGGAGTGGCTGCTAAACTCGTTCTGCCGTGCCGAATTGAAGTAGCTGGCGGAATAGGCCAATCTGAAGTTCCAAGGTATTTTGGTGGCGTAAGGCGGGTTCTCGATATCTTCGTCCTCATCCCTATTGTCGGTATCGGTCAATCGATTTTCGTAATTATCGGCTCTACCGAAAAGATCATCGTCGCGCCCCCCGCTTTGAGCCACATAATCGTACGCACCCGTCTCCTCTTCCTCTTCTTCCTCTTCCTTTCTTTTTCCAAAAGTCTCACTATCAATAGAATATCCGATATTGATATTGGCCTGTGTCAATCGAAAAAGGCTTCCTCCATTATCTATATTGAATTTTTCGATGCGCCTGCCATTGTTGTCAATGGCATAGGGATCTAGACCAGCGGAGAAGTTTACAGACATTTTATTGTTCAGAATATTTGTGCCTCCATTAATTCGTAGCGGGCTCAACCGTAAAGAATCCGACTCGAAATTATATCCTGTGGAAATATTAAAATTACTCAGAATGGGTACTTTTTTTGGTTCTAGAGCCGTAGAATCCTTATCCGTTACTTTAGCTTCCAGTACATTGGCCAACGAAAAGCTCAGGCTGTTTGACTTTCCTAAACTGGGGGCCCCGTTTAGTGTTCCTTCAAAGCGGCTATATTGAACAACTTCGCCCGTGTCATTGTTTAGATATTCATCGTAGAACTGGTCGAAAGAAGGTGCGTACCCATAGCTCAACGAAGGCCGCATGACATGGCGTATGGCCTGTATTTTTTTATCTTCCCCAAAATTGAAGGTACCGTATAAAGTAGTACCGATACTCGCACTCAAATTGTATCTATTGTAACGGTCAAAACCAGGTATTGTATCTCTCACGACTTGACCTCTTTCATCGCCTTCACCTCTTTCAAAACGTTGGGTAAAGGTCTCAAGTGTCCAGACATCTTCGTAACTACCTCCCATACTTACACTGAAAAACTTGGCGACCTTGAAGTTGGTACTTATGGGAATGCGGTGTCTCGCCCCGACCCTTGCATTATCGAACATGGCACCGGTAAAAAAATCCTCATCATTGGTAGTCAATTGGTTACGAGCGTTTACATCATATTGAAAATTAATGTTCTGTATGGCTCCCTTTTTAATGCCTTCCCGCTTTGCAAAGGGAAATATTCGCTCCATACTGGCCTGAAATGTGGGCAAGGTCATTTGAATATTATTTTGATCGGGATTAGCGCGCGCGCTCGGGCTGGTATTTTGGGAATGGGTGGCAGTAATACTCATATTCACTGATGGATAACTAGGAAAAGTCTTCGAATATGAAATCGATGATGAAAGATTATTGTTTTGTGTAAGCGGCAAATTAACTTGGTTCAACGAGTTTTGATAGTACGAACTACTGCCTAAATTGACCGATGCGGAAAATCTCGAATTTGGGCTCGCCTTTTGGTCTTGAGAATGTGAGACCTGAATGTTCCAAACCCTCCTGTTTGTGTAATCGTCAAAACCCCTTTGGCTCGTGACGAGGTTTTCGTACCTAAAATTGACATTGCCCCGGTACCTGTAACGTTTCGAATAAATGCTCTGCGTTCGCATACCCCAACTACCGTTGGTGTAAAAATCGCCAGTAACGGTCAAATCCGCATAGTCGCTAAAGGGTAGATAATACCCACCGTTCTGTAAAAAATAGCCCCGGTTCGGGTCGTTTCCAAAGGTGGGCATCATCAGACCTGCGGTTCGTCCTACAGTCAATGGAAAATAGGCGAAGGGTAGTGCGATAGGTGTAGGCACATCGGCGATGTATAAGTTGCTAAAGCCGGCAATAACTTTCTTCTTTGGAACGAACTTGGCCTTTCGCACCCGAATATAGTAGTCTGGATTTATCGTATCATTCGAAGTTGTCATTTTTGCCTCGCTCATAAAATAGACCGAGTCGTTCTCTTTTTTGGTAACCTCTGCATAAACTTTCATGGCATCACTGCCCAATTGCCCCAGACCGGCCTGCTGCTCTGTACGCGAGTTAAATATCAGAGCCTTTTCGGTATCGAAATTGAACCGGATACTATCGGGCCGTACCTCATTATCGCCCTGTTTAAAGTAGGGTATTTGGGTGTAGTTGCCCAAGGAATCTTTCAAACGACCGGCATAGACTTCGTTTTTTACATAGTCCATAATAATAATGCCGGCCTTTAGTTCTGTATCTTGATAATAGATTTCGGCTTCGTTATAGAGATATATTTTTTGGTCTTTTTGGCTCAGTTTCACATAATCTTTGGCCTTGTATTTGATTTTATCGAGTAACAATGCCTGATTTCCACCTGTGGAGTCTATCAATGTAGAATCGTTCGGAATGGTATCATTTTGTATAAGTCCGGGAAAAAGCGGAGCGATAATCGTGTCTTTTTCTGCTTTTATGGGAAGAGGTATGATACCGTCTTCTTGGGCGACGGCCGAAAGGGTGCAGACAAGTAGCAATGCCATGAAAAGTAAATGATGTTTATTTGATTGCAAGGCTATATATCCTATTTTTGTAACCGTTTGGCTCGGTTTCGGGAGTTCAAACTTACATATATTTTTTTTCCCCTTTATAGGGTGTTACCATAAATTTAACCATAATGAAGGCGTCAAAATTCAGTGTGAACGGGCATTACGGACGGATTTTTTTAATTCCGTTCACAGCAATAGTATTGTTGCTGGTTTCTTTCCACAAGAATAATACCGAAGACCTGAACGACGGTAAATTTACTGTTGTGCTCGATGCCGGACACGGCGGGCACGACCCGGGAAATTTAGGAAACGGCTATCTAGAGAAGAATATAGCATTGAATATTGTGCTTAATGCTGGAAAAATATTGGAGAAGAATCCCGATGTTAATGTAATCTACACGCGAAAAGATGACACCTTTGTTGATCTCTACGTACGTGGAGAAATTGCCAATAAGGCCAATGCCGACCTTTTTGTTTCTGTGCATTGTGATTCCCATACTTCGAACGCAAATGGCGCGGGTACCTTTGTTCTGGGGCTACACGCCAATAAACAGAATTTTGAAATTGCCAAAAAGGAAAACTCGGTTATCTATTTAGAGGATAATTATCAAAGCCGCTATGCCGATTACGATATCAATTCACCCGAATCGGTCATAGGTTTGACCATTATGCAAGAAGAATTTTTAGATTATAGCATTGCGCTGGCCAAAGCGATTCAAGATAATTTTTCGAAAAAATTAAAACGTAAAGATAGAAAGGTAAAACAAGCAGGCTTTATCGTGCTTCATCAAACGGTTATGCCCAGCGTATTGGTAGAAACCGGTTTTCTCACAAATAAGGAAGAAGGGGCCTATCTCAATTCAAAGAAGGGACAAGTCGAAATGGGCACTTCCATTGCGGAGGCCATTCTTACCTATAAGGAGGATGCGGTCGCGAATATAGCGGACTTTATGGCGGATTCGGCTCCCGATGTTTCCGCACCGGAAATTGTAGAAAGACAGGAAAAACCTAAAGAAGCGGTTTCCGAAAAAAAGGAGGAAGTGGTTTCCAACTCTGGAGATACTACTGCAAACGAGGGTGACCTAGCTTCCGCGAATCCAACGGAACCAGTCGTTGTTGTTTCCGAAGAAAAAGTGGCTGCGCAGATTATCGAAGAGGCCAAGGCAAAAGCCGCAAAAGATAATCCCTCTTCTGATAAACCTTTGACAAAAAAAGAAAATATCGAAGTGACCAAATCGGCTACAGTACCCAATGAAACCGAGCCAGAAGCGGATATTATCTATAAAGTACAGATAATGGCAAGTGCTAAAAACTTGCCGTTGCGGCCTGACTCATTTAACGGATTGAACCGCGTGGCAAAAGAGCCCTATAAAAATCTTTACAGGTATGTCTACGGTAGCACAAAATCGATGAGAGAGGCTAAAATGATGAAGTCCAATGCCGACCTCAAAGGGTATACGACTTCGTTCATTGTAGCCTACCGGGATGGAGAACGTATATCTCTCAAAGAAATCCCAAAATAGGTTTCGCCGCAATATACTATCGCCTTCCATATTTTATTTCTAATTTTGTTTGAGGCCATTATATTTTAAGTAGTCTCTTTTAACCCCAAAATCGATTCTTTTGAAACTATCCAGGGAAATCAAAACAGGAATAATCGTAATAGGCGGTATTCTTCTGTTCATCTTAGGTTTTAGCTATTTAAAATCATCGCCACTATTCGAGGATGGTAAAACGCTTTATGCCGTGTACGAAGAAGTTGGTGGTTTGCAGGTCGGCACCCCGATAACCATAAACGGTTTTGTCGTTGGCAATGTTACCGACGTGCGGTTCAATGATAAAGGGGGTAATCTAGCGGTCACACTTTTTGTAAAAAGTGATTTCAAGTTTTCAAAGAAAAGTCCGGCAGAGCTTTACGATACCGGTATAATCGGAGGCAAGGGTATACAGATTAAGCCCGTATTCGATGGTTCACCGATGGTACGGTCTGGAGATACTTTACCTAGTATTATTCAGCCTGGCCTAACTCAGCTTGTACAAAAACAGCTCACACCCCTCCAACGCAAATTAGAGGGCACATTTACCAACGCTGATTCCGTATTGATAAGTGTTAACCAGGTATTGGATGCCAAAGCCAAAAATGATTTGAGGGAGACATTGAGTGGACTGAATACAACCGTTGCAAGTTTTCAGAAAAGTGCAGAAGTACTGAATAGAATTTTGAACACCAACGAAAGTAAGCTTGAAGGTTCGCTCAAAAACTTCGAAGTACTTACTTCGAATTTTGCACAACTCTCCGATTCGCTCAATAATGCCGGTCTAGGTAGAACCCTGGCAAGTCTTGAAGCTACAATAGCGAATTTGAACAGCCTGATGGCACGTATTGAAAAGGGTGACGGTACCTTAGGCAAGATGATGAAAGACGAAGAACTGTACGTAAACCTGAACAATGCATCAAGGGAATTGGATCTTTTGTTACAAGATTTTCGATTAAACCCCAAGCGTTACGTAAACGTTTCCGTTTTCGGAAAGAAACAGAAAGATTATGAGCTTCCGGCCGATGATCCGGCCGCTAAACCAGTAGAATTACAAGAGCAATAATGGAATACTTGCCGAATGTTTTATTTTTAATAGTACTGATTGCGGGTATCGGTTACTTTGGCCGAAACATAAAGCGACTCTCACGAAATATCAAATTAGGTAAAGACGTTGAGGTTGGCGACAATATTCCCCAGCGCTGGAAAAATATGGCTAAAATCGCCCTTGGTCAAACCAAGATGGTGGTTCGACCGATAGCCGGTCTACTTCATGTAATCGTTTATGTCGGATTTATTATCATCAACCTCGAAGTTCTTGAGATTATTATTGACGGTATTTTTGGCACGCATCGAATATTTGCTCCTCTTGGTACTTTTTATGATGTCTTGATTGCTTCTTTTGAGATTTTGGCGTTACTCGTAATAGTTGCGGTGATCGCATTTTGGATAAGAAGAAATATCATCCGCTTACGGCGTTTTATCAAACCCGAAATGAAAGGTTGGCCCAAGAAAGATGGAAACTTGATATTGTACATTGAACTGGTTTTAATGCTATTGTTCTTGACCATGAATGCGGCCGATTATCAGTTGCAACAAATGGATGCCGTGCACTACACAAAGGCAGGGCTATTTCCTGTAAGCCAATTTATTACCCCTCTTTTTGAAGGTATGTCCATTTCGTCTCTGATTTTGGTAGAAAGAACCGCTTGGTGGTTACATATTGTAGGTATTCTTTTCTTTTTGAACTACCTCTATTATTCGAAACACCTTCATATTTTATTGGCGTTTCCGAATACATATTATGGAAAATTAAAGCCTAAGGGAGAGTTCAAGAATCTAGATGCGGTTACCCAAGAGGTAAAATTGATGTTAGACCCATCGGCCGACCCTTTTGCCGCTCCTTCCGAGGATACTGCCGAGCCCGAAAAGTTCGGAGCCTCCGATGTTACGGATCTGAACTGGGTACAATTACTAAATGCATATACCTGCACCGAATGCGGGCGGTGTACCGATGAGTGCCCCGCCAACCAAACCGGTAAAAAACTGTCACCTAGGAAGATAATGATGGATACGAGGGACAGGTTAGAAGAGGTAGGGAAAAGTATAGAGACAAACAAAGGCGCATTTGTATCGGATGGAAAACAATTACTCGACGATTATATAAGCCGAGAAGAATTATGGGCCTGCACCACCTGCAATGCCTGTGTACAAGCTTGCCCTGTTAGTATCGACCCGCTTTCCATAATTATGGATATGCGCCAATATCTCGTCATGGAACAATCTGCGGCACCAAGCGATCTGAACAATATGATGGGCAACATGGAAAACAATGGTGCCCCTTGGCCTTTCAATCAAATGGACCGATTGAATTGGGCGAAGGAACAGTAGCAAATTATCAGGAACCTATGAAAAATGGCCCCATTTTTTGTAACAAGGCCTAAATTTATTTGTGGTTCCGTTTTAAGTTCGCAGGATACTTTCTTTTAAACTAATTTATCGATTGTAGATGAGTAAACAAGATTTAAAAGTACCGACAATGGCAGAACTTTTTGCTGCCGGTGAAAAACCGGAAGTATTATTCTGGGTAGGTTGTGCAGGTAGCTTTGACGATAGGGCCAAGAAAATCACGAAGGCTTTTGTTCAACTATTGAACAAGGCCAAGGTTTCCTTCGCCGTATTGGGTACTGAGGAGAGCTGTACGGGCGATCCTGCGAAACGCGCAGGCAACGAATTTCTTTTTCAAATGCAGGCAGTGACCAATATCGAGGTCATGAACGCCTATGACATCAAAAAAGTAGTTACCGCCTGTCCGCATTGTTTTAACACCATAAAGAACGAATATCCCGGTTTGGGCGGTAATTATGAGGTAGTACATCACACGCAATTCTTAAAGCAGCTTTTCGAAGAAGGAAGAATTTCATTGGAAGGCGGAAAATTCAAAGGGAAACGCATCACATATCATGATCCTTGTTATTTAGGAAGGGCCAACAATGTTTTCGAAGCCCCAAGGGATTTGATCAAGAAGCTTGACGCCGAACTGGTCGAAATGAAAAGTTGCAGGCAAAAAGGATTATGCTGCGGGGCGGGTGGAGCTCAAATGTTCAAAGAGCCTGAAAAAGGGGATAAAGATGTTAACATAGAGCGAACAGAGCAGGCACTGGAAACCAAGTCCGAAATCATAGCAGCCGCATGTCCATTTTGCAATACAATGATGACGGACGGGGTAAAGAATAAAGAAAAGGAAGCTTCAATCGAAGTCATGGATATCGCAGAACTGATTGCTTCGGCTGAAGACTTATGATTTTTTTCGAGCCGTTCTTATTTGAAACCTAAAGAGACAGAAACCAAAACGGTTTTGTTCAAGAGTACTTTTTAGACTTTGAGACCTTTTTAAAAATAATCTAGATTTTTACGGCAGTCTATTTTATTACCAAAAAATAAGATTGCCCTGGAATTTGATTTTTAGATTTGAATTTTAAACTATGCTAGTAGATTTTAAGACCTTACCCGATAATGCACGAATCTGGATTTACCAAGCCAATCGCACGTTTTCTGAACTTGAGTTGCAGGAAATTCGAAGTGAAACGGATGATTTTATTCGAGAGTGGACTGCTCATGGAAGTGCCTTGAAGGCAGGTTACGAAATCAGGTACAACCGATTCATCATTATGGGCCTTGACCAATCGCAAGCGGCCGCTTCTGGCTGTTCTATCGATGCCTCGGTTCATTTTATACAGCATCTTGAAAAAAAATTCGACGTTATCTTGCTCGATAAAATGAACGTTTCTTATAAGCAGGGAGAATTTATTGCCTACAAACCATTGAGCGATTTTAAAAAGATGGCTAAACAAAAAGCGGTTTCGAAAAACACTGTTGTCTTCAACAATTTGGTTAATAGTAAACAAGAATATGAAGAACATTGGGAGGTACCCGCTGCCGAAAGTTGGCATGCCCGGTTCATGTAGCCATTTGCCTAGAAATTAGGCAGGTATTGATTTTACTAGATACATCCGACGAAATGCAATATTTTTTTTAGTTTTCAGTTATTGCCATAGACCGATTTTACAATGCGTTTCCCTAAAGTTTTTCCCTTACTTTTTTTAACAGTTCTGTTGGCCAATGCTCAGAAAAATCCATTGGTGACACGGGATAGTACTGCGCAGCAGAAATGGGTCGAAACCCAATACGGTGCCATGTCTTTAGACGAGAAACTGGGACAGCTTTTTATGGTCATGGTGGCCTCTGATCAGAATAAATCGAGCACCGATGAAATAAAGGTACTTATTGAAAAAGAAAAGTTAGGTGGGGTCATATTCTCTACAGGAGGACCAGTGCGCCAGGCTAAATTGACCAATGAATATCAATCCGCTTCAAAAATTCCCTTGCTTATCGGTATGGATGCCGAATGGGGCCTTGCCATGCGACTCGATTCGACGTACGCCTTCCCTTGGAATATGACATTGGGTGCAATTACTGACAATACCATAGTTCAAAAAGTGGGTGAGCGTATTGGAAAACATGCCAAGCGTTTGGGGGTGCATATCAACTTTGCCCCAGATATCGATATTAATACCAATCCGTTAAATCCTATTATAGGAAACCGCTCTTTTGGGGAGGATAGGGAAAATGTTGCGAACAAGGGAATTGCCTTTATGAAAGGTATGGAAAGTGCAGGAGTGCTATCGAGTGGGAAACACTTTCCTGGTCATGGTGATACTGCGACCGACTCCCATCATACACTTCCTATGATAAACTTTAACGAAGCTCGGCTTGACAGTGTTGAACTGTATCCGTTTCGAGAATTGATTGATGCCGGATTGAGCAGCGTCATGGTCGCCCATCTAGAGGTGCCCGCTCTAGAACTCAAAAAGGAACTTCCTTCTTCTTTATCCGAGCAGATAATATCCGGACTTTTAAAGGAACAGATGTGCTTTCAAGGATTGGTCTTTACCGATGCGCTGAATATGAAGGGCGTTACCGACCATGGTAAAAACGGAGATGCAGAACTTAAGGCATTTATGGCCGGAAACGACATCCTCTTAATGCCTACCGAAGTCGCCAAGGCCAAGGATAAGTTAACAAAAGCTTATAACAAGGGTAGAATATCTGAAGATCGTTTGGCCGAATCGGTAAAAAAAATATTGATGGCGAAATACAAGGTAGGGCTTCACCATTACGAACCCGTCAATTTAGACAATCTGTACCAAGATCTTAATTCGAGGGAAGATGATTTGGTCTATGAAGAAGCTATTGAAAACGCCATAACGGTTGTCAAGAACAATTTCTATCTCATGGGTATTAAGCGTTTGGAAAACAAGAAAATCGCTTATGTAAAGTTCGGTGACGCAAATAGCGCTCCATTTATTGAAGAATTGAATAAGTACACTAAGGTTACCCAGGTAAATGGTAAGGATATTGGAACCCTAAAAAAGAAGCTTAAGGATTATAATCTAATCATCATAGGGCACCATAAAAGCAATGAGAGCCCTTGGAAACCTTTTAAGTTTACCAAGAAAGAACTGGAGTGGCTTAAGGAAATTTCAGAATTGCGCAGTGCCAATCTTATACTTTCATTGTTCGCCAAACCCTATGCCTTATCGGAAATACCTTCTTTCAAGAATATCGATGGGGTAGTGGTAGGGTATCAAAATAGTGAATTGGCCCAACGAAAGACCGCAGAATTGATTTTTGGAGCTATTCCCGCTAATGGAAAATTACCGGTTACCGCACATGAGCAGTTTCCTGTAAATGCACAGCTTAAACTAAAATCTTTGATGCGTTTGGGATACAGTTATCCTGAAAGGGTCGGTTTCGATCTGGCCAAACTTGCACAAGTAGATACACTGGTCAAACATGGGCTTGACTCGCTCATGTTTCCTGGGGCTCAAGTATTGGTTGCTCGTAAAGGGAAGATTATATACAATAAAGGTTTTGGTAAGCCGACCTATGACGCAAAAGATAGTGTGACTATCGATCACATTTATGATTTGGCCTCCATAACAAAAATATTAGGTACGTTACCCATGGTAATGAAAATGGAAGAAGATGGCGAAATCGCCTTGAACGATACCTTTCAAGACCTGATTCCCGAATATGCCGATTCGGAGCTTAAAAATGTTACGGTATTAAAAGCACTCTCGCATTATGGCAGGCTTCCTGCATGGATCGCATTTTATGTAGATACACTAGATAAGAACAGAAAACCTTCCAAGGAATTTTATCGTAAGGCACCCATGGACGGTTATTCTATAAAAGTGACCGATAAGTTGTATCTCACTGATGCTTATAAAGATTCCATTTATGACCGTATCGGCCGACAAGACTTAAAGTCCAACAGGTATCGGTATAGTGATGTGGCCTATTACGTAATGAAAAAATATATCGAAAAGGAAAAAAAAGAATCGTTGGATAAGCTTGCGAATGATTTCCTCTACAAACCCATAGGCGCTTTCAATACGAGTTATAATCCGTTGGATAAATTTTCTAAAAATAGAATTATACCCTCTGAGGAGGACAAATATTATCGCTATGAAACCGTTCAGGGTTATGTACATGACATGGGCGCAGCGATGCAAGGAGGTGTCGGTGGCCATGCCGGACTTTTCAGTAATGCTGCGGACGTTGCCAAGATTATGCAAATGTACTTACAGGAAGGTTTCTATGGAGGCACCCGCTTCTTAGACTCCCGGACCGTAAAAAAATTCAATACCTGTTACTTCTGCGATAAAAAAGTGCGAAGGGGCGTAGGGTTCGATAAACCACAATTGAAAGATAAAGGGCCTACCTGCGGCTGTGTATCGCGCAAGAGTTTTGGCCATAGCGGTTTTACCGGCACCTATACTTGGGCGGATCCCGACGAAGAAATCGTTTATGTGTTTCTCTCAAATAGAACATATCCCTCTTCTTCGAACACCTTGTTGATCAAATCCGGACTACGCACACGTATCCAGAAAGCAATTTACGATGCGATAGAAAACTGAAGCTTAGGGTTTAAGCGGAAATTTCAAATACAAGAATACATGTCATATCGGTTCCCGTGATTAGATACGCTATACTCCTAGTAGCTTTTTTCAGCTTTATCAACTTATAGAACACTGATTTTTATATCGGAATGAGCATCCCCCCGAAAATGGGACAGTGAGTTAAGTTCTCAAAAAGAAACTTAAATTTACTGATATGACACGAAGAA
>ENA-ORXM01001638-ORXM01001638.1-marine-metagenome-genome-assembly--contig:-NODE-1638-length-30249-cov-4.163927_pt1 | contig 30249 bp, 23 predicted proteins | sample MGYA00237867_ERZ511480 | MGnify/ENA primary metagenome ERZ511480 (study PRJEB26309, sample SAMN06266103) | marine metagenome | isolation source: Algal blade | place: United Kingdom:Sidmouth, United... | reverse complement strand
GTATCTTTGGCTTTCGCATGTATACTTTTTGGGTATTCATTTAAAAAAAAGAAGTGATGAACCCGCTTGTAATATGCGACACTTCAGCAGAAACACTTTGCACTTTTTATTTTCAGGGCGATAGTGTTTCAGGAAGTTAAATTCTGAACAAATTATGATTGTAGTTACTTAGTTTACTGTAACTTAACCATTGGGGAAATTTATTCATAGCCCTACAATAGTAGATACAATTGTTTTTAAGTAGCGTTTTACTCGTCAATCGGACAAAAAAAACGGCAACTTATCTCTAAGTTGCCGTTTTTTACTTTATAAAATACTAATTTTTTAGTCTTGGGTCAGTACCCATTCTCCATTTTCTATTAACGGTTCAGCCTGTTTGTATTTGACTGTTTTGCTTTCGCCCGACATTACATTTTTAATGGTAACCCTATCGTTACGGCCTATTTTAGGTCTTTCGCGGACTATAGTTTCTGTAACCTGTGGGCGTTGACCCTGCGTTTGCCCTGCAGCCCTGTTTTGGGCGGCCAGCTCATCACTATTAGGTATTTCTTCTTTACTTGTTTTAAGATTCTCCTTAGGTCTGCTTACGTTTCTAGCTTCCTGAATCTGGTTTGGGTTCTCACTAGGTAATTCTCCTTTAAACAAAAAGGATACAACTTCTTTGTTTACCTTATCTATCATTTCCTTAAAAAGTTCAAAAGCTTCGAACTTATAAATCAATAGTGGATCTTTTTGCTCATGAACGGCCAACTGAACAGATTGTTTCAGCTCATCCATTTTGCGCAAATGAGTTTTCCAAGAATCATCTATAATGGCCAAGGTAATATTCTTTTCAAAATCCGTTACCAGCTCCTTACCATTACTCTCGTAAGCACTTTCTAGATTCGTAACAACATTAAGTGTTTTGATACCATCCGTAAACGGCACAACAATACGCTCAAATTTATTGGCGCTATCTTCATAAACCTTTTTTATAACAGGAAAGGCCGTAGCGGCATTACGCTCCATTTTTTCTTGATAGTGCTTATATGCGGTAGTATAGACTTTGTTGGCGATTTCTTGAACACTCATTTTACCAAAATCACCTTCTGAAATAGGAGATGTAATGGAAAAATATTTGATAAGTTCAAACTCAAAATTCTTGAAATCGCTAGCCGCTTTGTTCGTGTCAGAAATAACTTCACAAGTGTCATACACCATATTGGCAATATCAACTTTTAGTCGCTCTCCTTGTATGGCATGACGTCTTCTTTTGTACACAACCTCACGTTGTGCGTTCATTACATCATCATACTCCAACAAACGCTTACGAACTCCAAAGTTATTTTCCTCAACTTTTTTCTGAGCACGTTCAATAGATTTGGTCATCATGGAATGTTGAATAACTTCACCATCTTCCAAGCCCATTTTATCCATCATCTTGGCAACACGGTCGGAACCGAACAAACGCATTAAATTATCTTCTAGGGATACATAGAACTGGGAACTCCCTGGGTCTCCTTGACGACCGGAACGACCTCTCAACTGCCTATCTACACGTCTGGAATCATGTCTTTCCGTACCAATAATGGCTAGACCACCAGATTTTTTTACCTCGTTACTTAACTTGATATCCGTACCACGACCGGCCATGTTGGTTGCTATGGTTACAACACCAGGATTACCGGCCTCTGCAACTACATCTGCTTCTTTCTTATGGAGTTTTGCATTTAGAACGTTATGGTTAACTTTTCTTATGGCTAACATACGTGATAATAATTCAGATATCTCAACCGAAGTAGTACCTATCAATACCGGTCTGCCTGCTTGAGAAAGTTTAGTGACTTCATCAATAATGGCATTATATTTTTCACGCTTGGTCTTGTAAATCAGGTCATGTCTATCATCACGGGCAATAGGTCTGTTGGTTGGTATTTCCATAACATCCAACTCATATATTTCCCAGAACTCACCAGCTTCGGTAACGGCCGTACCGGTCATACCTGAAAGCTTGTTGTACATTCTAAAATAGTTCTGCAAAGTAACAGTTGCAAAAGTTTGAGTAAGTGCCTCAATTTTTACGTTTTCCTTTGCTTCAATAGCTTGGTGAAGACCATCTGAATAGCGACGACCGTCCATTATACGACCGGTCTGCTCATCAACTATCATGACCTTGTTATCCATTACTACATATTCCACATCTTTTTCAAAAAGTGTGTAAGCCTTTAAAAGTTGGCTCATGGTATGGATACGTTCACTCTTTACACCAAATTCCTTAAAAAGCTCTTCTTTAAGCTCGGCTTCTTTTTCAATATCAAGATTTTGGTTTTCTATTTTCGCGATTTCACCACCAATATCGGGCATTACAAAGAAGTCTCTATTTTGCTCACCAGAGATATAGTTCACCCCTTTTTCCGTAAGTTCTATCTGATTATTCTTTTCATCAATAACAAATAAAAGATCTTCATCTACAACAGGCATTTCCCTATTGTTGTCTTGCATATAATAGTTCTCGGTTTTTTGAAGCAATTGTTTTACTCCTTCTTCACTTAAGAACTTAATAAGTGCCTTATTTTTCGGTAGCCCTCTGTGTACCCTCAACAATAGAAAACCACCATCTTTGGTATTTCCTTCTTGGATAAGCTTCTTGGCTTCTGCCAAAACCCCTGTTAGGTGATGTCTTTGTTGAGTTACAATATCAGCAACTTTAGGTTTAAGCTCATTAAATTCGTGACGGTCTCCTTCTGGTACTGGACCTGATATGATCAAAGGTGTACGGGCATCATCAACCAAAACCGAATCTACCTCATCTACAATAGCATAGTGGTGTGGGCGCTGTACTAAGTCTTTTGGCGTATGTGCCATATTATCTCTTAGGTAGTCAAAACCAAATTCGTTATTGGTACCATAAGTAATATCTGCATTATAAGCAGCTCTTCTTCCTTCTGAGTTAGGCCGATGATGGTCAATACAATCTACCGAAAGACCATGAAACTCAAAAATTGGAGCCATCCAGGCGCTATCTCTCTTTGCCAAATAATCATTTACAGTAACCAAGTGTGCTCCATGACCCGCAAGCGCGTTAAGGTATAAAGGTAATGTTGCTACTAAGGTTTTACCTTCACCGGTTTGCATTTCTGCAATTTTACCTTGGTGTAGTGCAATACCACCTATTAACTGCACGTCATAATGAATCATATCCCATGTAACCTCTTTACCGGCGGCATTCCATGAGTTTTTCCAAATAGCATAATCGCCATCTAGGTTTACATAATCTTTTGACCCCGATAATTCACGGTCATATTCTGAAGCAGTAACTTGTAGAGTTGGATTTTGAGCAAATCTTTTTGCCGTTTCTTTTACTACGGCAAAGGCTACTGGTAAAATCTCACTAAGTGTCTTCTCGCTTACTTTATATGACTCTTCCTTAAGTTTATCTATTTCAGCGTAAATATCTTCGTTCTTATCAATATCCGTAGACGTTTTCACTTCTTCTTCTAATTCACTTATTTTTTTAGTGAATTCGCTGATGTCTTCCGCTATTTTAAGCTTAAAGGTCTTAGTCTTATCACGAAGTTCATCATGACTTAATCCTTCCAATTGCTTTTCAAAAGATCGTACTTGTTCTACAAGTGGTTGTAGTTCTTTAACGTCTTTCTCAGATTTATCACCTACGAATACTTTTAATATCGAATTTAAAAAACTCATTTTTAGCTATTTAGTATTTAGACCGCATTTAAGAAATTGGTTGCGGTAGGGCACTATATTCACAATGTACATAAAGCGTACTTCTTTGCAAAAGGTATTCCAGTTTGAAGTATATGTACATTTTACCTAAATGCCTGTCAAAATTACATAAAAAAAAAGCCTCGATAGAGACTTTTTTGTTTCAATTAACGTAATATTTCTAATATTCGTCCTCGTTCCAGAGATAATCTTCTTCTGTTGGGTAGTCTGGCCAGATTTCTTCGATGGATTCGTAAATCTCACCGCCTTCTTCTTCCATAGACTGAAGGTTCTCGACCACTTCAAGGGGCGCACCGGTACGTATTGAATAATCTATCAATTCGTCTTTTGTTGCGGGCCAGGGTGCATCACTTAAATATGATGCTAATTCTAATGTCCAATACATTTCAGTTGTTCGATTTAATTTTTTGCAAAAATAATTTTTATAACCATATAGCCAAGGAAATCAGGCTTTTTTATTACTATTATTTTTGTATTAATAGTTTGATAACGAATAATTAAACAAATTATTAGAGAAATTCCAAATTAAACTAAAGCAAATATTAAATATTTACTTCCTAGTTGTCTTTTTCTGTAGCTTCTGGAATCCATTTTATTTCTTCTGCTTGTAAGTTTTCCGACAATTTCCGTGCCAATACAAATAAATAGTCGGAGAGCCTATTTAAAAATAACAGAACGTTATCGTTGAAAGGTTCGTTTTCATAAAGAAGTGTACTCATGCGCTCTGCCCTCCGGCAAACGGTTCTTGTTATATGACAGTATGACACTGTGGTATGTCCGCCAGGTAGAATAAAATGTGTCATTTGGGGTAGATCCTTATCCATAGCATCAATTTCCTTCTCAAGTAATTCAATGTCTACGGTTTTAATTTCCGCAATATTCAAACGTTTTTTACCATTTTTAAGGATTGCTTTTTCAGGATCAGTTGCTAGAATGGCTCCTACTACAAATAGTTTTTCTTGAATTTTAGTCAAGATTTTTTTGGATCTATTATCTATATCTTGATCTCTAACAAGGCCTATCCACGAGTTGAGTTCATCTACCGTGCCATAGCATTCTATTCTAACATGATGTTTTTTAACCCGTGTACCTCCAATAAGGGCGGTAGTTCCTTTATCACCTGTTTTGGTGTATATTTTCATAGTAAGCGGTTTAGAAGGTGTCCAGTAGCTGTGATTATCGCTTCTATTCTTCTTTATCCTTTTTGTTTATTTTCTTCCGGTCGTAATTGTCCATGAATTTACGACTTTTGCGATCTTTTGCTTGTCTACGGTTATTCATGGATGTTAAGATATATATGACAGCTAAAACTCCTAGAATTATATAAATAGTATATTTCTGCATAATTGCAATTTAATCTAAAATTAGCGTTTATATCCGAATTCTAAAATGCTCCTTTGCTTGTTCCTTTCTAAAAAAAACAGCTCCGCAAAAAAATAGGTCTACAGTAACTGTGATTTTTTCATCCTGTTTTAGTGCTTCCCAAACCGCTCTGTTTTCATTGGACTTATAAATACCATCTATTAAAAGCAATGTGTTGTTGTTAAAATTCTTGGCGTCAGTTAAAACCATTTGAATTTTAACAATGTCCTTTTCTAAAATATAAAATACATCTGCTCCTTGGGATACGAATTCAATATTTGGAAATTCTTTATGTATTCTTGTTTTAATAACTGCTTCTGAGCTAGAAAGCTGAACTTTCTGTACATTGAAGTAAGCGATACTTTTTAAAAGAACATTCAAGTTTTTTGAGCTGCTATACTGATTTTTACTGTAAAGACCCTTCGTAACATAACCATATATAAAAGGGGAGTGTACTCCATGTTGATTGGTTGCCGTTAATAAGAATTTTAGATATTTAAATAAATGTAGCACTGGTAACAGGTTGTTGTTTTATCCAAATAAGTTGCAGAGGAACTTTATATTTATTTATTCTTCCAATAAAGCGGAAAGTTCAAACCAACGTTCGGTTTTAGCATCAATAGCTTCATTTATTTCTTTTAATTCTATAGAAAGTTTATCTATGTCCTCACCGCTAAGGGAACTATCTGCAAATTTGTTCTGAACAGTAACTTTTTTCGTTTCTAATTTCTTAATATCCTTCTCCAAATTATTGTACTCTTTCTGCTCCAGATAAGTAAGTTTGGTTTTAGAGTTACTTTGTTTCTGCTCTGTCTTCGTGGTAGTTGCTTCCTTTGCATTGGCTTTCTCCTCTCTACTTTCTATTACTTTACTGTCTTCGTAGGTTCTAAAATCAGAATAGTTCCCAGGAAAATCCTCTATAACGGCATTTCCTCTAAATATAAAAAGGTGATCCACAATTTTATCCATGAAATACCGGTCGTGAGAGACCACGATTAAACATCCGGGGAAGTCTAGGAGAAAACTTTCTAGAACGTTCAACGTAACGATATCCAAATCGTTGGTAGGTTCATCTAGGATTAAAAAATTAGGATTCTGAATGAGAATAGTACATAAATACAAACGTTTTCTTTCTCCTCCACTTAGTTTATCAACAAAATCATATTGTTTTTTTCGGTCAAAAAGAAAACGCTCCAGTAACTGTTGTGCGGAAATTTGTCGCCCTTTCATAAGGGGAATGAAATCTCCAAACTCACGGATTACATCAATTACCTTTTGACCTTCTTTAATATTGATTCCTTTTTGGGTATAATAACCAAATTTAATAGTGTCGCCCACAACCACCTTTCCAGAATCTGGCTGGTCCGAGCCGGTTACAATATTTAAAAATGTAGATTTTCCCGTACCGTTTTTTCCAATAATCCCAATACGTTCTCCTTTTGTGAACGTATAATCAAACTTATCTAAAATAGGTTTTCCAGGATATGATTTTACAAGTTTGTGCAGTTCCAAAATTTTGCTGCCCACGCGTTCCATATTGATTTCTAGCTGAACCTCATGATCATTTCTACGTTGGCTGGCTTTTTCTTTTATAATACTAAAATCGTCTATTCGTGATTTTGATTTAGTGGTACGCGCTTTGGGTTGCTTGCGCATCCATTCTAATTCTTTTTTGAAAAGACGCTCGGATTTATGCTGCTCTACGGATTCTTGTTCAATACGGGCCTCTCTTTTGTCCAGGTAGTAAGAATAATTGCCCTTGTAAGGATATAGCTGGCCGTTCTCTAGTTCTATAATCTCATTACAAACTCTTTCCAAAAAGTATCTGTCATGCGTTACCATAAAGAGACTTATATTCTCTTTGGCAAAATATTCTTCTAACCATTCGATCATCTCAAGATCTAAGTGGTTGGTAGGTTCATCAAGAACCAATAGATCTGGCTTGTTAATGATAGCATTGGCCAGTGATAAGCGTTTTTTCTGTCCACCGGAAAGTAAACCCACCTTAGCACTTAGATCATCTAGTTTTAATTTATAAAGTATTTGCTTGTAGAGTGTTTCAAAATCCCATGCATCAAACCGGTCCATTGCTTCAAAAGCTGTTTGATATGCATCTGCATCTTCCGTATTATGCAATGCTTTTTCATAGGCGTTTATCACTTGGAGTATTTCGTTGTCCGAAGCAAAAATAGTTTGTTCTACCGTTAAATCAGGGTCAAAATCTGGCTCTTGGTCCAAAAAAGAAACACGAATGCCTTTACGGTAATTGACCTGACCGGAATCTGGACTGTCCAAACCGGACATGATATTAAGAATGGAAGTTTTTCCTGTACCGTTTTTGGCTATCAGAGCAATTTTTTGGCCTTTATTGATGCCAAAAGAAAGGTCTTTGAACAGTACACGCTCTCCATATGATTTTGAAATATTCTCAACAGTAAGTAAGTTCATGCAATTATGCGATTTTTGGCTTATGGTATGACCAGAATAAAAATAAATATCGTGCAATTAAGGCTGCCCAAATAGCTAGTATTAAAGGCGAGAAAAGTTGAACCCCGAACATCCAAAGAATGGCGGAAACAAGGATCAAAACACCAAGAAAAATAGCATATTTGGCAATCCAGTTAGGACCCTTTTTTTGCGCAACTACAAAAGCAATAATTAAATTTGGCGGAAACGCCCAAAGTATATTTAAGTTACCGGCGGTTGCACTATGATCTGTAAAGAACCATAGAAAAATAATAAGCAAGCCTATTAATCCTGTGCTAAAAAAAAGAATAAAGTCTAACCACCTTCTTCGTGTATTATTTTTAAAATCAAAATAAGTTAGAACAAGTATTACAATTAGAATGAGAATTAACCAGAGCTCCGGAGAAGCCATAAAACCAGAACCATTATCATTTGGTTTAGCTTCCAAGAGTAGTTTGGCTTCGGATACCAAGGGTTTGCGGTTTATTTGGGCAACACTTAATTGTTGCATAACATATTCCGGCAAAAACATATGCTCTTTAGGGCTAGCAGAATCGTCTATTATAGAGCCCAGAGCTAAATCAATACCAAAGCCCGACCAAGAATTTATCCTTACTTTTTGCCTAATCAGTTGGCGATGAGTGTGCAGTTCTTTTAGATAATTTTCATCAAAAACAAGCTTGTCTCCATATACCTCTTTAAGTATATCCCATATCTTAGTGGCACAGTTATTATAGAAAAAATCATATTTATAATCTCTATTTTCTGGTAGGTAATTGGTCTCTAGAAAATTAAAAAGATCTTGACGTTCGGGAAGTGTTAACTGTAATGTTTGACTTTCAACCCATCTGTTTTCATAATCGTATTCCTTTAGAAAATACGGAAAACTTTGTCTGGCAAGGGTATAATCTAACTTTCCTCGAGCAAATTTCATGTAGAAATTTGGTGTAGTGAAGTCAAAAGTACCGTAATTGTATATGGCATTTATACCTAAATTTGAATCTTCAATATGAATGGCACTATGTCCAAAGGTGGAGTATAATTCGCTACCAGGGCCACAGGTAATAATACTTATTTTTGATAACGGGGTCAATTCAGGAGCTTGGGCAAAGCCCATAACTGAAAAGCTGAAAAGTAATAGGAAGAGTAATTTTTTCAATTGCATTTCTGGTTTTACTGAATTTTGTTGCGCAAATATCCGAATAAATAATGGTCTGACCTGATTGATGTTAAATTGTGTTATTTTTACGCAAAAGCAAATGATTTCATGAAAAAGTATATTCCTAACCTAATTACGCTATTAAATGTTTTCTGCGGATGTATTGCCACGGTTTTTGCAGTCTCTAGCCAATTGGAAATGGCAGCATTGTTCGTTTTTTTAGGGATTTTCTTTGATTTTTTTGATGGATTGGCGGCAAGAATGCTACGCGTTCAAAGTGAGCTTGGAGTGCAATTAGATTCTTTGGCGGACATGATTACTAGTGGTCTAGTTCCGGGAATAGTAATGTTTCAATTATTAGGAATGTCTACGAATGGTGGTTGGAATGCTAGCGATGGTCCTATTTTTACTTTTGAGGGTATATCTGGTTTACTTCCTTTTCTTGGTTTTCTAATAACCCTTGGTTCGGCATATAGATTGGCGAAGTTTAATATTGATGAAAACCAGGTTTCTTCTTTTGTAGGTTTACCAACTCCCGCAAATGCACTTTTAATTCTTTCCCTGCCATTAATATTATTGTATCAGAATAATGATGCTTTAAATGGTATTATTTTAAACGAATGGTTTCTGATTTTTATGACCGTAGTAAGTACTTATCTGCTTAATGCAAATATTGAGCTGTTCGCATTAAAATTCAAAACTTGGAATTTTAAGGACAATGCGCTGCGCTATATTTTTCTTGTCGTAAGTGCGGTACTTTTATTGACACTGAAGTTTTTGGCCGTGCCTTTTATCATCGTATTTTATGTGGTAGCCTCTTTAGTATCTAATCTAGGAACTTCTAAAAGTTAAATTTAGAAGTCAAGTTTCTTTTTACGAAGCTCAAAATTCTGTCCTAGATATACTTTACGAACCATTTCATCTGCTGCCAAATCTTCGGGAATACCTGATTTTAATATACCGCCTTCGAACATAAGATATGACCTTTCGGTAATGGCCAAAGTTTCTTGTACGTTGTGGTCGGTAATTAGAATACCGATATTTTTATCTTTCAGTTGAGCAACGATACGTTGTATGTCTTCCACCGCTACAGGATCCACACCTGCAAAAGGTTCATCCAGTAGAATAAACTTAGGGTCGGTTGCAAGTGCACGAGCAATTTCCGTACGTCTACGCTCTCCACCGGAAAGTAAATCACCTCTACTTTTTCTTATGTGGCCCAAGCTAAACTCTTCAATAAGAGACTCCATTTTCATGAGCTGTTCTTTCTTGCTGAGTTTGGTAAGCTGTAGTACACTAAGAATATTCTTTTCTATACTTAATTTTCTAAAAACCGAAGCTTCTTGCGCAAGATACCCAATACCGTTCTGTGCTCTTTTGTACATGGGGTAGTTGGTAATATCCGTTCCGTCTAAGTAAATCTTTCCGCCGTTAGGCTTTATTAGACCAACGATCATATAAAAGGAAGTGGTCTTGCCTGCGCCATTAGGTCCTAATAATCCAATGATTTCCCCTTGGTTTACTTCTAAAGAAATACCTTTTACCACTTTTCTGCCGCGGTAGGATTTCATTATATTTTCAGCTCTTAACTTCATCTTAGAGATTTCGTATTATAGGTTTTGGTAATCATTAATTTATGGTACCGAAAATTAAAGAAACGGGAAACTTTTGGAATAGCCGTGCGTTTACGTTTTCTTTAACCCTTTTTCTTTTGCTTTTCTTTCTCGTTTAGCTTCTTTTTTAAGTACAATTTTTGATATGTAAATACTTATTTGGTATAGAAATATCACTGGTACTGCAACAATAATCTGGCTGGTTACATCTGGAGGTGTGATTACCGCAGATAAAATCAAAACCACAACCAAGGCAATCTTTCTATATTTTTTAAGTATTTCGGGTGTAACAACACCCACTTTGGTTAAAAAGTAAATGATTATGGGGAGTTCAAAAAGAACTCCACAGGCAATTACAGCTGTTCTAACGGTGCTAATATATGAGTCCAGGTCAAATTCATTAAGAACGATTTCACTTACTTGATAGGTTCCTAGAAAGTTTATGGATAATGGAGCTACTACATAGTATCCAAAAAGGACACCCATGAAAAAAAGAAAAGAAGCGATAAAAATGAATCCTTTAGAGTGTCTTCTTTCGTTAGGGTGAAGCCCTGGGCTAATAAATTTCCAAAGTTCATATAATACGTAGGGAAAGCCTACAATAAAACCAACCCAAATGGCGGTCCAGATATCGGCAGAAAACTGTCCGCCCATAGTTCGGCTCTGTATGGTAAACGGAAGTTTTTCAGCACAAAAGGCAGAGGTAAAATCCAAACGGGTGGCAATATCACAAAACAACCGGTACGTTGGGAAATCCATTTTAGATGGCCCGAAAATCACAGTATCAAAAATAAAACCACTCATTACAAATGCCACTGTAGCTAAAATAATAACAGCTAAGACCGATCGTATTAAATGCCATCTCAGTTCTTCTAAATGGTCTAAAAACGACATTTCGTCGGGAGACTTCGTATTTTGGTTTGCCATTATAATATACCTTCGTTGATCAAGTTGTGCAAATGTACAACACCCATGTATTTTTTGCCGTCTACACCTAATAATTGTGAGATACCTTTTTCTTGCATTAATTCTAGAGCTTCAATAGCCAGAACATCTACAGAAATAGTCTTGGGGTTTTTACTCATAATATCTTTTGCGGTAAGGCCGCTTATGTTGTCATATTTGTTAAGCATACGCCTAATATCGCCGTCTGTTACAATACCAACTATTTCATTGCCTTCCGTAACTGCCGTTACGCCCAACATCTTTTCTGAAATTTCAACGATTACCTTTTTTACCTCTGCATCAACATGAACCTGAGGTTTTTGGTTGGCTCCAACAATATCGGAAACTCTCAAGTACAAGCGTTTCCCTAAAGATCCGCCAGGATGATATTTGGCAAAATCCTTACTGCCGAAGCCTTTCAATTTTAATAAGCATATGGCTAGGGCATCACCCATAACCAATTGTGCCGTAGTACTTGTGGTAGGAGCCAAGTTGTTAGGGCAAGCTTCCTTCTCTACAAAAGTGTTCAAGACAAAATGGGCCTCTTTAGCTAAGTAAGATTCCGTATTTCCGGTCATGGCTATTAGTTTATTGGTTCCTCTTTTTATAAGTGGGATCAACATTTTTATTTCCGGAGTGCTCCCACTTTTAGAAATACATATAACTACATCGTTTTCTTGAATGGTTCCAAGGTCTCCATGGATGGCATCGCCGGCATGCATAAAAATTGCGGGGGTTCCAGTAGAGTTGAGTGTTGCTACGATTTTAGAAGCAATTATGGCGCTTTTACCTATTCCGGAAACGATGACTCTGCCTTTAGCTTCAAGAATACAATTTACCGCATCTGAAAAATCCTCGTTTAACAAAGTGCTTAAATTACCTATGGAAGCACTTTCTGATTCTATCGTTTTCTTGGCTACCGCAAGAATAGCTTTGCTATCTTTCAAACTATAAGAAGGGTTAAAATTCTATTGTTTTTATATGCTCGTAATCGATAAATACGGGCTTTTTAAATAAAACTATCCTAAAACCAGAATAGTTTATAAAACTTTGTTTTATATTTAAGTTTACAAAATTACATAATCTTGACGTATAGCTAATTTAATACACTTAAATATATTTTGACTAAATTAGAGTCCCCCGTAACAAAAAGTATGATATTCCAACAATTGAGATACAGCTATCTAAAGTTTTTTACGAAATATGGCAAAAGATAAGAATGTTTTGAAAAAAACTGATTTGCATGCTTCGCTAAAAAAACATTTCGGTTTTTCCGAGTTCAAAGGTTTACAAGAAGGAGTTGTAACAAGCCTTTTACAAGGAAACAATACATTTGCTATTATGCCTACGGGTGGTGGCAAGTCACTTTGTTTTCAACTTCCAGCTTTAATGACAGAAGGTACGGCCATTGTGGTTTCCCCTTTAATAGCGTTAATGAAGAATCAGGTAGATGCCATTAGAGGTATATCTGCTGATTATGGTATTGCCCATGTCCTTAACTCTTCTTTGACCAAAACAGAGATAAGACAGGTAAAGCAGGATATTACGGATGGTGTTACTAAACTTCTGTATGTTGCACCGGAATCGTTGACGAAAGAAGAATATATTGAATTCCTTCAATCTGTAAAGCTATCCTTTGTAGCCGTAGATGAGGCTCATTGTATCTCTGAATGGGGTCATGATTTTAGGCCTGAATATAGGAATTTGAGAAATATCGTTAATAGGTTAGATGAGAATATTCCCATTATAGCACTCACTGCAACTGCTACTCCAAAAGTTCAGGAAGACATTATAAAAAATTTGGGCATAACAGATGCCACTACTTTTAAAGCTTCCTTTAATAGGCCAAACCTTTTTTATGAGGTGCGCCCAAAAACGGCTAATGTAGATTCTGACATTATTCGTTTTGTAAAGAAAAACAGTGGAAAATCCGGAATTATATATTGTTTGAGCAGAAAGCGTGTGGAAGAATTGGCACAGGTGCTCCAGGTAAATGGTGTTAGTGCAGTACCTTATCACGCAGGTTTTGACGCAAAAACCCGTTCAAAATATCAAGATATGTTCTTGATGGAAGATGTAGATGTGGTAGTTGCGACTATTGCTTTTGGAATGGGAATAGATAAACCAGATGTACGTTTTGTAATTCATCATGATATACCCAAGAGTATTGAGAGTTACTATCAAGAAACGGGTAGGGCTGGTAGAGATGATGGCGAAGGGCATTGTTTGGCATTTTATGCATACAAGGATATAGAGAAACTGGAAAAATTCATGTCTAACAAACCTGTTGCCGAGCAGGAAATAGGAAATGCACTGTTACAGGAGGTTGTTGCTTATGCGGAAACTTCCATGTCTCGTAGAAAATTTATGCTCCATTATTTTGGAGAAGAATTTGATGAGGTAAATGGAAATGGGGCAGATATGGATGATAATACCAGAAACCCGAAAGAAAAGGAAGAGGCCAAAGACAACGTGATAAAACTTATTAAGGTAGTAATGGCTACTCATGAAAAGTTTAAGTCAAAAGAAATTGTACGAACGCTATTAGGTAAAGTAAATGCGTTGATTACATCGCATAAAACAGATGAAAAAGCCGAATTTGGAATAGGTTCGGATAAGGATAAAGAGTACTGGATGGCATTAATACGCCAGACATTGGTTGCAGGCCTTCTCAAAAAAGAAATAGAGCAATATGGAATTCTACGAGTAACCGAACAAGGTAAAAAATATCTAGAAGCTCCGGAATCTTTTATGATGACTATTGATCATACTTATACTAAAGAGGGCAATGATGCCATTGTTAGCGCTTCAAAAGGCGGTGTGTCTGATGAAAAGTTGTTAAAACAACTAAAAGATCTACGTAAGAGTCAAGCCAATAAACTTGGAGTGCCTCCGTTTGTTGTTTTTCAAGATCCTTCTTTGGAGGATATGGCAATGAAATATCCTGTTTCTCTAGAGGAACTTACTACTATTTATGGAGTAGGAGAGGGAAAGGCGAAGAAATACGGGAAACCTTTTATTTCTTTCATCTCTAGTTATGTTGAGGAAAATGAAATTATTAGACCAGATGATTTAGTGGTTAAAAGTACAGGGGCCAATTCTGCTCTTAAGCTTTATATCATACAAAATGTTGACCGTAAACTTCCTTTAAGCGATATTGCATCAGCAAAGGGAATTGAGATTCCACAGCTCATTAAGGAAATGGAACAGATTGTTTTTAGCGGAACAAAGCTAAATCTGGATTATTGGATTGATGAGGTGCTTGATGAAGACCAACAAGAAGAAATCCATGATTATTTCTTAGAAGCCGAAACAGATGATCTGGAGGACGCTATGAAGGAATTTGATGGGGATTACGAAGACGAAGAACTTCGCTTATACCGATTGAAATTTATTAGTGAGGTAGCGAATTGATAATACATCCAAGACTTTAATATTGATAAGCAGAATAGGAAACATTTTTAAGTGTTTTTATTCTGCTTAATTTTTTAGTATATAATTTTCTATAGCACAGCATTTTCCAGAAGCTTTAAGCTCATATCTTTAGTATTCATTTGGGCATAAATTCCAATAGGAAATGTAAAGTTGTTTTCTACATGTCCAAAACTCATACCGTAAACGGCGGGAATTCCTAAAGGTTTAATACGGTCTAAGATTACTTCTTTTAAAGAAAAAGAAATAGGGTTTGTAGAAGTATTGCAGCCAGCACAAACACCAAAAACAATACCTGCGGCGTTTTTAAAAGTTTTTCCTTCAATTAATTGGGTGAGCATACGGTCTATGCGGTATGGAGCTTCTTCCACATCTTCTATACACACTATGGTATCTGTAAAGTCTATTTCATGTGGTGTGCCCATTAATGCGTTAATGAGGGTAAGGCTACCTCCAACTATTTTTCCTTCTGCAGTTCCTTCAGTAATGGAATATCTTTCAAATTCTGGATTGGTAGATAATTCGGGCAGTATAATATCTATATTTTGTATTTCTAAGTTATGTTTTGGAAACATAACTACCTTTTCTAGTTGACTTATGCTGTAAGGGTCATTCATAGTGCTACCAACTGGACCATGAAAGGTAACGAGCCCTGTTTCTTGATATATACCGTTTAAAAGTGCAGTAATATCACTAAAGCCAATAAAAGTCTTTGGGTTTGCTTTAATGTTTTCATAATCTATCATTTGCATGATTCGGGTGCACCCGTAACCACCACGTGCACAAATGATTCCATCAATTTTTGGGTCAGCAAACATTTCATTTAGGTCTTTGGCCCGTTCTTCATCGGTATTACTTAAGTAGCCGTAGTTACCTATAATTCTATTGGTATGATAAGGTTTGAAACCCATTGACCTTAGCGTCTTTTTAGCTTCTTCCAAAATGGAGGACTTAATGGCGTAACCAGGAGCGATTAGCCCAATAGTGTCTCCCTTTTTCAACCGTTTAGGTTTAATCAAGGTGTTCTCTAAGTTAAGGTTACTGTTTGCTATGCCAAGATTTGGCAACAAGGTTGCCGCTGTGCCCGTTAATGCTGTGCCTATAAATTGTCTTCTATTGGTCATACGTTTAGTTTAATGATATGAATTTAAATAGAATCATAAAAAAATCGGCCATTTGGCCGATTTTAAAAATAATTATTTGGATTTGCCTTTAAGGAATAGAAGTTCCTCCATCGGAATTTGCTCTTCTAAGTTGACGCTGAATTTTTTTAATAGCAGATTCAATAGATTTCTCCGGCTCAATAATATTGTATTGTCCCCAAAAATCTGGGTCCGCAAAGCCTATTGCTTCATCACTTAGAATAATAGAGGTCTTTATTCTATCTTTCGCTTTAGGAAATTCAGCTGCCATATTCTTTTTCCAGTCGGTAACAGCCATTTCGCAAGTCATGCTATAGATAGAATTAAAAAGCCGCTTGTCCCAATTGACTTTAAACTCCAAGAGTACATTGCTATATGAATAGTACCATTTACCGTTCTTTTCGCGGTAATCTACTCTATAGGCAACGTCTGTTGGCCATACTTGTGCATTTCTTGGTTTCCTTCTAACAAACAGTCTTGCAGCCAAAACTTTGTCCGTAATATTAAGGCTATAAATGGCACTGGTAAGAATTTTGTTTTCTGCATCTATATACAATTTGCCTTTGTACAAAGGATCAATGACCTGAGAATTTTGCTCAAAATTAATAACGTAGACTAATTTATCGTTCACGCGGGTAGAATGGTCAAATTTAAAAACATAATAGTCCAATGTTTCCGGAGAGAAAATGTATTCAGGATACTTCATGATGTCTACAAAAAGAGCATTAAAAGGACCTCCTTGCAGTTTTAAAGCTACCGTATCTAACTTATCATAGTCGGTACTTTTTCTAGCTTTATATAATTTAACTCCATCTTTTTTAAGAGAAGTATACGGGGTTTTGTAAATGTTTACAACAGCTTCGGACAGAGATACATTTTTTCTACGCTTTTTTATTGTTTCTCTGTAAAAGGCGGTCATTAGGGTAGGGTCATCAAAATAATTCTCTCCTTTCTTCTTGAGAACATCGCGAACAAGAGCTTCAGCATCTTGTGGTACTTCAATGTTTACACCAGGAAGTTCGGTTATGGAGATGGTCATCAATATTTTATTCTTGTCCTTGCTAAGCTCTGTTAAAGAGATGGTTCTGGTACTATATCCTAAAAATGATACAATGACATTAGCATCAGAAATAGCTTTAGGAATCTTTAAAGAGAATTCACCTTCCGCATTAGTAATTGTGCTGATATTGGATTCTTCTATTGCCAGTGATGCAAAAACTAAAGGTTTTTTAGTTTTAGAATCTAGAACTTCACCCTTGTAAAGGTTATATTCTATTTCTTGATCTGCATCATCTTGGTAGAAAGCAGAAGCGTCCTGTATACCGGTTAATAGGCCCAAGAACGTTATAAAGAATGCCGTAAACATAAATTTTTTAATATGCTTTTTTCGATTTTGTATCATGACGTTATATTTTAAGGGCATGTTTTTTTCGTGTTCTCTCTAAGTTAGTGATTTTTAGCTAAATACAGTCTTAAAAACGAATTAATATTATATAATTTAACTAAAGGTATAAATCATTGAAGAATAGAATATTTACGTATTGTAAATACAGTGGCTGCCATGTTAAAAATCAGAAAAATAATTTTAATCGAAAGAAATTATATTTTATGAATGCGTTTTGGATGAAGATGAAACAAGCCTATTTATTTCTTCTAGCTCAGCTTTCGTAATGTCCCGCCATTTACCAGCGGGAATATCAAGCTTTACATTCATGATACGAATACGTTTAAGACGCTTTACATTGTAATCCAAATGTTCGCACATGCGTCTGATTTGCCGGTTTAGACCTTGTGTCAAAATAATCTTGAATTCGTATTTGCCAATTTGCTCTACTTTACATTTACGGGTTACCGTATCCAGAATAGGAACGCCGTTTTGCATCCGTTCTATAAAGTCTTGAGTAATGGCACGATCAACCGTAACCAAATATTCCTTCTCATGATGGTTGCGAGCGCGTAGAATTTTATTTACTATATCACCATCATTGGTAAGGAAGATTAGTCCTTCGCTGGGCTTGTCCAGTCTGCCAATGGGGAAAATACGTTTGGGGTAATTAATGAAATCAATAATGTTGTCTTTTTCAACTCTGGTATCCGTAGTACATACAATACCAATAGGCTTGTTAAAAGCTAGATACACTGGTTTTTCATTTGGCTCTGAAATAAGCTTGCCATCTACATGTACTTCATCACCTTCGCTGATTTTGGTGCCCATTTCAGGAACCTTCCCGTTAATAGTAACACGACCTTGGTCAATTAATTTGTCAGCTGCACGGCGTGAACAATAGCCAACTTCACTTAAATATTTATTAATCCGGGTTTGTTTGGGTTCCTGCACGCTTATATATTTTGAGAATGCAAATTTACAGGATTCTAGAATGGAATACTAAAAAGAAATATTTTAGGCAAACGCATATGTTCAATCAACAGCATATAAAATTTATCTTTTGGCCATCATACGTAATGTAAACCAGCCTAAAACCACAATGATAACTCCCATAACCAACCAAAGCCAAGCCTTGTTCTTAAAAAGAGGTTGTTTTGAAGGTTTTTGGATTTTTGCAATTTCTACGATCTCTCCCAGATTAACCACAGATGCATTTTTTGGAATTGCAGAAGTTATTTGTTGAATATCATATTTGGGGCGTTGTGCATTTTTATTGCCATATGCTAAATAATAATTAGCCATATTATCAAAACGGACAAGCAGCTCATGAGCATAACCCTTTGCTGTGGCCGATTCTATTTGCAAAGCTTGGTTGTCATTATTTTGAACTGTAACCCTCAATTTTTGAGCCAGAGTACTTTTGAACTTTACTCCTGTAGTATCCAAAGAAGATAAAGTACCGCTGTAAAGCGTATTAAAGACGTATTTAGTTCCTTTTTCAGTGGTAATACTGTCCGAAATATATTGAAGCGTCATAGGCCTATAATAATCAACCTTATCCAGTATATTTAGTTTTAGATAGCTTACAGGTAATCTTTGGTTTAAATCTATATCTACAACTGTTTTTTTGCCTTTTTGAGATATGTTCATAAAGGTAGTAGGGTAGGTGTTGTAAGATGCGTTTATAGATTCGTCCAAGCTAATAGTGGCTCGTTTTAGTTCTGGTCTTACTTCACTTTTAACACGTAAACGATAGTACTTGTATTTAGATAAAGGAAAATTCAAGGTACTAAAGGTATAGTTGGTTTGCTTATTCTTTATGGAAAGAATACGGTAATCGTCCAGTATTTTGAACCATTTATTTTGAGTCTGACTCCCTTCTAAAACTACGTGCCAATTATAATTGCTTTGGGTGAATTGAAGATTTATTCTGTTTATCGGTTCCGAAGTGGGAATTTCATAAGTAAAGTAAAAGCCTTCCTTGTCAGAAGCTGTATTCAAAAGTCTAAAGGCAGTCTCATTTTTGCTGTTTTTTTCGGAAGCTAATTTTAAAATATAAGGAGCTTCCAGGGTATCATTTTCTGTAACGCCATAAACCCTAATATCGGAAAGGTTATCATTTGTGTTACTAAATACTTGGTATGGTAAGGTTACCGTATGCCATTCATTTGAAACACCTTTCAATTCTTGTTTGTATTCGTAACTGGAGAGTTGTCCAAAAGTGGTAGCACAAAATAACCAGCCGAAGAGAATAAGAAGTTTATTTTTCAGTTTCATCTGAAATAACATTTTTGTATTTATTGTAAAGAAATGAGATTATGAGCAGTAGTACGCCCAGGGAGACAAAAACAATAGTTTTTGAAATCGTGTTGAGTGAGGCTATATCATATAAAAATAGCTTTGCAAGCGTAACGCCAAACAATGAAATAGCTCCAATACGAAGGTATTTGCGCTTTTTATAGATTCCCCATGCAATAAGAAACAGAGCGTAAACACCCCAAAGTATACTTAGACCTAATTTATAAGATTGGTCAGAACCTGCTAAATCCATCCAATTTAGCAGTTCACTGCTAAGAATCCATAATATAGAAATATGAGATATGATTTCAATAGGAATCTTAACGTTCATATTCATAAATGCACGTTTAGAAAGTTTTATAAGGGTAATCCACAACAGTGCAAAAAAAGTGAATGAAACATAGCGAATTATAATATTCATCATGCCAATATTATAGTATTCAGAAAGAGCACGGTCTATATAACTTTCACGAAGTTCACTTAAAATATATAGGCCTCCTGAGAGAAAAAAGAAACTTGCTACTACTCCCGTTATTAAAGTGCTAATACCTAAAACGCGATTCTTTAATTTTTTAATATTAAAAAAAGCCAATAGGGTTACAAAGAAAAAGGTGAAATTGAATAGCCAAACATATCCAAAATCCTGAAGGTCATAATTGCGTTCACCATAACTATACGCATCTTGTGGATTTATGTTTACCTCCGATGCTTTAAAAAGATTATTCCAATACTGCTCTATTTCTAGGAAAAAGGACATGTAGGAAACGAACAATAGAATAATAGGAATAACAAAAGACATAATGACCGGTATTTTTGAAGTCGGTTTTTCTTTTATAGAAAAACTATGTTTTTGGTTTATCCAGTTAATGAAGCCAAAAGCACCCAAGAATAAAACGGAAGTTAAAAAATAGCTATTTAAGATAGGTCTTAGTTCTGTTGTTGAATAGTAATTTTCATAACCTATGCCCCAGTCATGCGTTAGACTAATGAGGGCTAGTATCATTAACGGGTAGGAAAGGTATTCGTAAAAAGAAACACCTTTAGTACGACCTATGTAAAAGAGTAATGCGGCCAGGAATGTCCATAGTAAGGTTACCCAATTACCATCTAACTGTACGGGTATGGCAATAGTTATAAATACGAGTACTAAACCCGCTACTAAATGGAATAAATTCTTATCGGCTAGTTTTTTCTTAAATAAGATAATGCTAACAGCAAAATGAATAGCAGCATTTCCGAGTGTAAATGCACCCAATAACTCCTTTCCGGTTTCATGATTCGATAAAAGGCCATAACCCAAACCGAAGAAAATAAAAGAATTTAAAAGTAGTAACACAATGTCACTTTTTAAGAACTGTTCTTTCTTTATCAGCTTATAAGCTAAGAAGGCAGTATAAAAAATACCAAAGAATACGGATAAGTAGATAAAAGCTAAAGTGAAATGTTCCGTGTTTTCGTAGGAGAAAACCAACCATGAACTATATATTAAATACGTGAATGTAAATGCGGAGTAGAATAAGGGTTTCCAATATTTTTTGAAAGAAATGACCAGTATACCTATATTAATAATGGCCATATAGGTAAACAAAGTGGCGATGTTTCCAGAATCGTTGCTTAATAGAAATGGTACTGCGTATGCACCTACCAGACCAAAATGCGCAATTACCTGTTTGTTATAGTTTAATGCGGCCACCACCCCAAAAACCGTAAAAATCAGCATTAGTGCAAAAGCCATCAACTGTGGAAAAAGACCATAAAAACTATATGCGGCAAAAGTGATAAAGTAAAGAATGGCAAGTGCTCCACTTACCAAAACGGCACTATAGTTTTCGTATTTGGCTTTTAATTTCATTCCAAATCCCAATAAACCTAAACCGGAGAGGTAGCCCAAGATGATGCGGGTAAGCGGACTAATTAAATCATTTTCAATGGAATATTTTGCTCCTATTGCTACCCCAATAACAGTTATGGCAATACCAATTTTGTTGATAAGGTTCTCACCAATGAATTTTTCAAGATTGGACTTCCCCTTCGGTTTTTTATTCTTTGGGGGAGCTATGGGATTGGAGATAGGAGGCTTAGCACTAGCATTTACTGCGTCATGAACAGTATTTCGTTCCGGTTCAATGGGCTGCACAAATTCAGGTGCTTCTGGGGCTTCAACAATTGGTTCGGGTATGGTTTCTTCAACAATAAGTTGATCGGGCCGAAGTTTTTTTACGTCTTCGATTTCTTGGTAAAGGGCCATTAATTCTTTGGCAAATCCTTCCTGCTTGCTTAAAAGAATCTCAAGTTTTTGATTCAGTTGGTCAATCCGGTCTTTGTGGTCAGACATATAAAAATTACTTTTTTTGGCTCGATAGATATGTGTATAGCTATAGAACTAGCTTATACAACGAGAAATGAAGTAATTTATTGATAGAAACCTTACTTAAATATAGGAATGGTATTAGTAAACGGCTCTGATTATAGTTGAAGAAAAAGAGTTTGAAGCCATACCGATTCAAAAAAAAATAGCGACTATTGTTTACGCTCTAATTCGTAATCGTATAGTTGCCTGCCCAACTCCGCTAGAAAAGGTATGCCTAGTTCATCATATTCGTAGGTGTTATCATTAAAGACACCATTTTTATTAGTCAGCAAAGTAGCTGTTACAATAAATTCAATATTTTTTTCGGTGTCTTTTATATAGGCGCAATCAGTTAAGGTGCCGTAAGCAAAACCTACTTTGTTATAAATCTCAATGGTATCAGGTATGTTTTCTTTGGTGTCTCCGTAAATAAAGAATTTACAATAGCTATCATAATATTCATTTTGGTCGTAACCCGCATTTCGTGGAACCGTTCGCATTGCATTCAGCAGAAATGTGCGTTGTTCTTCGCTCATATTAAAACGTTCAGTTTCAGAGAACGCCTCAGGAAATATTATTCGCTTTAAGAGGGCATCTTGAGTTTCTATCGGATAGTAGTTTTTTAAGCTGAAATCGAAAGCTTCAGTTATTAGCGCTTCTTCTTCATAAAACCCTTTTCCTTTTTTAATGTGGTTAAGCTGTAACGGTTCTGGGTATGTGCTAATGTTTTTTGATAACATACGTACAGTACTATCGTTTTCATAAATGATTAAGGGTTTTGTGATTGCATTATCATCATCCCGGCCCAATCTTTGCCATATACGAACAGGAGAAACACCTGCTCTTTTTAAAACGGAGTTTATGGTATCCTGTCCTAAAAATTCTATTAACCTATTGTTGGCGTCGTTGTCGCTTACCGCAAATATTTGTGAAATAGCCTCGGAAAAAGTTGTTTCAACTGAGTCACCTTCAACATAAAAACGAGTGTTGAGGTTAAGGGAGTCCGCTTCATTTAAACGTGTAAGAGCTACAACTGTTGTTGGGAATTTCACAGTACTAGCAGGATAAAAGTAGTTATTGGAATCTACCTGAAAATCAAAATCGGTAAAATGAACTTGTCCATCTTTTCTATTTATTTGAGTATAACGTATCTGAACTTCATGTTCGTTTACATTATCCATCACCCGTTTGATTTTTGGGGAGTCGGAATTCAAAATAGCTTCTAATGGGTCACTGGTTTTTTCTTGCTTTTTTTGAGGCGTGCAAGAAACAGTAACCAGTAAACTTGAAACTATAAGGATAACTTTTTTAAACATTTGATTCATTATGGCTTTAATAAAAAGAGTAATACGTTCAGCTTTCAGCGGGTTCGGAATAAACCTCCCCACGATGTGGTTTTAGAGCATCTCTTACCGCAATCATCTCAACTTCATCAACCACCATAAAAGCTATACTGTACAGGTCATTGAAATCTTGGCAACCGGTAATGTTAAGATTTGTTTTTTCTATCGCGATAAATTCCTTGAGGTGAATGACATGGTGTTCCGCAGTTTTTTGTGCCGCTGGCCCTCTAAAGTCCCATATCAATTTGATCTTTCTACTCATAAAATAAGTGTTCTTTGCTTTAAGTTCCCTTAAGCGGTTCGAATTTAGGTTTTTAGCTATAATTAAAATTAAGTTTTCGACGTAATTAGAATAACTACAGAGCAAAAGTAGTATCGTTTCAATTAAAAGAAGGCTTAAAGGAAAGTAATTTTATCGAAGAGCGAACAAAGTGTAGGTAACGGATTACAGGGGCGATTAAAAAGTCAGTTAAGAACAAAGAGTCTATTGCTCACCATAGTAGATTTGTTATTTTTGCCCCATGGAATTAAAAACAATATCATTGCGCTATTTGGTTCGTTATTGGGCCTTTATGGGCATTGTAACTCTTTTTGCTAGCTGTAGTTCTTTTTTTTCTAAAAAAGAACCTGGGCATTTAGCTCGAGTAGGCGAAAACTACTTATATCGTGATGATGTAGCAAAACTATTGGCCAAAGGTATTTCTAAGGAGGATAGTGCTTCATTCGTTACCAATTATATTAACAATTGGGCTTCTAAGCAATTGTTATTGGACAAGGCAAAAATTAACCTTCCCGAAGATAAGTTAACGGAATATGATGCTTTGGTAGATGATTACCGTATTGATCTTTACACCAGAGCATATAAGGAAGCCTTGGTACAACAAGGAGGAGATACTGTAATTAGTAGTTCTCAACTAAATGGCTTTTATGAAAGAGAAAAAGAGAATTTTAAGCTGAAGGAGAAAATTGTAAAGTTAAGGTTCGTAGAATTGCCCAAACAATTTTTAAATCAGGATGCGGTCATAAGTAGGTTAAAACGTTTTAAGAAAAATGATGTAGCTTATTTAGACTCTATAGGGGTGCAATTCAAGAAATTAAACTTTAACGATTCTATATGGGTAAGCGCTACTAGGATTATACAGGAAATACCTCCTTTAACCTATGAAAATGCCGATAAACACCTAAAAAAATCACAATTTTTTGAGTTGGAGGATGCAAACGGGGTATATTTGGCAAAGGTTACCGATGTACTTGATATTAATGACGTCGCTCCACTATCTTTTATTGAACCTACCATTAAACAGGTGCTACTAAGTAGAAGAAAACTCGATTATTTACGAAAATTGGAAACAGAAATTATAGATGAGGCTATTAAAGAAAAACAATTTGAAGTTTATGAGCAAGGTGAATAAGTGCATAGCCTTTATAGGGTGCTTATTGATTACAGGAAGTACATTTGCTCAAGAAACTGAAACAGAGATTAAAGATACTGCCGGGCAGGAAGAAGCTATAGATTCTGTAATGGAGGCAGAGGCTAGCGTATCTTCAGATTCAGTTAAACCCGCATCAAATTTTAAGAAGATTAAGCTAGATGGTATTTCTGCAGTGGTCGGGGATTACGTAATTCTAGAATCTGACATAGAGAAAACATTGATCGATTTAAAAAGTCAAGGAGTTTCTACGGCAGATGTTACACGTTGCGGACTTCTAGGTAAGTTGATGGAAGACCGCTTATATGCGCATCAGGCCGTACAGGATAGTCTTTTGGTGTCAGACGATGAGATTGCGGCAACTACAGATCGTCAAATACAATCTTTCGTGCAACAGACCGGTTCAATGGAAAAGTTGTTAAAATTCTACAAGAAAGAAGATGAAGCCAGTCTTCGTGAGGACATCAATAAAATCAACAAACTAAGAATGCTTTCTGAAAAGATGCAGTCTAGTATTGTTGAGAAAATAGAAATAACACCAGAAGAAGTTCGTCAATTTTTTAATAAGATACCAGAAGATGAGCGCCCGGTTTTTGGTGCGGAAATGGAAATTGCTCAAATCGTAAAATCTCCAAAACCAACAGAAAAAGAGGTTCAGGAAGTTTTGGATAAATTGAATAAAATAAAATCTGATGTTGAGGACAATGATGCAAGTTTTAGCGTAAAGGCTATTTTGTATTCCCAAGACCCAGGTTCAAAATCCAAAGGTGGTTTTTATAGCATAACTAAAGACACCGGTTTTGATAAAACGTTTAAAGATGTGGCTTTTAGTTTAGCAGAAGGTGAAGTTTCCGAGCCTTTTGAAACACAATTTGGTTATCACATAATATTCATTGAAAAAATAAGAGGTCAAGAATTAGATTTACGCCATATTTTGATTCAGCCAAAAATTTCTCAAACAGCACTAGATGAGGTGAAAAAGGAATTGGATACCATCCGTAAGCATATAATGGAAGGTAAATATTCTTTTGCTGATGCTGCTCGTAACTTTTCCGATGAAAAAGAAACTAAATTTGATGGTGGTCTTCTAAGAAACCCTACTAATTTTGATTCTCGTTTTGAGCTAACAAAAATGGATCCTGCCTTGTACAACCAAGTACGCAGCTTAAAGGATGATGAAATATCTTATCCGTTGTTGGAAGAAGACCCAAGAGGAGGAGGACCAAAATATAAAATCTTGAAAGTTACGAATCGCTATGATGAGCACGAAGCGGATTTTTCCAAAGATTATATCAAAATCCAACAGTTGGCCAAAACTGAAAAACAGTATAAGGCTATCAAAAAATGGATGGACGAGCATATAGAAGACACCTATATTAGTGTAAATGAAGATAACAGGGACTGCGAATTTGCCAATAATTGGGTAAAAGAATAAATGCATGTCAGACGTTCAGGCAATAAATAATCTCGTAGAAAAACACAAGGCGCTTAAAAAAGAAATTGCCAAGGTCATCGTTGGCCAAGATGCGGTAATAGACCAAATTCTTTTAAGTATTTATACGGGCGGACATTCTTTATTGATAGGTGTTCCAGGTTTAGCAAAAACTTTAATGGTGAATACCATAGCTCAAACTTTAGGTTTGGATTTTAAACGTATTCAATTTACTCCAGATTTAATGCCAAGTGATATTCTTGGTAGTGAGGTTCTGGATCAAAATAGGAATTTCAAGTTCATTAAGGGGCCAATTTTCGCGAATATCATTTTGGCCGATGAGATTAACCGTACTCCGCCAAAGACGCAAGCAGCTTTGTTGGAAGCGATGCAGGAACGTTCTGTGACCATTGCGGGACAACAGCACAAATTAGAGCTTCCGTTCTTTGTTTTAGCTACGCAAAACCCTATTGAGCAAGAAGGTACTTACCCACTTCCCGAAGCACAGTTAGACCGTTTTATGTTCGCTATTGAATTAAAATATCCGTCTGTAGCGGAAGAAGTACAAGTCGTTAAAAATACCACATCAGACCAAGCGGTGAATATAAAGGCTTTGTTCAATGCCCAAGAGATATTGAATGTCCAACAGCTTGTGCGCCGTATACCGGTTCCTGATAATGTGGTAGAATATGCGGTAAAGTTGGTAAATAGTACAAGACCTAATCTAGAAACTGCTTCTGATTATGTTAGGCAATATATTGATTGGGGTGCGGGGCCTAGGGCTTCTCAAAATCTTGTTTTGGCAGCAAAAGCTCATGCCGCTATACGAGGAAAGTTTTCTCCGGACGCCGAAGATATTCAAGCAGTCGCAACAGGTATTTTAAGACATAGACTTATTAAAAATTATAAAGCAGAAGCCGAAGGTATATCGGAAGAAGCTATTATAGGTAAATTGCTATAGCAAAAAATTAACATATCTACCATAAATTCTTAAATTTTCTACCTTTCTTACCTTGGTTAGTCTAAGAAGAAAGTAATCTGCTGATCAATTTTTAAAAAAGGTGTGAATCCTAAGGTAAAAGTTTTATTACCGCTCTATATTTTCTTAGTTTTACGGGATTGAAACAACTCAAACGAAATCGGTAATGGCATTTAATATGGTAGAGGTCAAAAGGATGTTTTCCCATTTGATGCATCATTTTAATAAGGTGAGGTCAAAGCTGTTTTTAACCTTTAATTTTAGCTGTGTAACATAGTATAAATTTCTTTGCAGAAAAATTAGAACTATTCTGTCATAGCTAATTAACACTCAAACCATTTTTTAAATGAGCATTTACAAAGATTACCTTAAGGAGATCGAAGAGCGTAAAAGTCAAGGTCTTCATCCAAAGCCAATTGATGGTGCTGAATTACTTAGCAAAATTATTGAGCAAATTAAAGATGTGGATAATGAGTACAGAGAAGATTCTCTTAACTTTTTCATCTATAACGTCTTACCTGGTACTACCAGTGCTGCGGGCGTGAAAGCTAAATTTTTAAAAGAGATTGTTCTTGGTGAGTCAGTTGTAAAAGAGATTACTCCAACTTTTGCTTTCGAACAATTATCTCATATGAAAGGCGGACCTTCTGTGAAGGTATTGTTAGATATCGCTTTAGGTTCTGATGAAGCTTTGGCAAAACAGGCAGCTGAGGTCTTGAAAACTCAGGTATTCCTTTATGAGGCGGATACTTCACGTTTAGAAGAAGCTCTAAAAAATGGGAATGCCATTGCAAAAGATATTATAGAAAGTTACGCAAAGGCTGAGTTCTTCACCAAGCTTCCAGAAATAGAAGAAGAAATAGAAGTTGTAACATACATAGCCGGTGTTGGTGATATCTCTACGGATTTATTATCGCCAGGTGGTGATGCACACTCAAGATCTGACCGTGAATTACATGGTCAATGTATGTTTGAGCATAACAAAGAAATGCAAAATGAATTATTGGCTTTAAAGGAGCAACATCCTGATAAGCGTGTAATGCTGATTGCGGAAAAAGGAACAATGGGTGTTGGTTCTTCTAGAATGTCAGGTGTAAACAACGTGGCATTATGGACAGGTATTTCTTCTAGTCCGTATGTACCATTTATTAACATTGCCCCGGTAATTGCCGGTACAAACGGTATCGCTCCAATTTTCTTAACTACAGTAGGTGTAACCGGTGGTATTGGTTTAGACCTTAAAAACTGGGTGAAGCAAAAAGATGAAGCGGGTAATACTATAGTTGATGAAGATGGCGAGCCAATTCTAAAGCAAATGTATTCTGTTGATACAGGTACGGTGCTTACTATTAATACAAAAGAGAAAAAACTTTATCACGGTAAAGTTGAATTAAAAGATATTTCTGCAGCATTTACTCCACAGAAAATGGAGTTTATGAAAGCGGGTGGTTCTTATGCTGTTGTTTTTGGTAAAAAACTACAGACATTTGCAGCTAAGACATTAGGAATTCAAGCTCCTCAAGTGTATGCAACCTCGAAAGAAGTATCTATTGAAGGTCAGGGCTTAACAGCAGTAGAGAAAATATTCAATAAAAATGCAGTGGGTACCTCAGGTGCAACTTTACATGCCGGTTCTTACGTTCGTGCGGAAGTAAACATTGTAGGTTCTCAAGATACTACTGGTTTAATGACCTCACAAGAATTAGAGATGATGGCTGCAACGGTTATTTCTCCAATTGTTGATGGCGCTTACCAATCGGGTTGTCATACAGCTTCAGTTTGGGATGATAAGTCTAAAGCCAATATTCCAAGATTAATGAGCTTTATGAACGATTTCGGTTTAATTACCGGTCGTGATCCAAAAGGGAAGTATTTTCCAATGACAGATGTTATTCATAAAGTATTGAACGATATTACGGTAGGTGATTGGGATATCATTATTGGTGGAGATTCGCATACGCGTATGTCTAAAGGTGTTGCTTTTGGTGCTGATTCAGGTACAGTTGCTTTAGCATTGGCTACAGGTGAGGCTTCTATGCCAATTCCGGAATCGGTTAAAGTGACCTTTAAAGGACAGATGAAATCTTACATGGATTTCCGTGATGTGGTACATGCTACACAACAGCAAATGTTACAACAGTTTGGAGGCGAAAACGTATTCCAAGGTCGTGTAATAGAGGTTCATATTGGTACGTTAACTTCTGATGAAGCATTTACGTTTACGGATTGGACAGCAGAAATGAAAGCGAAAGCATCTATCTGTATTTCTGAAGACGATACTTTAATAGAGTCATTAGAGATTGCAAAAGGTCGTATCCAAATCATGATCGAAAAGGGTATGGACAATGCAAAGGGTGTACTCCAAGGACTTGTTGATAAAGCAGAAACTAGAATTACAGAGCTTAAAACAGGTATCAAGCCTTCATTAAGACCAGATGCTGATGCAGTATATCACGCAGAAGTTATTATTGATTTAGATGAAATTGCTGAACCAATGATTGCTGATCCTGATGTAAATAACGAAGATGTTTCTAAGCGTTATACGCATGATAATATTAGACCATTATCATACTATGGTGGTACCAAACAAGTAGATTTAGGTTTCGTTGGATCGTGTATGGTTCACAAAGGAGATATGAAAATATTGGCTCAAATGTTGAAGAACATTGAAGCACAACAAGGAAAGGTTTCATTTAAAGCGCCTTTAGTTGTTGCACCTCCAACATACAACATTGTTGATGAGTTGAAAGAAGAAGGAGACTGGGATGTACTTGTAAAGTACTCTGGTTTTGAATTCGATGATAACGCACCAAAAGGTTTGGCACGTACGAAATACGAAAACATGTTATATTTAGAGCGACCAGGGTGTAACCTTTGTATGGGTAACCAAGAAAAGGCTGAACCAGGTGATACAGTAATGGCTACTTCTACGCGTTTATTTCAAGGGCGTGTTGTAAAAGATTCAGGAGAGAAAAAAGGAGAATCTTTATTGTCGTCAACCCCAGTTGTGGTACTATCTACTATTTTAGGCAGAACTCCTACGATGGCAGAATATGAAGCTGCAGTTGACGGTATTGTTTTAACGAAGTTTAAGCCTTCTACAAAGCAATTAGTGAGATAATACATTGTATCATAGATAATTTAAAATCCCGGGTCATTGGCTCGGGATTTTTTTTGCCTCTTTT
>ENA-ORXM01001636-ORXM01001636.1-marine-metagenome-genome-assembly--contig:-NODE-1636-length-30266-cov-4.311272_pt1 | contig 30266 bp, 28 predicted proteins | sample MGYA00237867_ERZ511480 | MGnify/ENA primary metagenome ERZ511480 (study PRJEB26309, sample SAMN06266103) | marine metagenome | isolation source: Algal blade | place: United Kingdom:Sidmouth, United... | reverse complement strand
CCAAAAAGTATACATGCGAAAGCCAAAGATACGCCTGAACAGGATTAAAGATAAGACCAAATTACTACTAAAGTTCAACTACATATCAGCTGTTCTTAGTCTAATTATAGGTCTAATATGTTCGTTTGCATTACAAATGCACGGCACTATACCATATGTTTTCTATTTTTATTTTGTTCTAAACGTTTTGAATATAGCCGCCTTTAGTAGGCATTACAACCTTACTACTATGGCAATTGGCACATCTGTACTTTCTTTCTTAAGTACAATTGTAATTACTCTTTTTAGTGGAGGTATCAATAGCCCTTTTATCTTTATCCTTGGTCTCATTGTACTAGCTGGTTATATCTCTACCAAAGTTTTTGGCAGGGTTTATTTGTATCTTATCATTATCACTATAGTCTTAATATATTTAATTGACTATGCTAATTTTGATTTTATTATAAACGAAGTTCCTGAAAACTCTAGAGATGTATTCAGCTTGATAAGCATTTTGTTCTCAGTTTATCTATTAGGTGGTGTTTTGGGAAAAAACCTATTGAGAACCCACCATAACCTATACAAATCAAAAGCTCGGATTGAAAAAAGTGTAGATGAAAAAGAAAACCTTTTAAGAGAAGTACATCACAGAGTTAAAAACAATCTACAAACGGTCTCTAGCCTTCTTAATTTACAGGTTAGAAATACACCCAACCAACAAATTAAAGAATTGGTGAAAAGTAGTCAAAATAGGGTAACCGCTATGGCTATGATTCATGAAATGCTATATGTTCGTGACAATCTCTCTAAGATTGAATTTGCATCTTACGTAAAGGAATTAACACAATATCTTTTAAGAACGGTTGAACGTAAGGATAGAAAAATTAATGTTGAAATAAACGTTCCCGATACTTTATTGAGTATTGATACGGCCATTCCACTAGGTTTATTGATTAACGAAACCGTTACCAACTCTATTAAATATGGATTTAGAGATGCTGAAGTGGGCAAAATAACGATTGAGTTAGAAAAAAGGTATCAAAATAAATATATTCTAAAAATCAGCGATGATGGAGCCGGTTTTCCATTAGACTACGATTTTAAGAACTCTAACACCCTGGGATTAAGACTTATTCATAATCTTGCCAGACAATTACAAGGTACTATAGAACGTCTTCCTTCTTCTGCCGGCACTACCTATAAACTAGTATTTAAAGATATTACAAGTCAGTTTAAGGGGTAAGTATTATATTAGCGAACGCTATTTTTATCTGCAATAATTTTTTCTCAACTTAATTTATTTTTTTCTGTCATAAAATGACAGAAAATTCGGAATAAAATTGTAGTTTTCTAGCAGAAGCCCCAGCTTTACCAATTTAAAGAGTATTCTATTATTAGAATAAAGCCATGCCAATAAAGGCCTGATTTGTCTATTCTAATAGTGGTTTGTTGCTTTCTACTATAGCTTCAATATATTTAGTAATGCCTTATATGAATATAATTCAAAGTAGATTGGACAACCAAAGTAGGTTGCTGATCAACTTTGCCTACTCTTCATCTGCTCTTGCGTTTTTAATAGGTTTACTATTAATTTATGTATTGGGCGTTGTAGGTTATATTCCCGCAACGTTCCTTCTATACGCCATTTTGAACCTTGCCAATACATTTTTATATAAAAAATATAACAAACTACTCATCACCTCTCTTATTAGTTCTGCGCTATCCCTAATTGGTGTGGTTGTAGTAACCATCTTCAGTGGTGGCATTAATAGTCCATTTATATTTGTTTTTAGTATCATAGTTTTAGGTGGCTATATGACAGCCCATATTTTTGGAAAAATATACTTAACAGTTGTATTGCTCTCTATTCTTGGAATCCATGCTTTAAGTGAATTCGCATCCATCACAAATGAAATACCAGAAAGTTCAAGAGATCTTTACGCATTAATATGCATCGTTTTTTGCTCCTATTTATTGCTTGGGGTTTTTGGAAAACACCTCTTGAGAACTCATGAAAGACTGCAGGATTCAAAATCAGAAATAGAAGCGGGAATAGCCGAAAAAGAAGTCCTTCTTAGGACAGTTCATCATAGGGTAAAAAATAATTTACAAACCGTATCAAGTCTTCTTAGCTTACAGTCAAAAAACACCGATAATAATAAAATTAAAGAGCTCGCCATAAGCAGTCAACTTAGAATCAACTCTATGGCAATGATACATGAAATGCTCTACATGCAGAATAACATATCTAAAATCGCCTTTAAGCCTTATTTACAAGAGCTTACCGATTTTTTAATTAAATCTGCAAACAGTAAAAATCTTGATATAACGGTTCATATAGATATGCCAGAGGTTAATCTTGGCTTAGACACGACAATTCCTTTGGGCCTGCTTATTAATGAGGCTGTTACAAATTCGTTAAAATATGGATTTCCCGAAAATACGCAAGGTAGAATAGATATTGTTCTAAAAGAGGATATTAAGGATTCTCACACCTATTTTCTAGACATAACTGATAATGGAATTGGTTTTCCTAACGAAATAAACCATAAAACCACTAAATCATTAGGCCTTAAACTCATGCACAATTTAGGCCGTCAACTAAGAGGTTCTGTTACCCGGATCAAGTCGGATATTGGAACCGGATATCACATTATTTTTAAAGATAAGGACCGACATTTACCCGGTATCAATGGGTAAATTTCAAGAAGATCAACGTTCCTATTCGTTACGTAAAAATCAATATCTTTAAAGAAACCTAGATTTTCAAAAAATGAAAAATTCTCGTCGAAAGTTTCTCTCATCTATTAGTATGTTAGCTGCCAGTTCAGCCATTCCCCTTCATGCTTTTGATTTTGGTTCATCAAAAAAATTGAAAATAGCCCTTGTTGGAACGGGAATAAGAGGTATTACTTTTTGGGGTAAAAGGTTAATTACGGAATATTCCAATATCATAGAATTTGTTGGGCTTTCCGATATAAACTCTAGTAGACTGGCATACGCCAAAAAGTATATTGGTGTTGAATGTCCTGTTTTTATCGACTTTAAAAAAATGGTAACAGATGTTCAGCCGGACCTTATAATTGTTACTACAAAAGATTCTACCCATCATAAATTTATAATACAAGGTTTAAATATGGGGTGCGATGTGTTAACCGAAAAACCCCTTACGGTAGACGAAACAAAATGCCAGGCTATTTTAGATGCCGAGAAAAAATCGGATAAAAGCTTAATAGTAGGTTTCAATTACAGATGGAGCCCATACGCCACAAAAGTGAAAGAGCTTTTAATGGAAAAAACTATTGGAGATTTAGTTTCGGTAGACTTTAGCTGGTATCTCAATACCTATCATGGCGCTTCATATTTTAGAAGATGGCATGGTGAAATGAAAAGCAGTGGCTCACTTTGGGTGCACAAATCCACACATCATTTTGATCTATTGAACTGGTGGATAGACTCTGAACCAAGTGAAGTATTTGCCTACGGCGATTTAGAATTCTATGGAAAAAACGGTCCGTTTAGAGGGGACAACTGCCGCACATGTAAACATAGTGAAAGTTGCGATTTTTATTGGGATATTACCAAGGATGAATTTATGAAAGAACTTTATGTAAATCATGAACATGAAGATGGTTATATTCGCGATAATTGTCTATTTAGAAAAGATATAGATATATATGATAAAATGTCTGCTCAAGTAAAATATGCGAACAATACTACCCTAAATTACTCCCTTACCACCTACTCTCCTTTTGAAGGTTGGCGTGTAGCTTTTAACGGAACCAAAGGACGTATTGAAGCCTCACAGGATATTCCGTATAACATGAGTAAAACTATATCAGAAGCTGAAAAGCATTCCAATGAAATGGATCAGACCAGTAAAAATGAATTATCTTCTGAGTCCATAATAGTTCACAAACTATGGAAAGAGTATGAAACTATTGAAGTTCCTATGGAAAAAAAAGGTCATGGAGGCGGTGACAAACGCTTACAGGATAAAATTTTTAAAACTTCGGACATGGAAGATCCTTTTGGCAGAACGGCAGGTATAAGAGATGGGGCCATGTCAATCCTCATTGGTATTGGGGCAAGACGCAGTATTGAACAGAAAAAATTAATCAAAATTTCAGAGCTTACAAATTTACAACCACAAGTAAAACGATAGGTAATGTTAAATACATTGATTTAGCAATAGTATTTGCCCTACTTATTTGATTGTGCCATAAAACATATTAGATTTACTTAATTACGCAGGTCATTCCGTAAAGAGAAAAACAAATTACCTTTTCATGCAGCAGAGTACCCCATTAGAAAAAAAACTTAAAAGCAAGGTTAGGCTGGTTTTAAAAGTCAATTACTATTCTTCTCTCCTTTCTTTAGTTTTTGGTGGTATTTGCTTTTTTCTACTTGACATTAAAGAGGTTATCCCTTATGCCTTTCTTGCTTTTGGCATCTTGAATTTGATTAACATTCTTTTGTTCAAATACCACAACAACCTTACACTTACCTATAATATTGTTTCTATGATGACCTTGGCCGGTGCCAGTCTCGTTACTCTCTACAGTGGAGGAATCAATAGTCCGTTCATTTTTGTTCTGGCCCTCATTGTTGTTGCGGGATATGTTACCACAAAGGCCTATGGTTCTATTTATCTTAACTTGAACATATTAATAATTGTACTTATTTATTCTCAGAGCGTTGCTGATTTTAATTTTGTGGAAAATGTTGTCCCAGAGACTTCGCAAAATTTATTCGCCCTCCTCAGTGTCTTATTCTCTGTTTACCTTTTAGGTGGTGTTTTTGGAAAAAACTTGCTTCATGCACATCATAATCTCTATAAAACCAAGAACGAACTTGAAGAGAAAATACGCGAAAAGGAAACTTTAATAAAAGAAGTTCACCACAGGGTTAAAAATAACTTGCAAACCGTATCTAGCCTTTTGAGCTTACAATCTAGAAGTATTGAGGACAAAGATGTAAAAAGCCTTTTGAAAAGTAGTCAAAACCGGGTTATTACTATGGCTATCGTTCATGAAATGCTTTATATGCGCGAAGACCTCTCTAAAATCGAATATAGATCTTACGTACAAGAACTTGCGGAATATTTAGTACGCTCTATAAAAGGTACTAGCAGTAATATTACTTTGAATATAGACATTCCAAATGTAAAATTGAATATAGATACCGCTATACCACTGGGCCTTTTAATAAATGAAACGGTAACCAACTCCCTAAAATATGGTATAGTAAATGAAAATAAGGGAGAAATACGTATCAAACTCCGAAAGACCGATGATGATGAGTTTGTTCTTAGCGTAGGAGATGATGGCAAAGGTTTTCCCGAAGAGGTAACGCATAAAAACTCAAAATCTCTTGGTCTAAAGTTAATACATAACCTATCCAGACAATTGCACGGCTCTATAATGAGAGATTTCAGCGAGGAAGGTACACACTACATCATTAGATTTAAAGAAATAAGAGATCAAATTACTAGTGTAGCTTAGTACATTTATCTCAGTTAGACAATTACTTTTTAACATGAGACTTTAGGGAGCGTAAAACTCCTTTCGTCTTTGGAAACAATACCATATGGCTTACAACCAAAGCCAGAGCGGTTAAAAAAACAAATAACATCATAGTAATTATTTTCAAGGTTATACTAAACGGGGCTTATCTAATTGAGTAACAAAATTTAGAGCTTTCTTCACTCTATATTCTTTTAAATTATACAATCGCACTAAGCTGTTGCTGGAACTAATTTCATCTTTCTGAGCAATCTCAACATTACTAAAGCTAAAAGCCAGAACAGAATCCATTTTAAAATGGTGATTTTTAACATTGACTATTGTGTTGGATGGAACAATTGTTCCGAAGTTTAGAACAAATAGCAAAATCAAAATAGGTTTCATAATTATAATTTGGGCATTATAAAGATAAACATAAAACATAAAAACCTTAACATAAATCGCTGATATGCAGCAATTTTAGACGTCTAAATCTTATTACGATAAAAGTTGAATTATTATCGACAAGTGAAATTTTTTAAAAAAATAGTATATAGTAGATACCAATAGGTAACCGATAAATGGTATAAAACCATATGAGATAGTGTAAGCTGTTAGTATGGCCTATAAATTAGAGTGGATGCCTTTAATGTAGATTTTTATCACCTAGAGTATTATAAAAACCATTTCATTATGAAATACGCCGTCTTCGTAAAAATAGTATTAGCGGTATAAAGGATGTATTAGAATAAATTTTACAAATAGAAAATTAACTTGGTAGTCGAAAAAGAAGAATAGAACAGGAAGTAAAGATTAAGCCATTTTAGCCTTGTTTCTTTTTGTAGTAAAAGAAAGCGCCTTAGTTACTCTAGCATTATCTCTCTTATATAAACGAGCAACCTCTACTGTGTTTTCAAAGCTAACTTCCTCAGTTGAAGTTTCGGTAACGATAGCCATTTCAATAGTATCGACTTTTACCGTTTCAGTAGCAGTTTGAGCTTGAGCAGTTACTCCGATAAAAAGAACAAAAATTAAAGTTGCGATAGTTTTCATGACTTGACGTTTTATATAATTAAAACGCCGCAGACCCCATTCTACCGAGGTTCCGTTCGCTGAAAAACCCCTTATTTTCGGTTATCCGCACAACTTCGGTTCAACTGTAAAAAACCATCGGTGAACGTAAATAACCCAAAAAACACTTTACCGAACCATTGTGCTTTTTATCCGGAAATCTAGTTCCTTTCTAGTTCAAAAATCTTCTCTTTACTACTATGCATTAAATAAAAATTACTGTTTATGCTTAGTTCTATACATCCATCCGTTTCTTTTCTTTGAATTGTGAGCTTTTTAATCAACTCTTTCAAAACCTACCTTTTAACTTATTCCAGATATAGCAAACCCCGGTCTACTTATCATGTATACCTTACAATTAATAGTGATAACCCAATTCACTTGTAGTATTCTACTTGCAATGGTATTCGATGAACGAACGATCCAGAGTGGACTTTTGACGAATATTAGTTAATATTATTGGAACGATAAGTCAAAATGAATAATTTGCAGGTTCTTTTGAAAAAGAAAATAGATTAATTTAAAATCACTGAATTATGAGACGTAATTTAATTACAAGATTTTTTCTGTTCTCAATGTTATTTGTATCATTTATTATGGTACCCGTTGCCTGTAGTAGCGATGATGGGGGAACTGATGACAAAGAACAAACACCCGATCCGGATCCGGAACCGGAGCCAGAGCCAGCACCTGAACCAGACCCAACAAACGAAAATACTATTATAGATGCTACTGCAGCTTCTCACGCCAACGGAATTAGCACCTCTACCATAACCGTTCAATTAGCAGATGCAGATGGCAATAAGCTTAAAGCAAGCGGTGGTGTAATAGTTTTATCAGCTACGGGATCGACCACAATTTCTGAAATTACCGATAATGCAGATGGAACTTACACAGCTACTGTAAGTGGTGACGTAGAGGAAACAATTACTGTATCGGGAACATTGGATGGTACGGACATTACAAGTACTGTAGACATTACATTTAACCCGGATGAATCTAACCCGGCACAAGAAGCTTCACAGTCAACAGAAGCAGCTGGTCCTACTTTATTAAGGATTAATTGTGGAGGAGATGAAATAACTTTCGGAGATGTTACTTTTCTTGCTGATCAATATTTTGACGGTCCTACCGAAGCTTATAACAACCCTAATGTGGACGTATCAGAAATAACGAATACGGATATGCCGGAGCTCTATATTACAGAGAGAATAACTGATAACACAGATGTTAAAGGCCCATTCTCTTATAAAATTCCGGTTTCCGATGGCACTTACACAGTTAAACTTTACTTTGCAGAAGTTTACTGGGGGGTTCAGAACCCAGAAGGACTAGGAGAGGAAGACGGTACCGGCCGTAGAGTCTTTAATATTTCTATGGAAGATGAAGCTATTTTTACAGGATATGATCTTTATAAGGAACATGGTGCTTTATCCGCCGGAAGCCGTATGTACGATGTTGAAGTTACAGATGGTGAGTTAACTATTACTCTTGAAGCGACAGTTAACAAGCCTAAAATATCAGCTATTGAAGTTTTTGGAACTGGAACAATAGGTTCGTAAAAGAACATTTTAGATAACTTACTAATAGGTCTATAGAGCTTAAGCTTTATAGACCTATTTTTTTGAACCTTTATCAGTAAGGTTACGTATATAATTTATACTAATACAGAAAAACTACATTCATATGTTCAAATTCATACTTATTATAACTCTATTTATAGGAGCTTCTTGCCAATCTCATGTTGAAAAGAAAAAACCTATTCAAGAATCCTCAGCAAAAAAAGAAATTGTAAAGTTAACCGCTCAAGACCTTGAAAATTTTGAAACAGCATATTTTGCAAGTGGTTGTTTTTGGTGTGTAGAAGCTATTTTTGAAAGTGTAAGGGGAGTTGAAGAAGTTGTTTCCGGCTATTCTGGTGGTTCTGAAAAGAACCCGACCTATGAACAAGTTGGAGGTGGTTTAACCTCCCACGCAGAGGCTGTCAAAGTTTATTACGATCCAAAAATTATTTCATATACCGCATTAGTCCAAGTTTTTTTTGGTTCTCATGACCCTACGACTTTAAATAGACAAGGACCGGACCGAGGTGCACAGTACAGATCAGTTGCTTTTTATAAAAACGATAACGAAAAACAGATTATTGAAGGTTATATTAAAGCCTTAAAAGACCAAAACGTATACAATGGTGCTCCCATAACCACAGAGGTAACACAGTTTACTAAATTCTATGAAGCAGAAGATTACCATCAAGACTACGAACGTAAACATCCTAAAAACTCATATATTACAAATGTATCTGTTCCTAGGCTAAATCGATTTAAAGAGAATTTTAAAGAATATTTAAAGGAAGATACGCATTGATCAGTTGATTCTCTTTGAAATATACGCAGCCCCATTAGGGCTGTTTTTTTTTACAAGACTATAGATAAACAATTACGCTACTGTAGCATCACTTCACTGTATTGTGCATTTATGTTAATCGTCTTTTCTGTATCCTTCTGTCCTATTTTTCCTTTATAGACCATATTATTATGATTCGCCGTTTTACTTAGCTTTAAATAAGAAGGAACCGCAAATTCAGACGCAGTCCCGTTCATGTAAATACTCCCTTCCTTCTTTGGTAAATCACAAACAAACTCGGCATTTTGTAATGAAACATCCAAGGTATCAAAATCATCGGCTATACGTTGTATCAACAACGGTCCAAAACTATTTGTTATGACAGCAGACTTAATAAGATTGTTTATACATACCTCCGAGGATCTTACGCTTAAACGCAGATTTAAAACCTCTACTAAGCTCACATCCTCGGAATAATCTGCTTTCAGTTGACCAACATTCCATTTTTGCACACTTATGGGCGAATATGAAACCGCTACATTGGTTTCATCTCCATCTATAGTTGCGGCGTATAATTTTGCATGAGAAAGTGTGGCATTCATATTGATGGTGTGTTCTGCCAGTTTAACCTCGCCATGACGCACATTCATTTTTATTTTAGTTGATTTTGGCATTCTTATTTTAATGGTCTTTTTCACTTTAAACTTCCTATTTTCGCTTCCTTTATTATAATAAAAGGTATTTGAACGGTGTTCATTATTGCGATTCATTCTTGCTTCTATCCTTTCTTCCATAACTTCAGCCTTCCTTTCCGCTTGATCGGCTTTTCGCTCTAACCTATCTTCCATTCGTTCATTCCGAGCTTCCATTCTTTCCTCAAATTCTCTTTCGTGTCTCTCGCGCATTTCCTCACGTTTCACTTCCATCTTTTGCTGCCATTCTTGCATTTCTCGCTCATAAGGTTCTCCAAAATTTTTCTGAAAATCCTCTTGCCATTTTCTCAGATAGGATTCCCCTTCTCTCTCAAATGCCTCATGATCAAAGTTTGGGTTTGGTGCTTTTGGTGGCATAGGGGGTTCTGGCGGCATTGGTATTTCCATTAATTCCGAAAAATCAAAATCAAAATTAAAGGCATCAACCTCTGGTATATCAGGCATTTCAATCTGTAAATCACCAATATGCACGAATGATTTAGACCATTCCTCATCGTTATTACTAACAATACTAACTTTTTTACTGTTTCCTAAAATAGAAAAACCTTCCTTTTTAAAATAGGCTTCCACTTCTCTATCCGTTGCACCTTCTAATGCTATAGTGGTTTCTATTTCAACTTGATTCTTATTCCATGTATCAAACTCAATATCAGTGTAACTTGTATTAATATCTAGTATGGCATTATCCTCTACCTTAAAACTTTCCGTACTTCTCCTTTCTTTTTTTTGCCCATTGGCGCCTATGCTGATGAGGCATAGAACAACCATTAGGGACTTAAACACTAGCCTCTTTAACTGTTTCATTTTTTGATGATTTTAATTGATTTAACTTTACTTTTAACTTTTGTAACATCTCCAGACGTAATTGCAAGTTTTTTACCATTGCGGTTATAGTCTGGTCATTAGGCCCTATTTCATTCAATTCTTTACTTAGTCTACCATATTCATGGTTCAATTCATTTAATTCTCCCATAAAACTGTCTATAAGAGCTTTGGTCTTATTTGAAACTTCAAGCCCAGAAATTTCTAGATTTATACTCGCCATATAATAACTTTCAATCTTCTTTAAATTTGGCGAAAGATCTCCAAGAGATATTTTTTCTATTGAATTATCTATTTTCTTCTTTTCAACTACTGTTTCTTCCGAAACTACCGTATTTCCTTTCCACACGAAGAAAGCACCTAGCCCTATGATCAGCGCTACCGAAGCGGCAATTTTAAGATAAGGCAACGTTTTCTTTTTTTGCTGTGGCAATGTCGCTTCCAATTTTTTAAGAAATCGTTCTTCATGGCCCAGTCTTAATTCTGGCCTATTCTGTTCATCATCGCTTTCTAAAAGCTTTCTAATATCTCTTGCCATTATTCTTTTCTTTCAACACTTGTTTTAAATAGCCTTTGCCCCTTAGTAGTCGTGTCCTACAGGCAGTTTCCGTTAGACTCAATATTTGTGATATTTCCGCATGATCATACCCTTCCAATAAATACATCATCACTACATATTTATATTTTTCGGGTAACTCATGCATTGCATCTTTAATCTCCTTTACTGAAATACCATCATCTACAGACCAGTTTTCATCCTCAACTACAGGTAAATGACGTTCTTCAAAAGCAACGGTCTCATGTTTTCTGGACTTTAAAAAATCAATACATTTATTGATTACAATTCTTTTTAGCCAAGCTCCAAAAGTTACGTTGCCCTCATATTGTTCTATTCTTTGGAAAGCCTTTAAAAATGACTCTTGAAGTATATCTTCCGCATCATCAGAATTTTTTACGTACCGCATGGCTACACAGAACATACCGTCACAGTATTGCCGGTACAGTTGTATCTGTCCCTTTCTGTTATTATTTTTACATTGTTCTACTACGTCAATCTGAAACATTCTTTGGTTTCGTTGTCAGTTTTAGGTCTGTTCTATTATAAGGACGAAAGAAATACGCTCGTGTTGCAAAAAACCCATAATTTTGTAAAGATTTTAATTAGAGACATTTGAAACAAGTTACAATACAAACCGAAAACATTATCCTAATCGTCTTGGATTATGGTGCTGTCATTCAAAAATTATTAGTTAAAGGTACAGATGGAAATTACACAAATGTGGTAGTTGGCCTTAACTATCCTAGCGCTTACGAAAACGATAAAAAGTGTTTAGGTGCTTGTGTGGGGAGGTATGCCGGAAGGATTTCGCAAGGTGGTTTTACTTTAGATCGCGAAAAATATCCCTTACATAACATAAACGGCGTTCACTTACACGGGGGAAAGAAAGGCTTTTCTCAAAAAACATGGAAATTTGAAGAAGTTGATAATGGTCCTGAGCCATTTATAAAACTCTCTTATCTTAGTAAGCATTTGGAGGAAGGATACCCTGGAAACCTAAAAGTTACCGTGACCTATAAAATTGAAGACAATGCTCTAGTTATTGAACATAAGGCCGAAACTGACCGTACAACAGTTTTAAACCTTACGAATCACTCCTACTTTAAATTAGATTATGGAGAGGATATTGCTGATTATCTTTTACAAATGAATTGTACGCATTATACGGAAAGTAATAGCGATCAATTACCTACCGGCAATTTTGCTTCGGTAAAAGGAACACCTTATAATTTTTTGGAAGAAAGACCAATAGGAAATACACCACTAGATATACCTTTCGCTATTCATCCCAAAACCAATCTGGCCGCTAGAATGAGTTCTAAAAAGTCTGGGATTACAATGACAGTGCAAACCAATCAACCCGCACTTGTTGTTTATACGCCGCCTGAATTTCCGGGAATCTGTTTTGAAACTCAAAATTTTCCTGATGCCCCTAATCAACCTAACTTTCCTAGTTCCGTATTGAGGCCTGGTGAAAAATATCAGAATTTAACCAAATATCATTTTTCGGTAAAATAAAATTAAAAAGCCCCAAAAAGCGTTGGCCTTTTGGGGCTTAACAAATAAAATGTTTCCTTTAAGCTTCTACCATTAGATTTAGCTCAACCGTTATGTTATCCCTAGTTGCTTTGCTATAAGGGCATATTTCATGCGCTGCATTAATCAGGTCCTCTCCTTTTTCCTTATCTACTGTAGGCAATAGACAGTCTAAAGTAGCATCTATAAAAAATCCATCTTCATCTTTATTAAAACCAATAATTGCGGTTACGCTAAAATCTCCTAAATCATCAACACCATGTTCTTTTGCAACGGCTTCAAGAGCTCCTGCAAAACAAGTTGAATATGCAGCGGCAAAAAGCTGCTCTGGATTAGTAGATTTCCCATCTGTTTTTCCATTTACACCGGGCATTTTAATATCTAAATCTACGGCTCCATCATCACTTTTTACATGACCTGCTCTTCCTCCTGTATTCGTTGCTTCCGTTTTAAAAATAGTTTTCATTACGTATAAGTTTATGATTACATCATGAAGTTAAGCTATATATTCTTAAAACATAAAATGGTTTATTAAATTAGTGTGAAATGCACCTTTGTGGTTAAAAAAAGAATGGATTACGCACCTATTACGTAACTTGGGGTAACCAATTTCATCAAAATGAAAATTCTAAAGTGGACTGTAATTGTATTTGCCATATTAGGTGTTCTTTTCTTTTTTGTTATAAGTCCTTACATAAAGAAACAAACAAAAAAACACAGTCCTGAACAAACGGTTTCGTATACTAAAAACGGAATGGACCTAACGGTAAACTATTCCAGCCCATCAAAGAAAAACAGGGTGATTTTTGGCGAACTTGTACCTTATGATGTGGTTTGGCGCACCGGAGCTAATGAACCCACTACTTTTTCAACAGAAAATGATATTAAAGTAGCAGGAGAGAATCTTCCGGCTGGCACCTATTCCTTATGGACTAGACCAAACAGACAAAGTTGGTCTATAATATTTAATAAATACATTCCTGAGTGGGGCGTTAGTATACTCAGCGGAGGAAAAGAAACTACACGAATAGAAAAAGAAGATGTAATTGAAATTGAAATACCAACTAAAGAAACTATTGAAACCATAGAAAATTTTACCATAAATTTTGAAATGGAAACCCAGCTCTTTATGAGCATATCTTGGGACAGAACGTTGGTTAAAATACCTATTAGCAAATAACATTGGAAAATAATAAAAGTTTAGATTCAAAAGGTATTTCTGAAATTCAGAAAAAAAGGAAAAAATCGGTTGATCCTTCTCAATTAGTGAAAGCACTAATCAATGGAGACAAAACCGCTCTTGGCAGAGCTATTACCCTTGTTGAGAGTAATAATAAAAATCATCTCAAAGAGGCTAATGCGGTTGTTACCCAATGTCTTCAACAAAAAACAAAAAGTATTCGTATAGGTATTACGGGTGTTCCGGGTGTAGGTAAAAGCACTTTTATTGAAACGTTTGGTCAACTGTTAACCTCTCTGGGAAACAAAGTTGCCGTACTTACCGTAGACCCTACAAGTAGTCAGAGTAAAGGAAGTATTCTGGGAGACAAGACCCGGATGGAAGTCTTGGCAAAGGACCCCAACGCTTTTATACGCCCCTCACCTTCTGGCCTTTCATTAGGTGGGGTTACTCGCAAAACCAGAGAAAGTATTATTTTATGTGAGGCAGCAGGTTTTACGATTATTCTGGTAGAAACTGTTGGAGTGGGACAAAATGAAACAACGGTACATGCCATGGTAGACTTTTTTCTGCTCTTAAAATTAGCTGGTGCAGGAGATGAACTTCAAGGTATTAAAAGGGGTATTATAGAAATGGCTGACGGCATTGTCATTAATAAGGCAGATGGCGATAACCTTACACAAGCTAAAATTGCAAAAACCGAATTTGAACGTGCTCTGCAGTTGTATCCGCCTAAAGGAAATGGTTGGAGACCAAAAGTTACCTATTGCTCTTCTATTGAAAACTCCGGTATAAAAGAGATTTGGGATATTATCTCTGACTATATTTCTACGAGCAAAGAAACCGGATATTTTGAGGAAAAGCGAAGACAGCAAAATAAAAACTGGCTATATGAAGCTATTGAAGATCAACTTAAAGCAGACTTCTTTAAAGATTCTAAAATAACAAAGGAGATAGACGGCTACCTAAATCAAGTTGTTACCAAAAAAATATCTCCGTTTTACGCAGCAGACCAATTGATAACGATTTTTAAAACTAGCTCTTAATTAATTAGCTTAATTTGCAGGCTAAACGTCTTTTATTCTGATGGATTTAGTTACCACATCCCTATTGTCTATTGTTATTCCGGTTTTTAACGAATCTGAAAATGTTGTTCTGCTTACCAATAATATTCACGAAAGTCTTACGGGCTATAACTACCAAATTATCTACGTAGATGATTTTTCTTTTGATGGGACTAGAAAGGTAATTAAAAACATGAAAGATGATAAAGTCCATCTCATCAGTCTAAAACGGAATTACGGTCAGAGTCTGGCATTGGCGGCGGGCATTGATTATGCAGAAGGTGATTACATTATTACCATGGACGGTGATATGCAGAACGACCCTAGCGATATTCCAAAGATGCTAAAATACATAGTGAATGAAAAGTACGATGTTGTTACCGGTATTCGCGCTGATAGAAAAGATTCGTTCGTAAAAAAAATTCCTTCTAAAATAGCCAATGCTTTAATACGCCGTACAGCTAAATTGGATATAAAAGATAATGGCTGCGCCTTAAAAATTTTCACTGCAGAAACAGCCAAAGAGTTAAACCTATACGGAGAAATGCACCGGTTCATTACTTTATTAGCCCATTTTGAGGGTGCACGTATCAAACAGATTCCCGTAAAACATCATGCAAGGCATGCCGGCTCTTCTAAATACGGTCTAGAACGTATATTTAAGGTGGTGGCAGATATTATGTTGCTTTTATTCATTAGAAAATATTTTCAAAGGCCTATTCACTTTTTCGGGATTTTTGGCTTCGTTCTGATTTTAATAGGTATAGGTATAAATATTCATCTATTAATAGTGAAATTTGGCCTTGGAGAGGATATAGGTTCTAGGCCGTTGTTAACCTTTGGTATGATGTTTATCCTAGCCGGCATTCAGCTTTTCACAATAGGTATAGTAATGGAGCTTCTGATTCGCACTTACTACGAATCTCAAAATAAGCGTCCTTATAAAATAAAGAATGTTACTATTGGTAATCGAGTAAAATCTTAGCTTTTCTTTTTAAGAATATCTATTCCCTATATCAATGAAGGTGGATTAAATGCATTTTTTTTAATGTCCGTTTTCGTGTAGACGGGTTCAAAAAGTCCTTGCTCAGCATGGAAACCTGATAGTCATTTACCGTAAACTGCTGGTCCCAATCAAGTCCGGCATCTTGCACTCTTTTTAAATCTATGTCATTAGCATATAGCCATACGTTCCTTCTTTTTTCCATAGTTTTTAAGGAAGTGTGTTGAACAGGGTAGCGATTATAAAAATCCAATGCCCATGTATTAAAGTCTGATACACGATATATCTTATCCACAGGTATATTCTCATCAGAAACTAACTCAGCCATACTAGATCCAGCTTGGTAGCTAAGAAGTTCAGGATAAAAATGCAGGTTTAAAACTGAATTTAAAAGTAAAGAACTATAGACGGATAAGGTTATTATCCGTAAAAAACGAGCTTCTCTTTTTAAGCAGAAATAAATGATAACGATTAATAAGACCGTTAATAAAACAGACGCTATAAGACTCTCAAATTTAAAGACATAAAAGCATATAAATAGCGTAGCCGTAAAGACTATACTAAGCACAAAATACTGAGATCCTAAAAGTATTTTTAGCATCTTCTCTTTATCAAACCTAATTAAATCACTTATATAAGATGCTGTAAGTACCGCAAACAAGGGGATAATGATATTTAAATAATGTGGTAGCTTAAATTGTGAAGAGCTTGCTACAGTAAAAAAGACAATTATAGTTCCCAAAGTTAAAAACTCAAACTTAGGATTATAGCTAAATTTTAATTTGAAAAATAGTCTAACACGAGAGCCAAAAGCAAATAAACCCGGAATTGTCCAAGGAATAAAGACCCACAAAAAGGTATGAAAAAAGAAAAAATAGTCTTTTGAAGTTTGTCCCATGGTACCTCCGGTACGTTCCAAACTTTGTTCCCAAAAGATAAACAGAATACCGCTGCGATTGGATGCTCCGCGAATAACCTTCTCAGGATGTAGATCAAACTGATGGTAATAAGCATATAACATAGGGGCTATGGCTATTCCAAAAAATACAAGGCCCACTAAAACCTTCCAACTAAGAATACTCTTCCACTTACGCGTATAGCTCAAATGACAGATTATGGCAACACCAATAACAAAGAGCGCAATCTGACCTTTAGTTGAAAATGCCAGACCGGCCGCCAAACCTCCAATAATTATGGAATTTAGTGTACGTTTTTCAATATAAGTCGCAAATTGCCAAATTGATAAAATAGTAAAAGCGGTAAGAACAGCATCTGTGCGAACATCAATAACAGATAGAACAATAGTCTGCGCAGTCATGAAAATAAGAGCAGCCAATTTACCGGTTTTGGTATTATAAAGTAACTTACCCAACCCATAACAACTGTAGGCCCCTAATATGGTTGCCAAAATAGCAGGTATTCTATAGGCCCATTCAAATAAACCAAAAATCTTGAATGATAAAGCTGCTAACCAAAAGTGAAGATGAGGCTTATCCAAATATTGAGCCCCGCCCTTTATGAGGTTTACAAAGTCATTCTCTTGTACCATTCTCATTGCCATTACGGCAAACTGAGCGGAATCTGATTCAAAAAGAGTGACAAACATTCCGGCAATATAGACCAGAACAATTAGCACTAATAAAAAACCATATCTAAGGTTCGATATCATACAGATATTTCTCGATTGCAAATATATACAACTTAGAAAACAACCAACTAAAAAACAAGCCAATTAAGGCTCCCGTTAACACATCCAATGGAAAGTGAACTCCTAAGTAGATTCTGCTATACGCAACCAAAACTGCCCAGAATATCAATATAAATCCTATATAATTATATTTATGCCTTAGGACTAAAGTAAAGAAAAAAGCTACTGCAAAGCTATTTGCGGCATGTGCGGAAAAGTAACCGAATTTACCTCCACAAGAAGATTTGACCAACCTTACCAAACCATCCAAATCAGGGTCATGGCAAGGTCGTAAACGTTGTACGCCGTATTTAAAGAAATTACCCAACTGATCGGTTACTACAATTAACAAACAAACGGTAATCAAAAGAACTACGGTTTTCTTTAGACCATAGGTTTTGAAAGCCAAGAACAACAAGACTGCATATAATGGTATGGCACTAAATTTATCTGAAATGAACAACCAAAAAGCATCCCATTGCGATGTTCCCAAGTTGTTTAGAAAAAGGAAGAGTTCTTTATCGTGTTGAACAAGTTCTTGCCACATGATTTTTCTTATTCTTCGTATCTAGAAACTTCACGGTCATAAAACTCACCGGCCTGCTCTATTAGTCCTTCTGCTTCAGACTCCAACTCTTTTTCATCCTCGGCGGAAAAGTCCTCCAACCACTCTACCTCATCGTTTTCTAAGTTGATTATAAATCTAGGATATTCAGTATGTACAACGAAAATGGCCGTGGGATAATCAGTATTATCTCCTAACAAAAATTTTGGGAATTCCATCTTATGAATTTACTATTAGCTTTTTAGTCAAATAATTGAAGCGAATATACAACATAACCGCCGATGCACTAAGCCCTGTAAGCAAACCTATCCATATGCCTGTGCTTTTTAGTTCTGTATGTAAACCTAAATAGTAGCTAACGGGAAAGCCTATGGCCCAGTACGCTATAAAGGTAATCAATGTTGGTATTTTTACATCTTGTAACCCACGTAGCGCGCCTAAAACTACCACTTGAACACCATCCGATATTTGAAAAAACGCGGCAACCAATAAGAGCTGAGCGGCTAAGGCTATAACCTCCGTATTATCTGCTACGTTCATGACATCGTCCAAATCCAAATATATGGTTGGGAACCAATATCTGCCTATCAAAAATAAGGCGGCAAAAAACACCTCCAGCAATAAGGTGAGTAAGAATATAGACAATCCAACGCGTCTTAAGTCCACAAAATTGCGCAATCCCTTTTGGTTTCCTACGCGAATCATGGCAGCAATACCTAGACCCATTCCGAACATAAAGGTCATACTACTTAAGTTCAGAGCAATCTGGTTGGCTGCTTGAGCATTTTTTCCCAAGACACCACTAAGCCAGATAGCAGCAGTAAATATGGCTACTTCAAAAAACATTTGCAATGCAGAAGGGAAGCCGAGATTTATAATTTTATTGATTACCTTTTTCTCAATATGTTTCCAATTAAACCCTGTAACATAATCGTGAAACTTTTTTTTGCTCTTTAGGAGATACCAGATATACACAACCATTAGGACACGAGAAACCAGTGTGCCAATAGCAGCACCAACTATACCCATCTTTGGAAAACCAAAAGAACCGAAAATTAATAAATAGTTGATAATTATATTTACCACATTTGCCATAATGGTAGCATACATGGGGTATTTGGTTTGTGACAAGCCTTCTGAAAATTGTTTGAATGCCTGAAAAATAACCAAAGGCACCAATGAGAAGGCTACTAAATCCAAATATGGCAATGCTAAAGTAACAACCTCTTCGGACTGCCGCATTGAATACATTAATGGTTTTGCAAGTAATATAATTCCGAACAAGATCAGACTCAGAACCGTACATAAAACCAGTCCATGTTTTAGCGCACTCTTAGCATCCCCTTTGTTTCCGGCCCCATCTGCCTCTGCTACCAAGGGAGTTATGGCTGTAGAAAAGCCAATGCCCAATGACATAGCTATAAATACAAAACTATTGCCCAAAGACACTGCAGCCAGTTCCGCCGTACCCAATTGGCCTACCATAATATTATCCGCCAGTTGCACGAAAGTGTGGCCCAACATACCTAATATTACGGGTACGGAAAGCTTTATGTTATATCTAAATTCTTTAGTGTATTGCTGAAACAAAACTGATTTATTTGATAAAGTTTAAGTTAAAACGGAGTTTATTTTTCTGCTAATTTGGCTTCGTCCCAAAAGACATCCATTTCCGCAAGGGTCATTTCTTTAAGTTCTTTTCCTAGTTCTTTAGCTTTGGCTTCCAAATATTGAAAACGTCCTATGAACTTCTTATTGGTTCGCTCCAAAGCATTTTCTGGACTGATATTCAAAAAACGGGCATAATTGACCATAGAGAACATGACATCTCCAAATTCAGACTCCATTTTATCTTGGTCGTTTACTTTTACTTCTTCCTGAAACTCTGCCAGCTCTTCTTGTACTTTCTCCCAAACCTGTTCCGGCTTTTCCCAATCAAAACCTACTCCTGCTACTTTTTCTTGAACACGACTAGCTTTTACCAAAGCAGGCAGACCTCTGGGTACACCTTCCAATACACTTTTCTTTCCTTCTTTAAGTTTGATGTTTTCCCAATTACGTTTCACATCTTCTTCACTGGTCACCTTTACATCACCATAAATATGTGGATGGCGGTTGATCAGTTTGTCGCAAATTTCATTACAGACATCCGCAATATCAAAATCATTAGTTTCACTACCTATTTTTGAGTAAAAAACAATATGAAGTAAAACATCCCCCAACTCTTTCTTTACTTCCTCCAAATCATCATCAAGAATAGCATCACCAAGTTCGTAAGTCTCTTCGATAGTAAGATGACGCAGAGTTTTCATAGTCTGTTTTTTATCCCACGGGCACTGCTCTCGCAATTCATCCATAATGCTCAACAAACGATCAAAGGCCTCTAGTTTTTGCTGTCTTGTATTCATACCCTAAAATTTGCGTAAAAGTACAAAGACCCACTCTTTAACGTGTGGAAAATTTAGAGTATTTTAGAAGTCCTTACCAAGACTTAACTATACTAAGATATGATTCATTCAAACAGAAGAAATTTTTTAAAACAATCAGGTTTAGCCGCTGCCGGAAGCCTTTTATTGCCTACCATGGGTTTTGCCTTTTCGCCAAGTGAAAAATATGGAGTACAGCTCTATACCTTTCGTGATGAAATGGCCAAGGATGCCAAAGGTACACTAGAGCAAATTGCTTCCATCGGTATTAAAAAAATAGAATCTGCGCGAAGCAAAGAAGGGCTCTATTACGGCCTTTCACCAAAAGAAATGAAAGCAACCTGCGATAGTTTGGGCATGCAACTTTGTAGTGGACATGTTGCTTTGGACAGGGATTTTGATAACACCATGCGACAAGCAGTAGAATCAGGTCAAGAATATGTAATTTGTTCTTCACTACCCAGTAAAGGGCAAAACATAGACAATTACAAAAAAGTTGCAGATGCTTTTAACGAAGCTGGAAAAGCTTGTAAAAAGTTAGGGTTGAAATTCGGTTATCACAACCACGAATACGAATTTGAATCTGATAAAGACGAAGTACTTTATGATGTTCTGATGGATAATACAGACCCAGAACTAGTTCATATGGAATTGGATTTAGGTTGGGTGATCGTTGCAGAAAAAGACCCGTTACATTATTTTAAAAAATATCCTAATCGTTTCCCGCTGTGGCATTTGAAAGATATGAATATGCAGGAAAAGGTAAGTACGGAATTTGGTAAGGGCGGACTTGATATTGTCATGATGATGGAGAACAAATCAGCATCAGGCGTAAAACATATTTTTATAGAGCAAGAAGAATATGCCAGTACACCTATGGAAAGTATGAAAGAGAACATGTCATTTTTAAAAGCATTATAAACATGAGAAATAATAGTATACCCTACCTCCTATCTACTTTGGTTTTATTAGGGCTTTGCTCTTGTAAAGCACAACAAAAGAAGGTAGAAGAGATTATTGCTGAGGATGCAGAACTGACCTTAGTTTCTGAAGAACATAAATTTACCGAAGGACCTGCCGTTGATGCAAACGGAGATATTTATTTCACGGACCAGCCCAATGATAGAATTGTAAAATGGGATGCTGCTAGCAATACCGTTACGGACTATATGAAACCTTCAGGTCGTGCAAACGGACTCTATTTTGACCATGATGGCAACCTTTTGGCGGCGGCCGATGAAAAAAATGAACTATGGAGCATTTCTCCCGATAAAAAAGTAACCGTACTTATTGATGATTACGAAGAAAAAAAGTTAAATGGCCCAAATGACATTTGGGTTGATTTAGTGGGAGGGATTTATTTTACCGACCCGTTTTACAAAAGGTCTTGGTGGAAACATACGGAACCGGAACAAACCGCCAGAAGGGTATATTACCTTTCAAAAGGAAGCTCAACGCCAAAAATTGTAGCCGATGATAATTTTGAACAACCTAATGGAATAATTGGATCACCAGATGGTAAACTCTTATACGTTTCGGATAATGGTGCAAAAAAGACCTACGTCTACACCATATCTTCCAATGGAGTTTTATCTAACAAAAAATTGTTTGCCGATATGGGCTCTGATGGTATGACCTTAGACAACCAAGGCAATGTGTATCTTACCGGAGACGGAGTTACCGTATTTAATTCCAAAGGTGAACAAATAGAACATATTGCGGTTCCCGAAAGTTGGACAGCCAATGTAACTTTTGGCGGACCTGACCAAAACATACTTTTTATTACAGCTATGGATTCTGTTTATACATTAGCCATGAACGTGCATGGTGTAAGATAAGTTTCAAGATTTTAAAATATAAAAAAGCCATTTCACAAATTTGTGAAATGGCTTTTTCGGTTACACCATTTGTATTCCTAAAATTAGTTCCAGCCTCCGCCTAAAGCACGATATACGTTAACTACCGCACTCATTTGCTTTTGCTTGGTTTCTATAAGCTCTACCCGGGCTTCTAGAGCATCACGTTGTGTAAGCAAAACTTCCATATAATCTGCTCTGGCAGACCTAAAAAGTCGGTTTGAAATATCTATTGATGCTGTCAAGGCATCAACCTCTTTGGACCTTAGATCATAGCTCTTTTCGAAATTATCTATTTTCGCCAATTGATTTACTACCTCTACATACGCATTCAAAATGGTCTGTTCATAAGTATAGACCGCTTGCAGCTGCTTAGCACTGGCACCGGTATATGCCGCTTTAATTGCATTTCTATTGATGAGAGGTGCCGTTAATTCACCAAACACGGAATAGATAAGGGATTCGGGGGTATCCAACAAATACTCCGACTTGAAAGATTGGAAACCGATTCCTGCCGATAGCCCCAAAGACGGGTAAAATCTAGCCTTGGCCACCTTTACATCTAGCTTTGCCGCCAATAAATCAAGTTCTGCCTGTTTTACATCCGGACGGTTTGCCAGTAACTCAGAAGGCAGGCCTAAGTGCACTGTTTCCGGAACCAAGGTTTCAAATCCGTCATAATCCCTAGCTATAGGCTGGGGGTATCGCCCTAACAAGAAATTGATTTCATTTTCCTTTTGGACGATTTCCTGTTGAATCTCGAACTGTAAACTCTTGGTGTGAAAAACTTCTGCTTCAAACTTTTTAACAGCCAGTTCATTTACTTTTGCCGCTGCTTTTTGAATTTTTACAATTTTTAAAGCATTGCTCTGAATACCAATGTTCTGCTTCACTATAGCCATTTGATTGTCCAGAGCCAACAACTCATAATATGAATTTGCTATCTCGGAGATAAGATTGGTTACCATAAAGTTCCGTCCTTCTACCGAAGATAGGTAACGCATAACCGCAGCTTTTTTGGCATTCCTTAACTTATGCCAAATATCTATCTCCCAATTGGCCCGTGCTTCAAGCAAAAAATCGCCCAAAGGCTCTGGAAATTCCTCTCCAGGACGGATATCGGTATTGGCATCACTTGCCCCTTGACTAGTGTACCGGCCTACCTTTTCCAATCCGCTACTGGCTTGCAGGTCTACAAACGGAAGATATTCTCCCTTTTTCTCCTTTACCTCACTTTTTGCCACTGCTATTTCCTGCAGCACAATGTTGAGCTCCTGATTGTTTTGAAGCGCAATTTCAATAAGGGAACTAAGGTGTTCATCCTTAAAATATTCTCTCCATTTCACCGAAGCCGTATTGACGCTATCATTTGCCGTACCCCCATACTGATCAGGTACAGCAGTATCCGCCTCACGAACGGTTTTAGTGGGTACACATGAGTGCAATGCAATAATCGCACAAAAGGATACCACAATTTTAATATGTTTAATCATCTTTTAATTTTTTGGATTTTTCTTTCGCGATAGAATTTTTCTAAGCATTCTGCGTAACTGACTAACCTCTTCCTGAGAAACACTTTCCTCTTCAGAAGTTCTAATGAAGCCTTCCGAAATAGGTTCCGTATTTTCACCTTTGATGAGGGTCCGGCCATCTGCCATTTTTGCAAAGACATAGTACAGGCCAGGTATAATCAAAACTCCCAAAAGTGTACCTAACAGCATCCCTCCCATGGCCGAACCTCCTATAGTTTGGTTTCCTATGGCGCCGGCACCACTTGCTACAATTAAAGGAATTAACCCAGCTACAAAGGCGAATGAAGTCATTAAAATAGGCCTGAAACGCATTTTTGCCCCTTCTATAGCCGCATCAAGAATCGTAGCTCCTTCGTTCCTCTTTTGAACCGCAAACTCCACGATTAACACGGCATTTTTACCCAGTAAGCCCACCAACATAATCAATCCGATCTGCGCATATACATCATTGGCAAGTCCCATAGCCTTTAGGAGCAGGAATGACCCAAATATACCAACGGGAAGAGATAGAATCACGGCCAATGGCAATAGAAAGCTTTCATATTGAGCAGCTAAGACCAAGTAAACAAAAATCAGTACTACGATAAATATGTAAACGGAATCATTTCCTCTGCCCGCTTCATCATAGGAGAGACCTTCCCAAGCAATATCAAAACCATTGGGTAGACTTTCTTCCGCTACTTCGCGAATTGCCTTAATAGCATCTCCACTGGTATATCCCGATGCCGGCAAACCTCTAATTGCAGCCGAATTATAAAGATTGTAGCGTGTAATCTCATTAGGCCCCAAACGTTTTTCGAGCTTCATAAAAGACGAATAGGATACCATTTCTCCTTTTTCATTCTTAACAAAAAGCTGTTCAAGGTCAGATGGCATACGCCTATATTCCGGTGCAGCTTGTGTATACACTTTAAAGAAACGTCCATATTTTATGAAACCCTGTTCATAGGTACTACCGATTAAAATATTTAGGTTTTCCATAGCTTTGCCAATGGACACCCCTTTTTGCATGGCCGCCTTATTATCTACCACAAGTTCATACTGAGGGTAATTGGCAGCAAAAAAAGTAAAAAGTCCGGTAAGCTCTTCCCTTTTGCTAAGCGCATCAATAAATTCATTGTTTATTCGCTCAAATTCATGATAATCGGTATTATCCGTTTTATCCAAAAGACGCATAGAAAAACCTCCTGAAGAACCAAAACCAGGTACTGCTGGCGGTTCAAAAAATTCAATTACAGCCCCAAGGTCCTTGCTTTCCTCTTCAAGCTCTTCCATTACCTCGTGTACGGATTCATGACGTTGTGACCAAGGTTTTAGATTGATTAGACAGGTTCCTGCATTGGAACCTCGACCTTCGGTCATAATTTCGTAACCGGCTAATGACGATACCGATTCCACTGCATCCATTTCTTCACATAACGCCTGTAATTTATGGGCTACCTCATTGGTACGCTCCAATGTAGCACCTGGTGGCGTCTGAATAATGGCATATATTGTTCCCTGATCTTCATTGGGAATAAAACCGGCCGGCAAAGTTTCATTTGTTATGAATATACCTACGCAAAAGGCTATTAACAAACCAAAGGTAACCACACGCCGATTGACGATATATTTCAACACATTTATATATCTACCGGTGAGTTTTTCAAAACCTCTATTGAACCAATCTATAAACTTGTCAACAAGTGATTTCTTTCTTTTTTCACCGTGGTTATTTTTCAATATCATGGCACATAATACCGGTGTAAGCGTAAGTGCTACAACAGCCGAAATAATTATGGAACCTGCCATGGTAATACTGAACTGTCTATAAAAGACCCCAACAGGCCCCGTCATAAAAGAGATAGGCACGAAAACCGAAACCATTACCATGGTTATGGCTATAATAGCACCCCCAATTTCACCTATTACCTGTTTGACAGCTTCATACGGACTTAAATTTTTCTCTTCCATCTTGGCATGGACAGCTTCGACCACAACAATGGCATCATCCACCACAATACCGATTGCAAGAACTAGGGCAAAAAGTGTAATTAAGTTGATAGAAAGACCAAAAAGTTGCATCACAAAAAATGCCCCTATCAAAGAAACCGGCACGGCAATAATAGGAATAAGAGTGGAACGCCAATCTCCCAAAAAGAGAAACACAACAATTGCCACTAGAATAAAGGCATCACGCAAAGTATGAACAACCTGCTCTATGGATGCATCCAAAAAATTAGACACGTCATAGCTAATTTGGTAATCAATGCCAGGAGGCAGGTTTTCTTGAAGTTCCTTTAACTTATCCTTTACCGAATCGATTACATCACTGGCATTACTTCCAAAAGTTTGCTTAAGAACTATGGATGCCGATGGCTTTCCATCTAAATTGGAGTATATGTCAAAAAATTCGCTCCCTAATTCTACTTCTGCAATATCGCTTAAAGTGAGTATCTCCCCGTCTTCATTGGACTTTATAATTATATCCTTGTACTGATCGGCCTCGTTATACCGGCCCTCATAGGTAAGAACATATTCCAACGCCTGGGATTTTTTTCCCGAACTACGTCCTAAACGCCCCGGCCTAGCAATTACGCTTTGCTCATCCATGGCTTCAAGAACTTCCTCTGCGGAAATATTATAGGCGCGCATACGATCCGGTTTCAACCAAACCCGCATGGCATACTTTCTACTTCCCAGTATTTTAGCACTGGCAACACCGGTTATACGTTGAAGCTCCGGTACTATTTTTGTATAGGCATAGTTGTACAAAAACTTTTCATCGTTCTTTTTAGAGGAACTAAAAAGGTTGACATACATTAACATACTAGGTTGCACCGGGGTAATAATTACTCCTTCTCTCTGGACCAATGGTGGCAGAAGAGGCATCACCTGATCAACCCTGGTTTTTACCCTGACTACCGCTTCATTTGGGTCGGTTCCGGGTTCAAAGATGATACGGAGAGTTCCCTCCCCCGCACTGGTGGCATCGGAAGCAATATAGCGCATATCCTGTACGCCGTTAATTGCCGTTTCAATTGGAATTAAAGTGGATTTCACCAGTACATCTGCACTTGCTCCTGGGTATGCTATAAAAATATTAACTGTGGTAGGAGCAATTTGCGGAAACTGTGATATAGGTAATTGTTTAATGGACAAGAGCCCCACAAAAACAATAATTACCGAAATTACAATAGCCAGAACTGGCCGTTTTATAAATTTACTGAACATATTTTTGGTATTTAAGGTTGGGGATTACTCTGCATAGAGATCAAGAAGGGCCAATTGTTTTTTGGGCGCCATGAAATCCGGCTCTATGTGACTACCTTCCTTTACCAATCTGATACCTTCAAGTAAAACTTTATCGTTTTTAGATAATCCTTCTTGTACAACAAACAAGTGCGGTAATTCCGAGCTAACGGTCACTTCTTTTCTATGGACTATATTACTCTCGTCCACCACAAAAACAAATTTCTTATCAAGAACTTCAAACGTAGCTTTTTGTGGAATAATCATAACATCCTTTAGCGGTAATTTCATTAATATACTACCTGTTTCCCCATGACGTAGAAGTCCTTTTGGATTAGGGAAGGTGGCTCTAAATGCTATATTCCCAGTCTCATTATTGAACTCGCCCTCAATGGTTTCCACTATTCCTTCTTGGTCAAACTTTTGATTGTTGGCCATCAGCAGCTCTACACCTATTTTATCTTCAGAATTACCATTAAGTGCATAGTTTAAATACTCCGCTTCGGAAACATTAAAATAGACCCACATTTTGCTATTATCCGATAGAGAAGTTAGAAGTTCTCCTTCATCCAAAAGACTACCCTCCCTTACCAGAAGGTGATCGATTATCCCATCAAAGGGTGCCCTGATATCCGTAAAACCCAAATGTGTTTGGGCCATGGCCACCTCTGCTTTTGCTTTTTCATATTTGGCCTTGCTCATGGCAAGCTCATTGGGGGAAACTACGTCGCTATCCGCCAGTAGCTGCGTATTCTTATATTCAATTTTAGCCACCTCTGCTTCGGCATCAGCTCTTTGCAGCTCTGACTTATAGACTTTGTCCATAATTTTAAACATAGGTTGGTCCTTTTTAACGTGTTGGCCTTCATCTACAAAAATGGTTTGTAAATACCCTTTTTCCAGGGCTCTAAGTTCTATATTCCTGTATGAATGTATTTGGCAAACGTAATTTTTGGTTATGACCGTATCCATCAATATAGGATTGGTAACCAGATACTTTGCCTCTTTTTCCTTGTGTTTCTTTTCTGATTGACAACTTGAGTGAAACAATAGCGCAGACAAGCTTATGAGCATAAAAATTCTTCTCATTACTTAATATTTTAGTTTTGATAATGGTTTATGTTGATGCTTTAAAACATCATTGAAGTGTTTTTTCTAATGCCGTATATTCCGCTCGGCACTAAAAAAAGAAAAGTCCGACATAATGGAATTTGCCGAACTGAATTTAAGAATCACAGCTGTAGAACGCTGAACATAAGGTGAAGTGTCTTATACGTAGACAGATAAGTAAAATGTTGATAAAAGGAAAACTGATTCTTGATCAGGTGATAGAAATACCCTGATTGGTAAAATGTGGAAAGTAAGTTTAGTGAGGTATACTCCTTTAACTGTTTTTCAGAAAGCGTAGATTCGCTTTCCTCTTCTTCCTCTTCCTCTTGCTCATCCGTAATTTCAATTTTACTGTTGTGCTGTTTTTCAGACGAAGACGACTTTAATCCAGACGGAATGTACTGCTCCGGAATAACTGTTGTAGTATTGCCTTCGGTTTGATGCCCTAAAGTTATAGATGTGAAATTACCATAAACTGTATTAGCGGCTGCTTGGCTACAAACACCTAAAAGCAGAATACTTAGAGATAAAAAATATTTTAAGCATCTTTTTTTCATCTGGTAGCAAAACTAATTCAGACTCTTAATTTGCCCACACTATATCATCTTAAATCTTTGTTAATGCCTTCATTTTTTTTCTGATCAACAGAATCTCCCTGAATATATATAACAAAAGAGAACCAAAAGGTTCGTTTTTTTAATATCTTTCCATCAGGTCTAAAAAGGCCAAAGCCATCCTAAAAACCATAGGTAGTATGAAAAATGTATTTGACCAAAATGATGTAAGCGAACTAATTTCTCGTATCAACAATCTAAATTCCAATAGCGCTAATTTATGGGGTAAGATGAATGTAGGCCAAATGATGGCACACTGCAATGTTGCGTATGACATGACTTATACGGACAAATACCCAAAACCTACAGGTTTCAAAAAATTTATGATTAAACTTTTGGCCAAGAATGCTGTTGTTGGACCTAAACCTTATAATAAAAATGGTCGTACCGCACCAGAATTTCTAATTACGGACCAACGAGATTTTGAATCTGAAAAGCAAAAACTTATCGCCCATTTAGAAAAAACGCAGCAGTTAGGCTCTGCACATTTTCAAAATAAAGAATCCCATGCCTTTGGACCTCTAACTACTCAAGAATGGAACGTGCTTTTTTATAAGCATTTAGATCATCATCTTCGTCAATTTAATGTTTGACCTACTTTTAATAGAAGTTTCTTTAAATCAAATTATTACACTCAATATCTTTACATTACATTGATTTCAGATGCTCTCAACGGACATGAAACTTTGTTTTTCACTATCTTTTCACCGACTAAAACAACTCAACTATGCTTATTTACCTCTTTGAATTTATCGGAACCGCTTTGCTTATTCTTATTGGCAATGGCGTTGTTGCCAATCTAGTTTTAAAAGAGACTAAAGGTCCTGATACCGGCTGGACGGGAATTTCATTGGCATGGGGTATTGCCGTTTTTATAGGTGTTTACGTAAGTGCCGATGTTAGTTCCGCTCATTTAAACCCTGCCGTAACCTTAGCCTTAGCAATAGCAGGAAAATTTGGTTGGGGATTAGTACCTGGCTATATGTTAGCTCAAATTTTAGGAGCTATGATGGGGAATTTTATGGTTTGGCTATCCTATAAAAAACATTATGATGCCACGGAAGACCAAGGTGCTATATTAGCTACTTTTTGTACGGGACCTGCCATTCGTAGTCCGTTTTGGAACTTTGTTACTGAAGCTATCGGAACGTTTACTTTGGTGTTTGGGGTTTTCTTTATTGCTGGTGGTTCTTTTGGCGAAGAAGCAATATCACTTGGAGCTTTAGATGCCTTACCGGTAGCACTACTGGTAATGGGTATAGGTTTTGGTCTTGGAGGCCCAACGGGCTATGCTATTAACCCGGCACGTGATTTTGGTCCTAGATTATTACATTCTATATTACCCATAAAAGGAAAAGGCAACAGTGATTGGGGATACGCATGGATTCCTATTGTAGCTCCCTTATTTGGAGCTTTTGTAGCCGCTTTGGCTTACCTTGCTCTTTCTATATAAAAATAAAAAGTTGGTCCT
>ENA-ORXM01001633-ORXM01001633.1-marine-metagenome-genome-assembly--contig:-NODE-1633-length-30312-cov-4.362692_pt1 | contig 30312 bp, 30 predicted proteins | sample MGYA00237867_ERZ511480 | MGnify/ENA primary metagenome ERZ511480 (study PRJEB26309, sample SAMN06266103) | marine metagenome | isolation source: Algal blade | place: United Kingdom:Sidmouth, United... | reverse complement strand
TCTATTGTAATTGATGATTTAAAAGTTAATAATTTAAATTTAGGGTCGTTTGATGCTACAATAACAGGAAATGAATCATTAACAAACTATACGGTTGATGCTACAATTAAAAATGATATTACAAGATCGTTTGGAGCAAAAGGAAATATTTTTGTTTCTGGTAAACAATCCACAATCGATGTAGTTCTCGATTTTAATGCCTTTAATTTAAGTCCTTTAAACCCGTTGCTAGATGGTATTTTATCAAATATTAGAGGGGAAGCCAATGGCAATGTTAAACTGGTTGGTGATCTTAGAAAGCCCGATATAAATGGAGATCTAATAATAAAAAATGCAGGATTAGGCATTCCGTATCTAAACGTAGATTACGATTTTAATACCAATGCCTCAGTAACATTAAAAAACCAAAGTTTTATATTTAATGATATTAGGTGGTATTATGGCCTCTGTAGGCTTTTTATTCCTTTCCTCCTCGTTTGGTGTTCCTTTGCTGATTGGCGGCTTTGGTGTTCTAGGAGGCTTCTTTGCGGTACTTAATGCCATTGTTTGGCCACGTTTTTATGGACGTACACATTTAGGTGCTATTACGGGAAAGGTTATGTCGTTCTTAATTCTGGCCAGTGCACTTGCTCCGCCTGTTTTTAGTTTTTGTTTCAGTACTTTTGGTTCATACAGATTACTTGGGTATCTAGGCCTTATATTTCTTCTCTTCCTGTCTATTGCTTCTATACGAGCCAATAACCCTCAATAATTCGCTTGGTCGGTTCACTTAAATTAGCTAACTTCTCGTTTCGTTCGTAACGGCCTAATATTATTTCTACGTTGGAATTGACACCGGAAATTTTCTTGTGACAGAGTGCCCTAGAAAGGTATGCTTTATTGCTTGACTAAATGTTACTGGATTTAGATACGGTTACTATATGAAGTATTGAAACTAAGATGTAAACAAGCCTATTTAATGAAAAAACTCACCTTAATGCTATCCCTATGGATAGCTTTAATTTCCTGTAAACACGAAACCAAACAAAATGGCGAAAATCAGGTAACAGCTGAATCTTCCGAAACTATTGAACCAATTAATGAATGGTTTTACCTTTTTGATGGAACAACTACAGAAGGTTGGCGAGCCTATAATGGAGATGACTTACCTCCCCAATGGATAATCAAAGATGGTGTTCTAACTTTTGACACTGAGAAAAGAACGGAAGAGAGCCGAAAAGGCGGAAAGGATATCATCTACGCGGCACAGGAGTTTGACAATTTTGAATTGGCATGGGAATGGAAAATACCCGAAGGAGGTAATAGTGGATTACTATATCACATTCAAGAAGGCGATTGGGGAATTCCTGAAGTATCACCGGAATATCAAATGTTAGATGACCTTAAATGGGAGGAAATTAATGATGCCAAGTTAGAGGAATGGCAAAAAACAGGTGCAGATTACGCCATGCACTTACCAGACGTGAGTCAAAAAATAGTAAAGCCGGCAGGGGAGTGGAATACTTCTCGTATCATTTTTACCCCAGCAAAAGTAGAACATTGGCTCAACGGTAAAAAACTATTGTCTTTTGTGCCATGGTCAGAAGACTGGGAGGAGCGAAAAGGAAAGGGCAAGTGGAAAGACTCACCTAAATATGGCTCTTTTAAAAAAGGATATATCGGTTTTCAGGACCATGATAGTCCGCTTTGGTTAAAGAATGTAAAAATCAAAGAATTATAGAATAGAGAACAACCTCAATAATCAAACGAATTGAAAATGAATAAAAGGGAATTTTTAAAGAACGCAGCTACATTGTCATCAATAACATTATTGCCTTCCGCTGCCATGGCTTTTTCTACATCCAAAAAGAAACGTCTTCGTACGGCGCATATTGGTGTTGGTAATATGGGCGGTGAAGATTTAAGTGCTATTTCTTCGCATACAATGGTAGATGTGGTCGCACTTTGTGATGTTGACGCTAACATGTTGGCAGCGGCAAAGGCACTTCATCCAGATGCTAAAACATATTCGGATTACAGGGTGATGTTACAAGAGATGGGTAAAAAGATAGATGCCGTGGTTGTTTCTACACCAGACCATACACATGCACCTGCCTCTATGATGGCTATGGAAATGGATAAGCCAGTATATTGCCAAAAGCCATTAACACATCACGTTACGGAAGCGAGGGCAATGAAAAAAATAGCGAAAGAGAAAAACCTGGTAACTCAAATGGGTATTCAAGTGCATTCCTTTTATGATTATAAACTGGCTACATTAATGATTCAGTCGGGAATCATTGGAAAGGTACATACCGTTAGGGCGTGGTCTCCAAAAAATTGGGGTTATGATGGGCCGCTTCCAGAAGGTCAGGATCCGGTTCCAGAAAGTTTGGATTGGAACCTTTGGCTTGGAACTTCATCTGAAAGACCCTATAAAGAAGGTGTTTATCATCCAGGACAATGGCGTAAATTGGTAGATTATGGTTGTGGAACTTTAGGAGATATGGGGGTTCATATTTTTGACACACCTTACAATGCCTTAGCATTAGATGTACCTAGAACAATTACCACAAACTGTAGAAAACCAAATGGTTTTGGTTATCCGGAACAGAATATGGTCACCTATGAGTTTCCTGGAACAGAATACACTGCGGATACCTTAAAATGGGTTTGGTACGATGGGAAAGATGCGGATAAACAACGCGAAGACCTAATGTTGCCCGGCGGTGAAGAGTTGCATGACCAGGGGGCCATGTTCATTGGTGAAAAAGGTAGATTGTACCTACCACATTTTCAAATGCTTCCCAAGGTAATCGTAGACGGAGAATATAAAGAGGTAGATGTTGAAAAGTTTAATTTGGGGGAGCCCGTACGCGATTATGATAGTGAAGGAAAGAAACACTATCATCAATTTGTAGATGCGTGTTTAGGCACTGCAGAAACCAGTGCTCCATTTTCATATGCATCACGACTAACAGAAACCATATTGTTGGGTGTTATTGCTGGTCGGTTTCCAAATAAAACACTCCATTGGAATGCGGAATCGGCAAGATTTGCAGAAGAAGAAGCAAACCAATTTTTAGACGCTCCTTATCGTGAATTTTAGGGAAGCATATCAATTTTAAAATAAAAAAGAATAATACGCATATACTTAAATGATTTATAGAAGATTTGGAAGAACAGGTTGGCAGGTAAGCGAGGTAGGTTACGGAATGTGGGGAATGGCAGGTTGGACAGAGTCTGATGACAAGCAATCTGCAAAATCCTTGGACCTTGCGGTTGAGAACGGTGTTAATTTTTTTGATACGGCCTGGGGTTACGGAGAAGGCCATAGTGAAGAGCTATTAGGAGAGCTTATACGTAGACACCCAAAGATAAAACTGTATTCCGCTAGTAAGATTCCGCCAAAGAATTTTAATTGGCCAGCAAAGCCTGAATATAAATTTGAAGATTCGTATCCCACAAACCATATCATAGAATATACAGAGAAAACCCTGACTAATCTGGGAATGGAGCGTGTTGATTTGATGCAGTTTCATACATGGGACGATGGTTGGTCTCAAAGGGATGAATGGCAACGTGCTATTGAGGATTTGAAGAAAGCGGGAAAAATAGGAGCTATGGGAATTAGCGTGAACCGCTGGGAGCCCGAAAATGGTATTGAGGCTATAAAAACAGGTTTGATAGACACTGTGCAGGTAATATATAATGTTTTTGACCAGAACCCGGAAGACGTGCTTTTTCCTTTGTGTGAGGATATGGATATTGCCGTAATTGCCCGTGTACCTTTTGATGAAGGTACGTTGACCGGTAATTTAACCAAGGCAACAACTTTTCCGGAAGGCGACTGGCGTGGCACCTATTTCGTGCCCGAAAATCTGAATTCAAGCGTGGATCATGCAGATGCATTACGACCTCTAATTCCAGAAGGCATGACTATGGCAGAGATGGCTTTACGGTTTATTTTGGAAAACAAGACTATTGGTACAACTATACCGGGTATGCGTAAAGAACGTAACGTTTTGGCCAATACCGCTACAAGCGATGGAAAAAGATTGCCAAAGGAATTAGTTGAAGAATTGAAAAAACACCGCTGGGTAAGAAAGCCCACCGAATGGTCTCAATAGGAGATAGAACGTCTACCACTCTGGGTACAGCCTGAGAGTGGTAGGCGTTTCATTACTTAGCAAATAATTGTTCCATATCCTTAAATGCCTTGAACTCCAGTGCATTTCCGGCAGGGTCCAAAAAGAACATAGTGGCTTGCTCTCCGGTTTCGCCTTTAAATCTTACATAAGGTTCAATTACGAATTTTACGCCCTTATTCTGTAGTTCTTCTGAAAAAGATTCAAAAACATTCCAGGGTAACACAACACCGTAATGAGGAACGGGTACATTCTTGCCATCTACGGGGTTACTATGCAGTTCTTTAGTTTCAGTTTTAGGTTTGTAGTGAATTACCAATTGGTGCCCAAAGAGGTTAAAATCTACCCAATGGTCACTGCTACGCCCTTCTTTGCAGTTTAGAATCTCTCCATAAAACTTACGGCATTCGGCTAAATTGTGGACAGGTATAGCAATGTGGAATGGGGTTACGTTTTGCATGGGTACTTTTTTAGTTTTTCAAAAAATCTACAATCTGTTCATTAACATGTTCTTGATGCATAGAATGTCCTAAGCCCTTGGTTCGTATAAAAGTACTGTCCATCCAATAAGAATGAACCGCTTCTGAAGAATGAAAAGGGGCTAATTTATCTAGTTCATCATGCAGCAAAAGACCTTTTTTAGTATTTTCTTTTGCAAAACGGGAGGAAGAAAACTCTTTTACAGTAAACCCAAATCGGTCTAGAACAAATTCCTCAAGTGCCTTGCGAACCTTGTTGTTAAAGTTGAGTAGACGTTGGTAGTGATTCATTATTTCATAAAATTCAGACGGTGCGCCTATGGTAACCATTTTTTCAACGCCGGTATTTTGATGTTTAAATTCGTTGTACATAAGGGTCATTCCGCCCATAGAATGACCAATAAGGTATTTGGGGTCATGTTTTTTTATCATTGCTTGTACGCCATCTGAATATAGAGGAAGATCTAAGTGTTGCCCGGAAGAATACCCATGTGCGGGAGCATCGAAAGCCACAATATTAAAATCAGCTTCACGAAGTTTAGCAACAAGATTACGCCATCTAAAAGTATTGCTCTCCCATCCATGAACCAAGAGAACGGTTTCCTTACTGCCTGGCCAATGATAGGTCTGTAGAGTATGGCTCTTAACCTCTAAAGTATCACTTTTCACTTCGTCTAGATATTCTTTCTGATTGGGCAGAACCCTTCCTTTCCTAACCGTACAGAAAACATAAAAAGCTTTTTCTGCCGCTCTTTTTTTAGAAGCTCTGGCAAGTAAATTAAAATACCTGCCATATACCTTGGGAAGCATTTTATTTAGCGTTTTTTTCATAGATCTTTGCGCTATTTAAGAGGTTTCTTTCTCATCATTCCTCCTTTTATATCTTTTACGACGCCCATAATAATAAAGGCATTTTTATCTATTTTGTCAATTTCGGCGCTTAGCCGTGTCAATTCCAAACGGATCATTACGATATATATAATCTATCTCAGTAGTAAAGTGGACGGTACCAGCTTTTAGCATATTCTTCTTTTCCCTTATAAATGGCACAGGCTCTCGCTATTTGTTGGGAAAGCATAATTCGTATTTCTTTATCTTGGGGCGAAATAATCGTCATTCCAATATGCTCTTCCAACCCATTTACCACATAGTTTACGGTTTTATCGGCTGCGAGATAGGTTAAAATGGCATACAGCGCTGTCTCAATGCCTAACAAATGAGCGCCACCGGAAAAGATCGCTAAATGTATGAGAAGGAGTACACGGCCAATAGTTAAATGCGAATTTCTGTTGAGGTAAATAGCAAGTACGTTGGTGCTGTCAATAACACTTTGGCCTCTCGGGGCAATTCCCATATCTACCTTAAATTTCGTTTTGGCCCTATGTACCAAGATGTATTGCAGAATAGAATTCATGGCGCCGATTTAAATTTTGACTAAGCGAGATTGGCCTAAAAGCTAATCCCAAGCAACCATCATATACTTAATTTTAGCATCATCTGGAATCTGTACCGCTTCAATATTTACACTTGAAGCATAGCGTAGACTAGAAGGTAATTCTTCTTTGCTTATGGTGAAATAAACGTCACTATCTTTTAAAAGAATCACCACATTGTTCATTGAAGTAATGACTTTTCTAATAGTGTAATTATCTTTTATATCTTTAAAAGTACTCCCTAAACCAACACCTTTGTCCGTGGTGAAACGAGGGTCTTCAATACGAATATTCTCAATGGAAGGAATACTATCCGAATTTGGGGTGAGGGTCAATAACGCTTTTCCACCTTTTTCAAAAACCTTTACTTTTTTACTGTTGTTGGCACTGTTAATACTTGTGCTATCTTTTACAATAGAGTCATTCTCGTAAATAATCTTTAAATCACGAACTAAACTTATGCGGTCTAATTTGCCAACACGGTCTTTAATAATAGAAAAAGAAGTGTCTTTTTTTTCATTACAACTTGCAAGGCAAACGATTAGGCAAATGCTAATTACTATACTTTTCATGTACTTTTTTAAATTGTTTGTTTAAATCTGAAAAATTACGTTTTAGTTTATCGCATTACTTTTTTCAGAACACCCAATACTCCACGAATAAAGGTAGCACTGGTCAATACCTTTATAACCGGGTTTTGTCTTGTGCTGGTACTCCTTCTTCTGGAAGTGGTTTTAGGTTTTGCTTTTTCTTTTTCGGCTTCAACTTCTGCCTTTTCTATCTTTTCGTTTAGAATTTCGTAGGCACTCTCTCGGTCTATTACTTCACCATATTTCTTTACTAAATCAGACCCTTTAATTATTGATTTAAGCTCGCTGTCCGTCAATACATCCATACGGCTCATAGGAGCACGCAGTAATGTGGCAGCTAATGGGGTAGGTCTACCTTTTTCATCCAACGCGGAAACAAGGGCTTCACCAATACCCAATGAGGTTAATACTTCTTTGGTATCATAATATTCTGAAATAGGGTAGTTCTCCGCAGTAAGCTTTATAGCTTTACGATCTCTAGCGGTAAACGCACGCAAGGCATGTTGAACCTTGAGACCTAATTGAGAAAGTACGGCATTAGGAACATCTGCAGGGTTTTGAGTAACAAAATATAGGCCAATTCCTTTGGAGCGTATTAACTTTACAATACTTTCAATTTGATCTAATAACGCTTTGGAAGCTTCGTTAAAGATAAGATGTGCCTCATCTATAAAAAGTATTAATTCCGGTCTATCGCTATCGCCTTGTTCGGGAAAAGTACTATAAATCTCCGCTAAAAGGCTCAGCATAAATGTAGAGAACAATTTTGGGCGGTCTTGAATATCCGTCAATCTTAAGATATTGATATATCCTTTACCATTTTCATCAACTCGGGTTAAATCGTCTACATCAAACGATTTTTCACCAAAGAACAAATCGGCGCCTTGTTGTTCGAGCTCTATAATTTTTCTAAGAATAGATCCTGTTGAACTGGTAGAAATTCTCCCATAGTGTTTTGTGAATTCTGCTTTACCTGTACCAGTAGCATATTGCAATACTTTTTTGAAATCTTTTAAATCCAATAACGGAAGTTTGTTATCATCGCAATATTTAAAAACAACCGCTACAATTCCTTCTTGTGTTTCCGTAAGATCAAGAATACGGGATAAAAGTACGGGTCCAAATTCAGATACTGTGGCTCTAAGCTTAACGCCATCCTGCTCGGAAAGCGAGAGGATTTCTACAGGGAAAGCTTTGGCCTCAAATGGCAGACCGATTTTAGCATGGCGTTCGTCTATTTTTGGGTGACCAGGGCTTGGCTGTGCAATGCCACTTAAATCACCTTTTAAATCCATCAATAATACGGGAATACCCTTATCGGATAGATTTTCGGCTAGCACCTGTAATGTTTTGGTTTTACCTGTTCCCGTAGCTCCTGCTATAAGTCCGTGACGGTTTAAGGTTTTTAAAGGAACTTTTACATGTGCATCGGTAATGGCTTCTCCATCTAGCATTGCTGCTCCCATTACAATAAAATCGCCTTTGGTTGCGTAACCGCTTTCAATATGTTCGAAGAATTCTTCTTTAGTAGCCATTGGTTGTATTTTGAGTAAAAATAAGGGAATTTTTGATGTTTAGCAGTCACTTTTAGAGAAGTTTGGGTTTGTCCAAAGGCAATCTCGTAAGGTAGAACGAACAAAGGCGTTTAAAAGTACAGGCCTGACCGATTAGAAGCTATGCTTTTATTTTAGGAATTAGAATTTGGGTTTTGGAATTTGCAAGACGTATCTTTGCGCGATGGTTAAAGATGAAGTTTTACAAGAAGTTGATAAGGGTAATATGTTGCCCCTAATGGAAGAATTCTATACCATACAAGGCGAAGGTTTCCATAAAGGAACAGCGGCGTATTTTATTAGAGTCGGAGGATGTGATGTTGGATGTCATTGGTGCGATGTAAAAGAGAGCTGGAATGCAGAAACTCATCCGCCAACGGCAATTGGGCAAATAACGGAAAATGCAGCTAAGTATTCAGATACCATTGTAATTACGGGAGGAGAGCCCCTTACATGGAATATGCAGCCTTTAACAGATGCTTTAAAAGTCAAGAATCTTAAAACTCATATTGAAACTTCCGGAGCATATCCTTTAACCGGAACATGGGATTGGATTTGTCTATCTCCCAAAAAGAATAAATTGCCGGAAGGTAGGATTTATGATGAGGCACACGAATTAAAAGTGATTGTCTACAACAAGCACGATTTAATTTTTGCAGAACAGGAAGCGGCAAAGACCAATACGGATTGTATTCTTTATTTACAGCCAGAATGGAGCGTGAGGGACAAAGTAGTGCCAATGATCGTGGACTATGTAATGAAAAACCCTAAATGGAAAGTTTCTTTACAGACACACAAATATCTGAATATTCCTTAGAAAATATAATACTTAGCGCCCTCCGTTGTTTTTAAGGTCTAAAAGACATTCACTGTCTAAGTTGGGAGGTTCTGGCAGTCCATTTTTGGCAGTTTTGCTATCCAATAGTTTCAGAAGACTATTACCGCTTAAGGAACAAGCAGATGTGATAGCGTTAGTTCCTTTTGATGTAAGTGAGCTGCTTTTATTAGTGAATCCGCCATTAAATTGTAATTCTGCAAGCATAAGACAACCATCTACATTGCAGTGGCTATTGCCACTTGTATTTCCTTTTTCGTCCAAAATAGGTTCTCCGTTTTCATCTCGTACAACATCTTCGTGATCGTTAACAGGCGTAGTTCCTAAATCTACCAGGCCAAATAAATGTCCAAATTCATGATTTAAGGTAGAGTTTTCTACATCGGCATCCGTAACAAAGAGTCTTTGGGCAGCAAGTTTTCTAACTGTAACTTCATGAATTATCATAGAGGTATTGCGGTAAACAGCGCCTAAAGTAACTAGACCTACCTCTTCGTCGTCACCCTCGGCCGGCGCATCCGAAAAATAGATATAAACTGCTAAAGTCTCACCATCATTATAAACCGTTCTATTATCCGTTTCTAGCTCGGCAATTTCTTCCAGCGTCAGATTCTCTTCATCGGGAGATTCAAGTTTTGTGTATTTAAGTTCAATATCTTGCTTAAAGGTTCTTTCTTTTAAAAAAAGAACAAAACTTTCCATAGCTTCCTCTGTTGGTTTAAAACCATCTACATAAGCGATTTCTATAAGAAGTTTAGTGAATTTGTCGTTGGATAGAATGTCATTTGCAGAGTCTCCGGTACCTTGAAGATTAGCACTTTTATCCACAACTTTTTCTTCTTTTTCTATGCTGTCATCCGAATCTTTGGAACATCCTATAAAAAGACCAAAAAGCAAAACCAATAAAAGTATACGTATGTTTCTCATGAGGATAGTTTACGGCTAGAATACAAAAATGGCGAAAATTGGCCTTATTTAAGCCATAATTTAGCCAAATAGTCGTAATGTTCGCCGTTTCTTACAAGTTGGCAGTTAAATCCGCTTGCTTCTGCAGCCATTTCTAAAGTTTTATAATCAAGATATAACCAGAAAAATGAATCGCTTTTTTCATCTTTGTATTGCATTTCAAACTCTATTTCACCATAATAAGAGCCGGTATCCGGCACCCAAACACCACCGTCTTCATCTTCTTCAAACATATAAATGATGTCACTAGAATCCAATAAAACCTGTGCGCCAGGATTCATTAAGGTTTTTATGTGGTCAAAGAATTTTGTGGTATTATTCAATTCGCCAACAATACCAATGCCATTCATCAATAATAAGAGGGTGTCAAACTTTTTATGCTTAAAACTATAGATATCCGTATAAACTACATCTTTAATTCCTCTTAAAGAGCACGTTTCTATGGCTCCTTTTGAGTAGTCCAAAGCAGTTACGGAGAAGCCGTTTTCTTGTAAATATAAACTGTGGCTCCCAGCTCCGCAGCCTATGTCCAAAACAGAGCCTTTGCAAAGTTTTAAGGCTTCCTGCTCTAGCATAGGCATTTCTTTGAAACTTCTAAATAGGTAGGGAACAGGAATTACATCTTCTTCGTCCAATGAGGAAAATGTAATTATATCCTCAGTATAGTTTTCTTTCTGAAAATCTAATACGGCCTTTCCAAAAACGTCTTTCATAGAATAACTGGTTTGTTAGGCAAAATTGGGCATTTTAAGTATTTGTTGTTTAGTTTTGGGCAGATTTTTAGAAGGATGGAGCAGATTTTAAAAGAACTTCCTAAGAAAGCACAGGAAAAACACAATGAAAACCGCAAGTTTTTTGCCAAGCTAAAAAAACGACCGCCCAGAAATTTGGATTATGTAATGCAAGAATTACATGATGAAGAATTTGAAAGAACGGATTGCCTGGAATGTGCCAATTGTTGTAAAACTACAGGCCCATTGTTTACCAATGCAGATGTGGAGCGTATATCCAAACATTTTAGGCAGAAACCCCAGAAGTTCATTGAGCAATATTTACGAATAGACGAAGAGAATGATTACGTGCTGCAACAAGTACCCTGTACTTTTTTGGGAGCTGACAATTATTGTTCCATTTATGATGTACGCCCTAAGGCATGCCGAGAATTTCCACATACTGACCGGAAAAAATTTCAACAAATTTCAAACTTAACATTAAAGAACGTAGCCATATGTCCCGCAGCATTTAATATTGTTGAAAAAATGAAAAAAGCTATCGGGAACTAATTTTTACAATAACCTATACAATCCTTTCTTATGGAACCAAGAATAGTACAGCTTGCAGGAAAAAAATTAGTAGGTCATTCATTAAAAATGTCTTTGGCCAATAACCGTACTTCAGAACTATGGGGTGGTTTTATGCCCTTAAAAAGGCACATTCCAAATGCGGTAGGAACAGATTTATATTCCGTACAAGTCTATAGAAATATGCCCGATTCAGGTTTTGGGCCGCACACCGAGTTTGAGAAATGGGCTACTATAGAAGTAAGTGCGTATGCTGAATATGCTCTGGATTTTCAAACTTTAGATTTGAAGGCAGGCCTGTATGCGGTATTTATTCATAGAGGCCGTTCTAGTGATTTTAAACGAACCATGGATTTTATTTTTGGAAAATGGATTCCAGCTTCCGAATATAAACTGGATCATAGGCCTCAGTTTGAGGTACTAGGAGCCAAATACAAAAATGATGATCCAGATTCTGAGGAGGAGGTTTGGATTCCGATTAGCTTAAAATAATCAGAAAAAAATACCAATATATTTAAAGATTAATTAATTTTTATATCTTTAAAATATGGAATTCATAATTAATTACTTTGAAACTATACCGTCTTTACATCGTTCACTGATTCTTGTAGGTGGTATTACTTTCTTTTGGATATTAGAGGGTATTGTTCCTCTTTTTGGTTTTACCTATAAAAAATGGAAGCATGCTTTGCCTAATCTATTCTTTACTTTTACTACGATAATCGTAAACTTGGTATTGGCTTTTCTACTATTAAAAACAGCCGATTTTACCGTAGTTGAAAATTTTGGGATTATCAACTGGTTACCAGAAATGCCACTGTGGCTTTATGTAATAATAGGTTTGTTACTTTTGGATTTAGTAGGGGCTTATTTAGCACATTTGGTAGAGCACAAAGTAAAACTCTTATGGCGGGTGCATTTAGTGCATCACACGGATCATAACGTAGATACTACTACGGCAAATCGTCACCATCCGTTAGAGAGCATGATTCGTTTTGTCTTTACCCTTTTTGGTGTATTGATTGTGGGTACTCCTATTGGAATTGTAATGCTGTACCAGTCACTTTCGTTAATAGCTACACAATTCAATCACGCAAATATAAAAATGCCTAAAAGGTTAGATGAGATTTTAAGTTGGGTGATAGTTTCTCCGGATATGCACAAAGTACATCATCATTATAAACTACCGTACACGGATAGCAACTATGGCAACATATTTTCAATTTGGGACCGTCTTTTCGGGACCTTCTTGAAGTTTGATAGAGATAGTATAGTCTATGGTGTAGATACATTTCCGGATGAGGTGGAAAATGCGAGTATAAAAGGTTTGTTAAAGCAACCTTTTCATAAATCTAGAAAACCAACAACACTTGGCGAAACAAGTGAAGTTGTTTAAACTTGTTTGAGCTGTACCTATTTGTACATCAGGTACTTTTTCCTGATTTTCTTGAACTTGGTTAAGTCGGCTTGCCATGTTTCCTTAATGGTTTCTTCCGATAGACCGCTTTCTATTTGTTCTTGTAATTTTTTGGTGCCTGCATGTTTGGTAAATCCACTTGTATTGAAAACCTTGGTTTTTTCTTCTGTGTTTACATAGGAGTCCATAAGCCATTGTAGCGATACTTCACTCATTTTTGGGATTTCTGATAAATCTTTGCCAAAGCAAATCTTTCCGTTTTCCTTCGGGCTTTTTGAACCAAAATTAGGCGCCGGTGTGTATCTGAAACTATATTGGGTGCTGTCTAAAAAAGAAGCCCCGTAACATTGAAATTGTAATTCCGTTCCTCTACCGGCATTGACATTTGTCCCTTCAAAAAGACCTAAACTGGGATAAAGGTTTATGGCAATATCGTTTGGCAAGTTTGGCGAAGGGCGAACCGGTAAACTGTATTCGGTTTCATGCGTCCAGTTCTCCAATGGTACAACGGTAAGGTCTGCTTTCTTTCCTTCTACCAACCAATTTTCTTCATTTATCATGGTTGCATACTCGCCAATTGTCATGCCATAGACCAAAGGTATTTCTGTCATTCCCAAGAAGCCGGTATGTGCTTTTTCCATTGTTGGTCCGTCAATATAATGCGCATTTGGGTTAGGGCGATCTAATACGATTATAGGTTTGTTTTGAGCGGCACAAGCTTCCATGACCAATTGCAGAGTAGCAATATAGGTATAGAAACGAACACCTACATCCTGGATATCAAAAAGTATAATATCTATATCCTTCAATTGTGTAGCACTAGGCTTTCTGTTTTTTCCATATAAAGAAATAAGAGGAAGTCCGGTCTTGCTGTCTACACCATCCTTTACCTTTTCTCCTGCGTCTACACTGCCTCTAAACCCATGTTCAGGAGCAAAAACTTTTTTAATATCAATCTGTAGGGCAAGTAAGGAATCAATTAAGTGAATGTGCGGGGCAGCTGTAATCGAGTCATTAGCGGACGCCTTAAAAATAATGGAAGTCTGATTGCCAACAATGCCCACTTTTTTGTCTTTTAACAGGGGCAGGTAGATGTTGGTTCTATTTGCGCCAACGATAATTGGCTTTGTAACAATAGTATCAATGGGAATAAGAGTGGGCTCGGAGATGATTTTCTCTGTTTTGGTCGGGTTTCCACATGCCACAACAAGCAAAAACCAAATGAAAAATGTACTTTTGAGACAGTTTAAAAACGCCATATATTGAATTTTGAATATTTTTTGGCCAAGCGGCTCATCAAAGGCGAGGCGCATAAAATTAGCATTTCCGCTCCAATAATAAAAATAGCAATTGCAGCTATTGCATTGGGAGTCGTTATGATGCTCGTTACCATTTCTACAGGAATAGGTCTCAAATACAAGATTCGGGAAAAAGTTGCCGCGTTTAATGGTCACATTCAGATATCCAGTTACGATAATAATGCATCCGATGTTTCGGTTATGCCCGTCTCCATACATCAAGATTTTTATCCTGAGTTTAAATATGTAGATGGTGTTGATCATGTGCAGGCAGTAGCAAGCAAAGCGGGAATTATCAGAACAGAGACCACTTTTGAAGGAATCATTGCAAAAGGCGTAGGTAGTGATTACAACTGGTTTGCTTTTGAGGAATATTTGGTAGAGGGCAGGCTACCCGATTACGCCAATGATTTAAATGAAGAGGTACTCATGTCCGAGCTTATGGCCAATCGTTTAAATTTAAAAACAGGAGATAACTTTTATGCTTTTTTTCTAAAGGATGGAGATATTTCTAAGTTGCCCAACCAACGGAAGTTCAAAATAACCGGACTTTACGATAGCGGTTTTGAGGAGTTTGATGGGCTGTATCTCTTTACGGATATACGTCACATTCAACGAATGAACAAATGGGAGGACGATCAAGTTGGTAATTTTGAGGTTTTCCTGAACGAATTTGATGATATAGACGAAAAAAGTAAGGAGATTTATGGTAAAACCTTATCTACTCTAGATACACAGACCATAGTTAATAAGTACTATAAAATTTTTGAGTGGATCAGTCTTTTTGATTTTAATATCATACTTATCATAGGTATCGTTATTATCGTAGCCGGGTTCAATATGATAACAGCACTGCTGGTTCTTATTCTTGAGCGTACCCAGATGATAGGTATACTAAAAGCGCTAGGGTCCGCTAATTGGAGCATTCGTAAAGTATTTCTTTATAATGCTAGTTATCTTATTGGCATTGGCCTTTTTTGGGGCAATGTAATAGGCTTGGGAGCCATTTTTCTACAGGACAAGTTTCAGCTGCTGAAATTCCCTAATCCAAAGGAATATTATATAGACTATGTACCGGTTCATATAGATTTTTTTACGGTACTTATGCTAAATATCGGAGTGCTCGTCCTATGTATTATTATGTTGTTGGTACCCTCTTATATCATCACTAAAATTACTCCTGTAAAGGCAATTAAGTTTGAATAAAGTAAAGAGAAATGCTTCTTTTTATATGTGAAGCGTTCTTTGTATTTTACCTCTCTATAAACGAACAACAATCCATTCATGAAATATGTAGAAAATATACTTGGTACTATTGGTAACACACCATTAGTAAAGGTAAACAGGCTTACTGCTGATTTACCTTGCCTAGTTTTGGCCAAGTATGAAACTTTTAACCCAGGCAACTCGGTAAAAGATCGTATGGCTTTACAGATGATAGAAGATGCAGAAGCTTCTGGAGTTTTAAAACCGGGAGGAACTATCGTAGAGGGTACTTCTGGTAATACAGGTATGGGTCTGGCATTGGCAGCTACAATAAAAGGGTACAAGTTGATCTGTGTAATTAGTGATAAGCAGTCCAAAGAGAAAGTAGATATATTAAGGGGTATGGGTAGTGAGGTGTATGTTTGTCCTACGGATGTTGAGCCTAGTGATCCAAGAAGTTATTATTCTACCGCCAAGCGCTTGGCAACAGAAATACCCAATGCATGGTATGTAAACCAATATGATAATCCTAGTAATGCAAAAGCACATTATCTAAGTACGGGACCCGAAATTTGGGAACAGACAGATGGTAAGATTACTCACTTTGTTGTAGGTGTGGGTACAGGGGGAACAATATCTGGAGTAGGGAAATATTTAAAAGAAAAGAACCCCAATATTAAAATATGGGGAGTAGATACGTATGGTTCCGTTTTTAAAAAATACCATGAGACCGGTGTTTTTGATGACAAGGAAATTTACCCGTATATCACAGAAGGTATAGGCGAAGATATTCTACCAAAGAATGTGGATTTTGATATTATAGATGGATTCACAAAAGTAACCGATAAGGATGCTGCGGTATACACTCAGCGTCTGGCAAAGGAAGAAGCTATGTTTTTAGGGAATTCTGCCGGTGCAGCAATAAGAGGAGTGTTACAATTGAAAGAACATTTTAAGAAAGACGACATAGTAGTAGTGTTGTTTCATGATCATGGCAGTAGATATGTAGGTAAGATGTTTAATGATGATTGGATGCGTGAAAAAGGGTTTTTAGATTAGATTTGTAAGAGAATTTTTTAAAATGACTTCTTCTTAATAGCGATAAAGCAAGGAAATGATAGAACTAAAATTTCAGAATCAAATAGTACAGATAGAAGGCGGAGAATTAGTAAGTTATACTGTAGATGGTTACGAGTATATTCATCAAAAAGGCAGTCCTGGTTGGCGTAGTTCGGATACTGAAATGTTTCCAATTATTGGGCCAACGGCCGATGCCAAGTTTCAAGTGCAAACGCCAAGGGATATAGCCATTCAAGATCAGCATGGTCTTCTTAGGGAAATGGAATATGAGGTAGTATCAAAAACGGATACCGAAGCCGTGTTGGAGAAAAAATATGAAGCTCGTAAACTTATCAAAAATTCAAAATTCCCTGAGAAATCTAATAAAGAATGGTTGTTCTGGACATATGATTTCAGTTTTAAAAAGACTTTTCGTTTAACTAAAGACGGACTAGAGGTTAACTTTACTATCTCAGGAGAACGTGATATGCCTTACATGTTGGGTTACCATCCCGCATTTAAATTATACTCGGAAAGTCCTGTGGTGGTTGCTGGTGATAAGGAAATTACACTAAAAGAGATTATGGATGTGGGTAGTAGGGCTTTGCAAGTTCCTGATTGCACAAAAATAGTTTTAAAAGATCAAAAGGAACTGCATATTCGTACGGAAGGTTTCAATAATTTTATGTTGTGGACAGAAGTGCCAAATATGGTATGTATAGAGCCCATCACTTTTTATCCGTATGCCGTAGCTCAGACCAAACTTCATGAAGGGTTTGATTACCTAAAGGACGAAGATGTAAATTATAGAATATTTATAAGCACAGGCAACTAAAAAGCAACTATGGAAGAAAGTCTTTTACAGAATTACGGATACCTTTTTGAAGATGCACTTATGGCAGAAATGCAAGAGGTTGGTGTGGTGAAAAGATTCGATCAAGGAACGATAATTATGGATATTGGTGAGACCATATCACATATGCCTCTATTGTTAAGTGGAGCCATAAAGATTTTGCGGGAAGATGAGAGTGGAGATGAACTTTTGTTATATTTCTTAGAAAGAGGAGATACCTGTGCCATGACATTTTCGTGTTGTGTTGGTACTCATAAAAGTGAAATACGTGCTATTGCGGAAAGCAACACGGAACTAGTGATGATTCCTGTTCAGAATATGGAAACTTGGATGTCTAAATATGGTACATGGCGCCAATTTATATTAGACAGTTATCATACTCGTATGACGGAATTACTGGAAACTGTAGATACCATAGCTTTTCTGCGAATGGATGAAAGGTTGTTGAAGCACCTTCAAGATAAGGCCATGGTCAATCATGATGAGTATGTACAGACCACACATCAAGACATTGCTTATGATCTAAATACTTCTCGTGTAGTAATTTCCCGCTTATTAAAAAAATTGGAAAAAGAAGGCAAAATTGAGATGCACCGTAATAAAATTAAAGTTATTGATTTATAAGTATTCTACACTTTTAGACAAATCTATTGTATTCCAAAAATTAAAATTTAGTTAATAATTTGGAATAATCATTCCAAATTAGATACATTTGCGTTGTGAATAAGAAAGAGAATATATTGCGCTCTGCATTAGAGTTGTTGGTGGCTAAGGGTGTGCACAACACACCAATGTCCGCTATAGCCAAGAATGCAGGTACCGGTATGGGAACCATTTACAACTATTTTTCCAATAAGGATATTCTTATTAACGCTTTGTATGTGAGTATTAAGGAACAGGAAAATTCAGCCTTCCCGGATTTTGATATCAACCGACCTATAAAAACTCAGTTTGAGAGTTATTATAAGGCTATAGTACTGTTTTTTGTTGAGAACGCCACATATTTTCAATTTATGGAGCAGATAAGAGCTTCGCCTATTATTACGGAAGAAAGTAGGAATAAAGGGTTGGAAGTTGTACTTCCGGTATATGATTTACTTAATAAAGGAAAGGAAGAGCGCATCATTAAAAATATAGATACAAATGAATTAATACAGTTCATAGGAGGTAGTGTGGTTTCCTATTTAAGGTGGTATCATGCTGATGGAGAAACTAATTCAAAAGCGTTACAAAACCAAGTAGGTATGGTTTGGGACGGAATCAAGGAATAAAAAAATTTAAATATAAATTGGAGTGAACATTCATTCCATATTAGTTTAATTATATATCAATAGAAATGAAAAGAAACGTATTAATTACCGGGACATCATCAGGGGTAGGGTTAGAGGCTTCATTGCTTTTTGCAGCACAAGGATACAAGGTCTATGCCACCATGAGAAATTTAAAGAAAGCAGATTCCTTAAAGAACAAGATTGCTGAATCTGATTTGGATATTGAAATATTGGAACTAGATGTTACCAAAATAGATTCTATTAAGATGGCCGTAGAAAGGGTTATCAAAAATGACGGTAAGATTGATGTTCTCATAAATAACGCCGGAGCTGGTTTTGCAAAAACTACGGAGCAATCTAGTGAGGAGGAAATAAGATGGGTGACAGATGTAAATTATCATGGTGTTGTTTTCTGTACGAAAGAGGTATTACCTTATATGCGCAAGCAAAAATCAGGACAGATTATTTGTGTTACTTCTGTGGGCGGTCTGGTCGGACAACCATTTAATGAATTATACTGTGGTTCTAAATTTGCGGTAGAGGGCTTTATGGAGGGGCTAGCGAGCTATGTAAGTGATCCTTTCAATATTAATTTTACTTGTGTTGAACCAGGAGGGATCTCTACGGAATTTATGACCTCTGCAGTGGGAAAAACAGTGGTAGACGGACAAATGGCATCAGGTGAATACGCACCTATTTTTCAACAGTACATGGATAAAAGTGCAGAAAGGTCTGGTAAAAGCACGGAAATGGTTTTTCAAACAGGCACGGAAGTAGCTGAGGTTATTCTTGGAGTTGCAGAGAATGAAAATCCACCAATGCGCATCCGTACTTCTAAATGGGCAGAGGAATTATGTGAACTTAAAACAAAAGCAGATCCAGATGGCACTAAATTGGTGAACCATGTTAAGAATAAGTTTTTGTAGCAAAGTATATTTTAAGCAAATTAGTGGGCATAGTTGAGGCTAATAATAGTCATACGGTAATTGTCTTATAATGTTTATTTTTACTGTTCTATCGTGTAGGTAACTTATGTCTAGAATAGAAAAATTTCTTTTGTCAGTACTACTGATGATATTTCTCATTGGGTGTGGTGGTGATGGAAAAAAGCGGAAAAAGGTCTCAACTGTCACTAAGGTGGTTACTACATTTTCGGCATTGCCCAAGACGGTAAAATCTCCTTTGGATAATCCGTCTACACCTGAAAAGGAGACATTGGGCAAATTGCTTTTTTATGATCCTATTCTTTCAGGAAATAAAGATGTGTCTTGCGCCACTTGTCACCACCCGGATAATGGCTATGCAGAGTTTTTGGATATTAGCATTGGTCCCAATGCCACGGGGCTTGGTTCACGGCGTAAATTCAATACGCCCAATGATATTCCTTTTGTAAAAAGAAATGCACCCACGATTATCAACTCGGCATATAATGGTATGGATGCTTTCGGCAATTATGAGCCATCAGAAGCTACTATGTTTTGGGATGATCGTGTAAAGAGTCTCGAAGTTCAGGCTTTGGAACCTATCAAGGCTTTTGAGGAAATGCGCGGACATGGTTTTGACGCAGACAGTATTTTGCAGATCGTAGTAAATCGAGTAAAGAATATACCGGAATATCAAAAGTTATTCGCTTCGGCATTTAATGAGCCAGAAGCCGTATCGGTCACTAATTTGGCTAAAGCTATTGCTGCTTTTGAACGCTCCTTGGTTACGAATAATTCAAGATTCGATAAATATATGAGGGGAGACCAAGATGCCATATTAATTTCCGAAAAAGAGGGTTTTGAGCTTTTTAAATCCGTTGGATGCGTTAATTGCCACAATGGCCCCATGTTTTCGGATTATAAAATGCACGTTTTAGGAACCCCTATAACCGCAAAATTGGAGCAACCGGATTTTGGTGTTGAAGATACTTTTGCTTTTCGTACTCCTACACTTCGTAATTTACGTTTTACGGCGCCCTATATGCATAATGGTAGTTTGTCAAGCCTCAAAAAAGTATTGGAATTCTATGAAGATATAGCCGATGGAAAGAAACGTAATGAATACGTACCTGTTCGGAAATACGATCCTTTTGTGCGCCAACTGAATTTATCCGTTAAGGAAATGTCTCAGATTATTTCATTTTTGAATACCCTTAACGATACCAATTTTGATAGGACCATACCGGAAAGTGTACCAAGTGGACTTGCAGTGGGTGGCAATATTCAATAATTGTAAGAGTTTAGGTTATGGTTTATTTGTGTTCATGTAACACAGGTAACATAGGTGTTTTAGATTAAATGGTACATTTGTCCTATGCGAAGAGTTCTCCCTTTTTTGGAGTGGATTACGGACTATAACAAGAGTTGGTTTTCCAAAGATTTAATAGCCGGTTTAACGGTGGGTATCATATTGATTCCTCAAGGTATGGCTTATGCAATGATTGCCGGTCTACCTCCTGTATATGGGCTATATGCTTCGTTAGTGCCCATGATTGTTTATGCGTTTTTTGGTACGTCTAGACAGCTTGCGGTAGGGCCTGTAGCAATGGATTCCCTTTTACTGGCCGCTGGTTTGGGTACGCTGGCCATTACTTCAACAGAAGATTATATAGCCATGGCCGTACTTCTGGCCTTTTGCGTTGGGGCCGTTCAATTAATTCTAGGGGTCCTTAGAATGGGTTTTTTGGTAAATTTTTTATCTAAACCTGTTATAAGCGGATTTACTTCCGCGGCAGCGTTGATTATAATGTTCAGCCAGCTTAAGCATCTGTTAGGGGTAAATATAACCCGTAGCAATCAGTTTGATGTATTGATAATGAATGCTTTTGAAAAGATACCGGACACCAATGTATACGACTTTGCTATTGGGTTGGTAGGAATTATAATGATAGTAGTATTAAAAAAAGTAGATAAAAGAATACCTGGAATCCTTTTCGTGGTCATACTTGGAATTTTAGCGGTTTACTTTTTACAATTGGCCACTTATGGAGTCAATATAGTAGGAGAGATTCCAACAGGATTACCTTCTTTTAGATTACATGAATTTAAAATAGATACCATTTTGGAGTTAGCTCCTATAGCGGTTACATTGGCGCTTATTGGTTATTTAGAAGCAATTTCCATAGGAAAATCCATGGAGGAGCAAACAGGAGAAGAAACTATAGACGCCAATAAAGAGCTTATAGCTTTGGGAAGTACAAATATGCTGGGGTCTTTGTTTCAATCGTATGTAGTAACCGGTAGTTTTTCAAGGTCTGCTATTAGTAGTCAGTCCGGTGCAAAGACACCCATGGCTCTAATTTTCAGTGCTCTTGTGGTAGCTATTACGTTATTGTTTTTAACGCCTCTTTTTTATTATCTGCCTAATGCGGTTTTAGCAAGTATTATCATGGTATCGGTGTACGGATTAATAGACGTTGCCTATCCTAAGAGTCTTTGGGAATACCGTAAGGATGAACTTTTTGTTTTGCTTACCACATTTTTGATTACTCTTTTTGCTGGTATTTCAGAAGGTATCTTGGCAGGTGTTTTGCTTTCGCTGTTGCTAATGGTCTATAAGAGTTCAAAACCTCATTTTGCTGTATTGGGTAGGATAGATGGTTCAGATTATTATAAAAATGTAGATAGGTTTGGACAAAATGTTTTGGTGCGTGATGATCTGCTTATCGTAAGGTTCGATTCTCAGTTGTATTTTGGTAATAAGAATTTTTTCAAAAAACAGCTTCTAAAGAATGTGAATAGTAAAGGAGATAAGTTAAAAGGAGTTATTCTAAATGCAGAAGCAATAAGCTATATTGATTCTAGTGCGGCACAAATGCTTATTCGTGTTATAGATGAACTTCATGAACGAGGACTTCAGTTTTATATTTCAGGAGCCACGGGTCCCACTAGGGATACGATTTTTAGTAGTGGGATTATAGAAGCTCTTCATAAGCAGTATTTATTCGTACAGACCAAAGAAGCCGTAGAATATTTTGATAATATGACACCGTTATCCGTACTAAGTGAAAAGGTAGCCTACCAAAGCCACCGAAACCGTAACTAATGTTACGCTGGGTTTGACTAGATAAAAGTATTTTTGTTAGAGTGATGATTTTATACTTCCCACACGGAAGGTTATAGAGAGCGTTTAATTTTCCTCCGCGGAAATAAAAAGAAAAGATAAAATGAAGATAGAACAAATATATACCGGCTGCCTGGCACAAGGCGCATATTACATTGAAAGTAAAGGAGAAGTGGCTATCATTGATCCACTTCGTGAAGTACATCCTTATATGGAAAGAGCGGAAAAGGCAGGGGCTAAAATCAAATATATTTTTGAGACCCATTTTCATGCGGATTTTGTGAGTGGCCATGTAACCCTTTCAAAAGAAACCGGTGCACCTATTGTATATGGTCCTAATGCAAACCCTTCCTTTGATGCTATAATTGCTACGGACGGGCAAGAATTTAAAGTGGGCGATATTACTATAAAAGCACTGCATACCCCTGGCCATACCATGGAAAGTACCACCTACCTTTTAAAGGACGAAAACGGGAAGGACCATGCTATTTTCTCTGGTGATACTTTATTTTTGGGAGATGTGGGTAGACCTGATTTAGCTCAAAAAGCGGCAAGTATGACCCAAGAAGATTTGGCGGGTATTCTGTTCGACAGTTTGAGGAATAAAATTATGCCCTTGGCAGATGATATTATTGTCTATCCGGCACATGGTGCAGGATCAGCATGCGGTAAGAATATGATGAAGGAAACGGTAGATACTTTAGGCAACCAGAAAAAAATGAACTATGCGCTACGAGCGGATATGACCAAAGATGAGTTTATCAAAGAAGTTACGGATGGTTTGCTTCCACCACCAAAATACTTCCCTTTAAACGTTAAGATGAACAAAGAGGGGTATGAAGATATAGCCGATGTTTTGAATCGTGGCACAACAGAATTGGAACCAGAAGCTTTTGAAGCCATGGCAAACGAAACCGGTGCGGTTGTATTGGATGTTAGAAATCAGAAAGATTTTATAACAGGTCATATTCCGCGTTCTATATTTATTGGTCTTAATGGCGATTTTGCCCCATGGGTAGGTGCGCTTATTGCAGATACGAAACAGCCACTGTTATTGGTGACGCCAGAAGGTATGGAGGAAGAAGCGGTTACCCGTTTGTCTCGAGTTGGTTTTGATGCCACCATCGGAATTTTGAAAGGCGGATTCAATGCCTGGAAGAAAGCAGGTAAAGATTACGATACCATCACTTCTATTTCTGCGGAAGAGGCAAAATCGAAAATCGAAAATAAAGAAGCTGAGGTTTTTGATGTTCGTAAAGAGAGCGAATTTCTTTCTGAACATGTAATTGATGCCGTGAATACGCCGTTAGATGGTCTTAATGATTATCTGAGCGAATTTCCAAAGGACAAAACCTTCTTGGTACACTGTGCCGGAGGATATCGTTCAGTAATAGCGGAATCTATTTTAAAGAGCCGTGGTATACATAATTTTATAGATATAGGAGGTGGTTTTGGAGCCCTTAAAACGGCCGAAGTTCCTTCAACGGACTATGTTTGTCCTACTACTTTATAAGTGGATATAGAAGCTTAAAACCCCCATTACTTTTTTAAAGTAATGGGGGTTTTATATTTTAGAGTAATTTAGTTTTTTGGCCACAAGGTTTCAAACCACTCACAGACAATGAGCATGTCTTCGGTTGGTTCTTCTCCGCTTTCTTTCATTGTACTTGCAAAGAAATCCCAATGGGCTTTTTTCCATTTTTTGAGGGGTTCATCCGTTGTTCCCATATCTAGAGTGGCGTATGCTGCTGATACTTCATTAAAGGGAATAGTGTCTACTTTTTTAATTTGAATGATAGCCCTTGCGGTACCATCAAAATCTGTAATAATATGTTTTGTACCTATAACGGGTAAAGGAGCACTAGCTTCTTCATACCACGCATATAAGCCAGAACCGGCTTGCTTTTTTCCTTTTATCACCAATTTGGCTAGACGATTGGCATCTTTCTCATTATTATGAAAAAACCAAGATTCTGGTTGTTTTGTTATTTTGAATTGAGGATTTGCTTGCGTGAAGTCATTCCACATTTTTTGAACAGATGTATCTATTTTAGTTTCCATCTGAGCTTTTGTTTCAGTCGTACAGCCTGTTAGAACTAAAATTGCTATTAGGATGAGGTGTTTCATTGTGTTTTAAGAATTTGTTTAATTTTTTAAAACCTTTTCAATCTCTTTTTGTATTGCTGTCTCTGTACTCATTATGTCCATCATCATCACTTTTAATATTTGCTTTTTGTTCATGGTTGTTTCATTAATATTCGGGTAAATAAAATTCGATAGATTTGCATTTTTCATTATTAAAACCTCTCTTAAATTTTCTATGTTCGCTAAAGTAGAGATATTCTCGTATTTAAGTAATTCAATTTTTGAATTAGAGATAGCTTTCCAAGAACTTAGTTTTATTGTGGGCATTTGGATACCATTAACTTTAATGGCTATATCCATTAATGTAATTGTATTATTTCTTTCATAAAAATCGAGGGAATCAATCAATATGTTGTGCAGTGCTATCTGGGTAATGATATCTTCTTTAGTTTCGGATAGCTCTTTATTAATGGAAGTAAATATTTGGTTGATATATTTTTTGTCTTTTCTATCCTCGTTCCAATTTGTAATATACATAGCTATTAGAATACCAGCTATTATGGGTATTATTTCTTTGAAAAAGGATATTATATTTTTTTTCATAGTATCTATAAATGAGTAGTTTCTTAGTCTTAATTCGTCAGATGATAGTGGGATTAAATAACCAAAAGAAACGAAAAGTACTAGTTTTTCAATTAACCTTCAAGAGACGTAAGATTTATATGATGTAATAAAAATTTTATATCTGATATTTATCATATTTTCCCTAGTTATTTCAGCATAACTTTAAGTATCAATTTAAAAATCGGTGTTATGATTTCTCTAGCTTTTACCTCGTTTGATTTAACTAATGGAAGTGTAATAACTCTTCTATTGGGTCTTGTTTTTGTTGGCTTTGTAATAAGCTCAGTTCTCTTTGGACAACATGATCATAATCATTAGAATCATATTGTTTTATTTTTGATTCAGGATAGAAATCTGTGCTAAGTTTTAATCGGTATCAGTTTTATAAAATTCTGTATTACTGATAATTATCATATTTTAAATTCTGGTTGTAGCTTAAATTTGCTTAAAATAAATTACCATCCTATGATTTCACAAAATCTACCTCTCGTTAACTACGGCAATGGCATTATTATGATCGGTGTTTTCGCGGCTGTATGCGTTGCACTTGTAGTAACTGTTGTTCTTTTTATGAATAGTGGAAAGAAAAAGTAATGGTATGTACTTGATTTTCTGCGTTTAAGTCAATTTTTTTTGCGAATAAGTCATGGTAAAGGCTGTTTTATTAACATTTTTGTAAATGTTAAAACAATCTTAATTAATTGGGGTGATTTTACAAGTTTTTGGTTATCTTTAATAAGAATAGGATTACAAATTGGCAAAATTTATGTATTGCTAAGCTTGTTTATCCGCAAAAGCCACCAAATCTTGTTCCACCTGAAACCAAACTTATGGATGCTATATGGATATATACCACTATTGTAATTGCTATATTTAGTATATGGTTGTTGTTCGTAATCCTTATGTACAAAAAGTTGGATAAATAGGTCAATATTTAGTTTACTTTATGTTTGACTTTCTAAGGCAGATACTTTGCTGGGATTTTTGCTAATGTATGATTTAATAATACTTTCGGTTTCTAAGGTATTGTTTTGTGGAACCAGAAAAGTTTCCAGTTCGTGGTCCGCCTTGATCGTGTCATGATAATCTATAAAACCGTATCCCACATAAACACTATCCCGTACCAAAACAAAGGCTTGCTCTCCTAAACTCCTCCCTTTTTCCTTAATGACAAAGTTTTGTTTTTGAGCCCTAATATGAGATAAAGCATTCTTTACTTTTTCATTGTACAGGTCAAGGTTTTCTTTTTCTCTACAGATGCCATCACAGGTTTCTATGCGGTAATGAGAGCAGCTCTTAACATTTTCCTGCAAATGGCAGTATTTTGGACAAAGTCGGAAACTCTTGCAGATTTCTTCCACGAATAACCGGCAATCTGTGGGACTGTACAAAGTAAGAACAGAATTTGGAGCCATTTTTAGCTTATTGAAAGCTAAATGCATAATGCCGTTGCGGTCTTCATAGCTAAATATACCATAGGGCTGGATTTTTCTTTTCTGTGCTCTATTAAATTCCGGATAGTGGTGCTTTATGGCTTGCGATTCCATCAATAGCGCTAAAAGCTCACTTCCGGAGAGTTCAAAATCCAAATCGGCGGTGGCTGCACAAAGCTGAATTTCTTTGGTTTTCTTATCATAAAAATGACTCAGTACCCGCTTCTTTATATTAATGGCCTTGCCTACATAGATGATTTTGCCTTTTCCGTCTTTAAAGTAGTAAATGCCAGGAGCAGTGGGTAACTTTTCAAAAGCTTCTTTTGGTAATGCGGCCGGTAGAGTTGCTTCCTGCGAACGGGCATTTAAAAAAGATTTGAAAACTTCTGTGGCACCATCTTGTCGTAACAGTTTCTTAAAAAGTAGGGTGGTGGCATGTGCATCTCCACGAGCACGGTGCCTATCGGTTAACGGAATACCCAATGCTGAACATAATTTACCTAAGCTATAAGAATGGTACCCAGGTAATAATTTTCGCGATAAGCGAACGGTACACAGTTTTTTACGGATAAATTCATAGCCCAAGAGTTTCAGTTCATTTTTTATTACATTGTAATCAAAGTTTACGCTGTGGGCAACGAAGATGGTATTTTCCGTAATGTTCAGAATATCCTCTACAATCTCTTCTAGCTTGGGAGCATCACGCACCATATCATTATCTATACCCGTTAATCCGGTTATGAAATATGGAATTTCACATTCAGGATTTACAAGAGAGGTGAACTCGTCAACTATCTCATAACCGTCATAAATAAATATGGAAATTTCGGTAATTCTATTACCTTTAATACCGTTGCCGGTAGTCTCTATGTCTACGATGCTATACAAGTGCGAATGTGGTGGGATTGAGATACAAAATTACGCAAACTTCCTTGTGCATTAAAAAGTTTAACGTTGGAATTAAGAAACGGCTTAAAACCGAATCTAAAATTCGAAAACATTAGTTGGTTTGGGTTAATCAAACTTTGCATAAAGAGCAACTGAACATAGCTTTATACTTACATTTACTAAAAAGATACACATGCCGATTATAGGACATATTATAAAGGGATTTTTGGATGTCAGGGAGAAGCTGGCGGGAACCAAGGACCCCATAGCAGAACAAGAAGCGGTGCTTCAAGAACTATTGGAGAAAGCTGAGAATACTGCTTTTGGCCAACATTATAACTTTTCGACCATTCTAGAATCGGAAAATCCTGCCAGTACTTTTGCAAAGTCGGTTCCTTACTTTGATTATAACCGTATTAATGATGCGTGGTGGCAAAAATTACACGATGGGGAAGAAAATGTAACGTGGCCGGGAACACCGGATTATTTTGCGTTGAGCTCTGGTACAACAGGTAAGACCAGTAAACGTATTCCCGTAACGGATGATATGATTGCCGCTATCAAAAAAACAGGGGTGGAACAAGTATTTGCGCTGAGCAATTTTGATTTACCACCAGAATTCTTTGAGTTGGGAATTTTAATGTTAGGTAGTTCTACGGATTTAAACAAAGTGGAAGGTCATCAGGAAGGTGAGATAAGCGGAATTAGCGCTAGTAATATCCCTAATTGGTTTAGAGGGTATTATAAACCTGGGGAAGAGATTGCCGAAATTGATGACTGGGACGAACGTGTACAAAAAATAGCCGAAGAGGCTCCTAATTGGGATATTGGCGCTTTAAGCGGAATTCCTTCTTGGATGGAGCTAATGTTGCAAAAAGTAATAGAGTTTCACGGCCTTAAAAATATTCATGAGATTTGGCCTAATCTACAAGTTTACACCTCTGGAGGTGTTGCTTTTGGTCCTTATGAGAAGAGTTTTAATGCGCTTCTAGGGAAACCTATCACGGTTATAGATACCTATTTGGCATCGGAAGGGTTTATGGCATTCCAATCAAGGCCAGAAACACATGCTATGCAGTTGTCTACGGATTCTGGTATTTATTTTGAATTTGTTCCTTTTGAGCCAGAGTATATACAACCGGATGGTTCTATAAGTGATGATGCACCAGCTTTAAAATTATCGGAAGTAGAGAAGGGTCAAGATTATGTGCTAATTATTAGTACGGTTTCCGGTGCTTGGCGATACTTAATTGGTGATACTATTGAGTTTACGGATGTGAAACGTGCCGAGATAAAAATTACGGGTAGAACTAAGTTCTTTTTAAACACGGTTGGTTCACAGCTATCAGTGAATAAGTTAGATGATGGCGTACAGGAATTAGAAGAGAAATTTGGTATCCGTATTCCTGAATATACTTTGTGTGCAAAGAGAATTGATGGTGAGTTTTATCACTGTTGGTATTTGGGTACGGAAGATGAAGCTAATGATGGGGAGTTGGCTAATGCACTGGATGAATCCCTCAAGACTGCTAATAAAAACTATAAAGTGGCACGCTCAAAAGCCCTAAAGGGTGTAAAAGTCGTCACCGTACCACCATCTGTTTTTCATGATTGGAACGGTAGGAATAAAAAGAAAGGTGGTCAGGTAAAGATGGAGCGGGTTATGGGCGAAGAGAAGTTTAAGGAATGGGAAGATTTTGCGAATCAGTAGAGGACTTTATTCAGTTTGTTTTGAAGCTTCATACTCTTTTACGATTTCCATGATTTCATCCGGAGAAAGATAATATCGTCTAATTCGTTCTTTGTACTTCTCATCAATATCTGCATTTTCAAGAATAAAACGTTTGGTCTGCAAAATATAGTCGTGCATGCCGTGGGTAACCGCATAGGTGTCCGCGGCACGTTCTGCTTCTTTAATGTATGAGCCGGAGAAATAGTATTTTAGTCCAAACCAAACTAGGTTTAAAGAACTCCTTTTGCTATAATCTATGACGTGCCCTAATTCGTGTCCCAGCCAACCGATCATAATGTCTTTGGGAACATCTTTGGTATAAAACACTTTCTCTGAAATCTTTATTTTTTCACTTATAAGAATAACATAAGCCCTTTTTTTCTTCGACTTAAAAAGTGTATTTACTTTGGGCTGCGCCCGCATGGTAGATTTTTTTATGTTCTTTATTATTTTAAAAACTATTGGGGTATCCTTTAATTCAGGATAATGTGAGAGGGCTATCTCTGCTTCTTCCCGAATAGTTTCCGGAACTGTTTGTTGAGCGTTTATCTGTATTAGTGCCATAAAAAATAGGAATATATTAAGAAACTTTACAATTGCTGTATGGAGTATTGACATAGTGTAACAAGGATAATATATAAAACACTTTGTTTTCAAAAAACCGTTTTTCCAAACCGGTCAATTATAAATCCGAAAACACGCGTATTTTAGGTTTTAAAGAGCCAATTTTAAAAATTGGACGGGTTCTGGGGAAAACGTTCATTAAAGTTAAAAACAAAATATGCATTTGAGCCGAATAGGTAGATATATTATTCAGGGTGTGCTTATGGTCGTGGTGTTGGGGGCAGTTTTGTTGTTCATAGCCCAATTAATGGCTAAAAAATCCGTGACCCATTATCTTGAGGATAAATTACCATCACATATGCAATTGGAATATGGTGATATTGATGTAAGTGTCCTAAAAGGCATGGCAAAGCTAAAAACTATAAATTTTTCTATTACACCTAAAGATTCACTTCAAAAGGGGGTTACAGCAAAAATTGATGCCATAGAATTGGTGGGCTTAAGTTACTGGCAATTTCTTTTGAATGAGAAAATCAGCCTAAAAAGTTTGA
>ENA-ORXM01001632-ORXM01001632.1-marine-metagenome-genome-assembly--contig:-NODE-1632-length-30319-cov-4.238575_pt1 | contig 30319 bp, 30 predicted proteins | sample MGYA00237867_ERZ511480 | MGnify/ENA primary metagenome ERZ511480 (study PRJEB26309, sample SAMN06266103) | marine metagenome | isolation source: Algal blade | place: United Kingdom:Sidmouth, United... | reverse complement strand
GGCCGGGGGGATCGGCTGCACCGTGCGCTCACCGGGGGGACGCGACGACGCGACGTTCTTCGGGGAGGATCAGGGGCGGTATCTCGTGACGCTGCTGAGCGAGTCGGTCGAGCAACTGTTCTCCGTGGCCGATGCGGCGGGGGTTCCGGCGGTATGGATCGGCGAGACGGGGGGCGAGGCGGTGGATATTGCCGGGAAGGCTATGCCGCTCGATGCACTGCGGACGGCGCATGAGGGGTGGTTTCCGGAGTATATGGACAGCCGACCACCTGTCTGAAATCGGCTTGGACAACCCCAAACGCTCCGGTACACTCTCCCCATGAACATCCAGCGACCTCTCGGTCTCTCCGGTGACGGAAGTGCCGGTTACGACGACGACGTCTTCGCCTGGGCCTGTGCCCAGCGCGACGCCTTGAGTCGCCGGGACATCGCCGCCCTCGACTGGGATAATCTCGCGGAGGAGATCGACGATTTGGGCAAATCCCAGCTCGGCGAGATGGAAAGTCGCCTCGCCACGATCCTCGAACACCTCCTGAAATACGAGTTCGGCCTCGTCCGTGAACCGGCACGGGGGTGGAAGCGGACGGTTATCGTTCAGAGGTCGGAACTCGCGCGGTTGCTCAGGCGCAATCCGAGCCTCGCGGCGCGGTTGGATGAAATCGCAGGGGATGTCTACGATGACGCCCGGCGCAATGCTCTTGCGGCTTTCGAGGAACATGAACCGGACGATCTTGCTCTCTATGCCGGGCGTTTGCCGGTGGCGTTACCCTATGCCGCACGATCTCTGCTGGACCCGGAGTTCATGCCGGCGGCACGTTCTTCCCGGTGAGATGTCGGGTGCTGCGGATTGCACAATCGCAGGTGAAAGCCTACGTCATGTCTGAACGCATTACCCGGAGACCCGCCCATGCCCATGGAAGCCGCCGCCATCGAATCGCTGATCCGCGAATCCTTCCCCGAGGCGACCGTCGAGATTCGTGATCTGGCGGGGGACGGGAATCACTATGCCGCCACCGTCCTCGATGCCTCTTTCTCGGGCAAGAGCCGGGTGCAGCAGCATCAGGCCGTCTATGCCGCGCTGAAAGGCAAGATGGATGGCGCAGCGGGCGAATTGCACGCGCTTGCCCTGCAAACCGGCGTGCCTGAATAATATCCGAGATACCTCCAGCAAGGAACCGACCCATGGATACCACCGCCGCCCAGGCCCAGATCAAGCAGACCGTCGAATCGAACGACGTCGTCCTCTTCATGAAGGGCAACAAGACGTTTCCCCAATGCGGCTTTTCCAGCCGCGTGGCCTCGATCCTCAATTACATGGATATCGAGTTCCAGGACGTGAACATCCTCGAATCGGACGAGATGCGTCAGGGAATCAAGGATTTCACGAACTGGCCGACGACCCCGCAGCTCTACGTGAAGGGCGAATTCGTCGGGGGCTGCGATATCGTGACGGAAATGACCATGTCGGGTGAACTCGACACGATGCTCGCCGACAAAGGCGTCCCGTACAATGCAGAGGCTGCCAAGAAGATTCGCGAATCGAACGAATAGGGGTCCAAAACCCCGCATCTCCGGGAAGCACTGGGGTCCGGGAGATGCGGGAAGACTCGGAGACATGTGCAAGGCTACTACTGGAATCGGAAAACCCGTGCTGGGGGGAGCACGGGCTTTCCTTCAAATGCCGCGAGGTGGGGGGGGCTTTGGGACAGAAAAGCACCCTCGCGGACCGCGATACAGTAGTATTTGGGGGACCACTTATCGCTGGAGACCAATGTGGTGGTTCAGGGTTAACAAAGCCTTACTGCATACGATAAATGTGCGGATTTTTTTGGTTAACGACGACGCTTCCGATGCGGAGCGATCCCGCGATCCGCAGATACCCTGCTCTGCAACGGTTCGCGCATCAGGATGACAAATCATGGAAACTGGCTGGGGCGGCAGGATTCGAACCTGCGCTCTTCGGTACCAAAAACCGCTGCTTTACCAGCTAAGCTACGCCCCAATGCGGCAGCCGTGATAGCGGGGGGCGTGCGACATGGCAAGTCATCGCTAGCGCCAAATGTCGCGCCGGTTTCGCTGGACGATGGGCATCCACCGCAATAAGTAAGGCGTAAATGCGTCATGCTGCGGTGTGTGCGCCTCCCGACGGATTTCGATGGAGAACGATCTTGGCCCACAAGGATGACAAGGACGCTGACGGCCATGTTGCGGATGAGGATCGCCGCGACATCCTGTTCCTCGCTACCGGGGCAACCGCCGCTATCGGCGTCGCCTCCGCCGTCTGGCCGCTGATCGACCAGATGAACGCCAGTGCCTCGGTGCTCGCCCTGTCCACGCTGGAAGTCGATGTCAGTGCGCTGGAGCCGGGTCAGGAAATGAAGGTTTCGTTCCTGAAAGCGCCCGTCTTCATCCGCCGCATGACGGAAGAGGACATCGCGGAAGCGCAGAAGGAAGACATCGGCGACCTGCCCGATCCCGACGCGCGCAACCCGAATATGCCCGATACGGAAGCGACGGTCGATTCGCGCCTCCTCGGCGAGAACAAGGATCTCATCGTCCTGTCCGGTGTGTGCACCCATCTCGGCTGTGTGCCGCTCGGCGACGGGGCAGGGGATTTCCACGGCTGGTTCTGCCCCTGCCATGGTTCGCATTACGACAATCTCGGGCGCATCCGTCAGGGACCGGCCCCCGAGAACCTGCCCATTCCCGTCGCCTCCGTCGACGGCGACATTCTGAAGCTCGGATAGGAGATCATACCATGGGGACGATCCCTCAGGAGCACTACGAGCCCAAGGAAGGCACCACGTCCAAGTGGATCAACGATCGCCTTCCGATCATGGGAATGCTGGATCATCTCCAGAAATTCCCGACACCGAAGAACCTGAACTACGCTTACGTCTTCGGGGGCATCCTTGTGCTGTTCCTCGTGATCCAGATCATCACGGGCATTGCCCTGGCGATGCATTACCGGGTCGGCGAGACGGCGTCCTTCGCCTCCGTCGAGCATATCATGCGCGACGTGAACTACGGCTGGTTGCTGCGGTATGCCCATGCCAACGGCGCATCCTTCTTCTTCATCGCGGTCTATGCCCATATCTTCCGGGGCCTCTATTACGGCTCGTACAAGGCACCGCGCGAAATCCTCTGGATCATCGGCGTGTTGATCTTCGTGGTGATGATGGCGACGGCCTTCATGGGCTACGTGCTGCCATGGGGCCAGATGAGCTTCTGGGGTGCGAAGGTCATCACCTCGCTGTTCGGTGCGATCCCGCTGGTCGGAGAAAGCCTGAAGGTCTGGCTCTGGGGCGGTCCGTTCGTCGGTGAAGCGACCCTGAACCGCATGTTCTCGCTGCATTATCTGCTGCCCTTCGTGATCGCGGGCCTGACCGTGCTTCATATCTGGGCGCTGCACCATGTCGGCAACACCAACCCGACCGGCGTGGAAGTCCGCAAGGATTCCATCGAGACCGTGAAGAAGGACACCGTCCCCTTCACTCCGTTCTACGTGACGAAAGACCTGTTCGCGATCCTCGTGTTCCTGATCGCCTTCGCGTTCTTCGTCTATTTCGCGCCGAACTATCTCGGCCACCCCGATAACTATATCGAGGCGAACCCGCTGGCGACGCCCGCGCATATCGTTCCCGAATGGTACTTCCTGCCCTTCTATGCGGTCCTGCGCGCGATCACCTTCGACTTCCTGTGGATCATCCCGGCCAAACTGGGCGGCGTGATCGCGATGTTCGGAGCGATCGCCATCCTCGCCTTCGCGCCCTGGCTCGATACCTCCAACGTGCGCTCGACGACCTATCGGCCCATCTACCGCTGGTGGTTCCTCGTGCTGGTGATCGACTTCTTCGTCCTGATGTGGGCGGGGGGACAGCCCGCCGAGGGCATCGTGCCGCTCGTCTCGTTGCTGGCCACGATCTACTGGTTCGCGCATTTCCTGATCGTCCTGCCGGTGGTGGGTCTGATCGAGAAGCCGCTGCCTCGACCCGAGAGCATCGAGCAGGCGTTCAAGGACAAGCACGACGACGATTACGACGCGAACCGCAGCCAGTCGGCCGGCGTCGCTGCACAGCCCGCCGAATAAGGGGATCGATATGAGACTTTCCATCGCATCGGTCTTGGCCGCCGCTCTCGTCGCCTTCTCCTCCGCGTCCTTCGCGGCGGGGGGAGCCGGGCAGAAGATCGTGGATTACGATTTCAGCTTCGACGGCATGTTCGGCGCTTACGATCAGGCGCAGTTGCAGCGCGGCTTTCAGGTCTACGAGGCCGTCTGCGCAGGGTGCCATGGCATGAAGCACGTTCCCTTCCGCGCACTCGCGGACGAGGACGGGCCGGGCTTCAGCGCGGAGGCCGTCAAGGCCATCGCCGCCAATTACGAGGTCGCGGACCAGGAGGGCGAGCCTGGGGATACCCGTCCGGCTCTGGCCTTCGACTATTTCCCGACTCCCGCCGTCGGCGGCAACCCGCCCGACATGTCGCTGCTCGCAAAGGCGCGCAACGGCGGCCCGGATTACATCTACAGCCTCATGCTCGGCTATACGGGCGAGGAAAAGGAATCCGGGGATACCATCCTCTACGAGAACACCGCCTATGGCGGCTATCTCAACATGGCGCCGCCCCTCTATGGCGACGACGTGGAATATGCGGATGGCACCGATACGTCGCTCGAACAGGTTTCCGCAGACATCTCGGCCTTTCTGATGTGGGCGGCGGAGCCGAAGCTGGTCGAGCGCAAGCAGGCCGGGGTCTGGTCGGTGACGTTCCTGATCCTCTTCGCCACGCTGGTCTGGTTCACGAACCGCAAGATCTGGGCGAAGGTCAAACATCCCGAAGACCACGCCTGAACCTGCCTGAACGATGACGGGGATGCCGCTTGATTGCGGTGTCCCTTCGTCGTATAGACGCCGTCCCCTCTACATCAATGCGGAGCGATCCATGGCGCGTGTGACAGTCGAAGACTGCGTTGACAAGATTCCGAACCGTTTCGAAGTCGTGCTGCTGGCCAGCCATCGCGCCCGTGCGATCACGACGGGCGGCTCGATGCTCGTCGAGCGCAACGATGACAAGTTCCCCGTCGTCGCCCTGCGCGAGATCGCGGAGACGGCCATCACGGCAGACGACCTGCGCGAGGAAGCCATCGCGCATCTCCAGAAGCACGTCGAGGTCGACGAGCCGGTCGAGGACAACATGGCCGCACTGATGGGCGAGCAGGATGCGCCGGAGGACGATATGTCCGAAGCCGACCTCATCCGCGCCCTCCAGGCGGAGAGCACGTCGGACTGATGAGCGTCTCGGCGGGTGAGCCTCATCCGCTGAAGGAGAACGCGGCGCTTCCGGCGTCGCGCGCAATGCTTGGCGAGTACGACATTCTCAAGACCCGGATCCTCGCCTATAATCCCGACAGCGATATCGACCTGATCGAGCGGGCGTTCAAACTGGGCGCGCGCGCGCATGGCTTTCAGGATCGCAAGTCCGGCGAGCCGTATTTCACCCATCCCGTAGCCGTCGCCAACCTGCTGGCCGACCTGCGCCTCGACGATGCCAGTATCGCGACCGCGCTGCTGCACGATGTGGTGGAAGATACCGGCTACACGCGCGGCGATATCGAGGAGATGTTCGGCGAGGAGATCGCCGGTCTCGTCGCGGGCGTCACGAAGCTGAGCGAGATCGAGGAGCGCGACGCGGTCGTCAATACCCGCGAGGAAGCGCAGGCCGAGAACTTCCGAAAGCTGATTCTCGCCGTCGCGCAGGATGCCCGTGTCCTGCTGGTCAAGCTGGCCGACCGATTGCACAACATGCGCACCATCGGCGGCCTGAGACCCGAAAAGCAGGACCGCATCGCCGCCGAGACGATGGAAGTCTACGCCCCCCTCGCCGGTCGCATGGGGATGCAGGACATGCGCGAGGAACTGGAAGATCTGTCGATCCGGGTTCTGAACCCCGGCGCGCGGACATCGGTGCTGCGGCGTTTCGTGAAGCTGCGCAAGAAACACGGCACCATGATCGTGCCGGAGGTCGAGCGCGAGATCGAGACGACCCTTGCCGCCATGGGCATCGTGGCCCGCGTCTCCAGCCGTCAGAAACGACCCTATTCGATCTGGCGGAAACTGCAGGAGGACCGGGTCGGCTTCGAGAGTCTGTCCGACATCGTCGCCTTTCGCATCGTCGTCAATTCCGAGGATGACTGCTATCTGGCTCTCGGGGCCGTGCACCGCAAATGGCCCGTCGTGCCGGGGCGGTTCAAGGATTACATCTCCAATCCCAAGACCAACGGCTATCGCTCGATCCATACCACGGTGATCGGCCAGAGAGGCTGGCGCGTGGAGGTGCAGGTGCGCACCGTGGCGATGCACGAACATGCCGAGCGCGGCGTCGCGGCCCATTGGAGCTACCGCGATGGCGTACGGGCCGAGAACCCCTATGCGGTGGGGCCGACGCTCTGGCTCAAGGACGTGCTGGAGCGGCTGGAGCAGGGGGCGCGGCCCGACGAGTTCCTCGAACACGTCAAGCTGGAGATGTACCACGATCAGGTCTTCTGCTTCACGCCCACGGGCGACGTGCGCCGCCTGCCGCGCGGAGCGACCGCCCTCGATTTCGCCTATGCGATCCATACCAATGTCGGAAATTCCTGTGTCGGGGCGCGGGTCGACGGGCATCAGGCACCGTTCTGGAAGGAGTTGCGCAACGGCCAGAGCGTCGAGATCCTGCGCTCGGACGGGCAGCAGCCGAGCGCGGAATGGGAGGACATGGTCGTCACGGGCCGCGCGAAATCGGCGATCCGCCGGGCATTGCGCGAGATCGAGCGTACCGAACTGGCCCGCTTCGGCCAGCAATTGCTCGACCGGGCCTTCACGCGCGCGGGCTACGAACTCGACGAGGACGATATCGGGCGCGCGATCGTGATGCTCGATCTGCCGAACGTGAACGCTCTCTTCATCGCCGTCGGAGCCTCGGAAATCCATCCCGAGGAGGTCTTCAAGGCCGCCAATCCCGACCGGGATGCCAGCGCGGAAATCGCCGCGCGCGAGGAACCGTCCGTCTTTCTGCGGGGGGCGCAGCGCAGTCCCGTCCATCGATTCTGTCAGGCCTGTATGCCGATCCCCTTCGAGCGGATCGTCGGCGTGGTGGATCGCACCGAAGGGGGCGTGATCGTGCACCGGATCGACTGCAACATCCTCATCGAGGATGAAGGCGACGACGAGGGGGCCGAATGGCTGGACATGTTCTGGGGCGAGGGGGCCGATTCGGTGGCCCGCTATCTGACCCGTGCCGAAATGACGCTTGCGAACGAGCCGGGGGCGCTGGGATCGGTCTGCACCGGGGTCGGCGCGCTCGGTGCGAATATCGACAATCTGCGGATCATCGAGCGCAAGCCGAGCTACTACAAGGTCGTGATCGATCTGGAAGTACGCGATGCCCGCCATCTGCACATGATTCTGCGCGCATTGGATGCCCAGCAGCGGGTGGACCGCGTGGATCGCATCGCAGGCGTTGACGCGAAGACGCGCTAGGCCCATCTGTGCGTGGTGCAACGCGAGGATGAATCAGTGACCGATGACGACGTTCTGGCCGAATTTCGGGCAGCCGAAGCCTTGCTCGAAGGGCATTTCGTCCTGTCTTCGGGCAAACACAGCCCGGCCTACCTGCAATGTGCGCGGGTGATGATGGACCCGGCACGGGCCGCGCGCCTGTGCGCAGCATTGGCCGCCAGGGTCCGCGAGACCCATGGCGGGGATGCCTTCGATCTGTGCATCTCTCCGGCGATGGGGGGGCTGATCGTCGGATACGAACTGGCCCGACAGCTTTCGCTGCCATCGATCTTCGCCGAGCGGGTGGAGGGGACGTTCGTCTTTCGCCGGGGGTTCGAGATCGCGCGGGGTGCGCGGTGTCTGATGGTCGAGGACGTGGTCACGACGGGCCTGTCGTCGCGCGAATGTATCGCGTCGATCCGCGCGGCGGGGGGCGAGGTCATCGGCGGTGCAGCCCTGATCGACCGGAGCGGCGGAGCGGCGGATATCGGAGTTTCGTTGACGGCACTCGTATCGTTAACCATTCCGGTCTATGATGAGGACGAATTGCCCGAGAGCCTGGCCGCGATCCCTGCCACCAAACCGGGAAGCCGGGGTCTTCGGGCGTGACGAAAGATCCGGTGCTGCTGCACCGCAAGCGGAGAACCGCATGATCCTCAAACGCAGGAAACAACTCTCGTTCCTGCGACGGGCGCAAGCTTTTCTCTGGCCGGAGAAAGGGTTCGCGCGGGGGTGGCGGTACATGCGGCACCGGGTCGAGCGATTGAACGATACGCCGACGAACATCGCCTTCGGGTTCGCCATCGGGGCGCTGGTATCCTTCTCGCCGCTCTTCGGACTGCACTTCGTCGTCGCGGCCCTGCTGGCCAAGCTCTGCCGGGTCAACATCATCAGCTCGCTGTTCGGAACGGCGGTCGGCAATCCGGTTTCCTTCCCGCTCATCGCGGCGGGGTCGATGTCGGTCGGAACGCTCCTGCTGGGCAGGTCGGAGCGAACGGATCATACCGACGGCGAAGGCGTGATCGATGCCTTCATGGATATCGGGCGGCTGCTCTACGACGGCACCCGCAGTGCGCTGGGGATCGCGGAGCCGGGGACGATCACCTGGGCCGAAGCCTTCGCGCGGCTGTCGGAGTTCGGGGGGCAGGTCATGCTGCCCTATGCCATCGGCGGGTTGATCTGCGGCATCCCGGTCGCCATCGCCAGCTTCTACATCGTCAGGCCGATGATCGCCGCCTATCAGAAGCGCCGGACGGAGAAGCTGGAAAAGAAGCGGCGCGAACTTGCCGCGCGATCCGCCGACGGAGCCGACGATACCGGCTGATGTGCCGTGTGATTTGCCGCTGACCCCCGCAGGTTTGCGCCCTATACTCTCGCTACAGTCACGAGTGAGGGGAATGCCATGACCGGCCCACGTTTCGGTGTGAATATCGACCATGTCGCCACCATCCGCAATGCGCGGGGGGGCGCGTCCCCGGACCCGGTGCGGGCGGCGTTGCTGGCCGAAAGGTCGGGTGCGGACGGCATCACGGCCCATCTGCGCGAAGATCGCCGCCATATCGGGGATGCCGATATCGAGGCGCTGATGAGCGCGCTGACCGTGCCGCTCAATTTCGAGATGGCGGCGACGCACGAGATGCAGACCATCGCCCTGCGGCATCGGCCCCGTGCCGTCTGCATCGTCCCCGAAAAGCGCGAGGAACGCACGACCGAAGGCGGTCTGGGGGTTGCACAGGACGGCAATCGGCTCACGGAGTTCATCGCGCCCCTGCGTGAGGCCGGATGCCGGGTCTCGATGTTCATCGAGGCGGACCCGGTCCAGATCGACGCCAGCTGTCAGATCGGTGCGCCCGTCATAGAACTGCATACCGGAACATTCTGCGAGGCGCATCTCGCGGGCGATATCGACAGGCGCGCGCGCGAATTCGACCGGCTGGCCGAGGGCGTGCGGATCGGAACGGAGGCGGGGCTGGAGGTCCATCTCGGCCACGGTCTCGATTTCGAGACCGCGCGGATGGTCTCGGCGATCCCGGATGTCGCGGAACTGAATATCGGCCATTTCCTCATCGGGGAATCGGTCTTCATCGGACTGGAGGAGGCCATGCGCCGGATGCGCGCGGCGATGGAAGCGGGCTATGCCGAAGGCAGGGCCGCGACGTGATCCTCGGCATCGGGGCCGATCTCGCCGATATCCGGCGCATCGCCGGAACGCTGGAGCGCCACGGCGAGCGGTTCACGCACCGCGTCTTCACCGATATCGAGCGCGAACGGTCGGAGCGAAAGCCCCATCGCGCGGCGAGCTACGCAAAACGCTGGGCGGCCAAGGAAGCCTGCTCGAAGGCGCTCGGCAGCGGTGTGCGCATGGGCGTGGCGTGGCGCGAGATGGGCGTCGTGAACCTGCCGAGCGGCCAGCCGACCCTGCATCTGGAGGGCGGCGCACGGGAACGCCTCGACCGATTGACGCCCGAGGGCTGGACGGCCCATATCCACCTGACCATGACCGATGACGACCCCTACGCACAGGCCTTCGTGGTGATCGAGGCCCGCCCATCCGAAACTGTCGCTTGATCGGCGACCCGGCAGGGTCCATATTTAGAACAGTTCTAAAAACAGGAGCGATCCTGCTCGCATAGGAAGCCGTACGATGTTCATTCAAACGGAAGCGACCCCGAACCCGGCGACCCTGAAATTCCTTCCGGGCCGGTCGGTCATGGCCAGCGGTACTGCCGATTTCACGAATGTCGAGGATGCGGCCCCGTCTCCCCTGGCCCAGCGTATCTTTGCGGTCGAAGGGGTCGAGGGCGTGTTCCTCGGGCCGGATTTCATCTCCGTCGCCAAGGGCGATGCCGTGGACTGGCCCCATATCAAGCCTGCGATCCTCGGCGCAGTGATGGAGCATTTCACGTCCGGCCAGCCGGTCATGGCCGACAGCGCCCAGACCGATAGCGGCCATGCCGAGCATGACGGACCGCACGGCGCGATCGTCACGCAGATCAAGGATCTGCTCGACACGCGCGTACGGCCCGCCGTCGCGCAGGACGGGGGCGATATCACTTTCCACGGCTTCGAGGAGGGGATCGTGTACCTCTCGATGCGCGGGGCCTGCGCCGGGTGCCCGAGTTCGACGATGACCCTGAAGATGGGCATCGAGAACCTGCTGCGCCACTACATTCCCGATGTTCTGGAGGTCCGGCCCGTCCCGACCTGATGTACGTTCTCGGTATCGATGCCTGCCTCGGCCATTGCTCTGCCGCGCTGCTGCGAGGGGATGACGTTCTCTCACGCCGGAGCGAGGCCATGGCGCGGGGGCATGTGGAGCGCCTCGCGCCGATGGTGGCGGAGGTGCTGGGCGAGGCGGGCTTGCGCGCCGACGGTCTCGATCTGATCGGCGTGACCTGCGGTCCGGGTGGCTTCACCGGCGCACGGCTCGGGGCTGCCTTCGCGCGTGGGCTGGCGCTGGCGGTCGGATGCCGGGCGGTCGGCGTGACCACGCTGGACGCCCTGGCCTTTCCCCATGCACCGGCCCGACGGATCGTTGCGCTCGACGGGCGCCGGGGCGATGTTTTCGTCCAGGTATTCGACGGCACCGGGGCGGAGGGCGAGCCTGTGGCCCTTCCGGTTGCGGACCTTCCCGATTTCGTGACACGTCACGATGCCCTTCATGTGATCGGCCCCGGTGAGCTTCCGGTCATCGATCCCGCCGATATCGCAAGAATGGCCATGAGGCGCGGGAAGGGCGGGCCGCCGCGTCCGATCTACCTGCGCGCGCCGGATGCCAAGGCTGCGGCGCGTCCCGTCCTGCGATGATCCGGCGGTATTGCGCGCCGCTGTCGCCGTCCTTTTCCGAGCGGCTGTCGGCGCTTCAGGCCCGCGCCTATGCTCCGACCGGGATGCGCGGGTGGTCGGCGGCAGAGATCGCCGAATTGGTCGATATGCCCGTGTCTCGACTACTGGTTGCGCAAGACCATGAAGGGCAACCAACAGGTTTTCTACTTGCAAGTGTTGTGGATATCGAAGCGGAAATACTCGCGATTGCGGTCGATCCGAGCCTTCAAAGGCGCGGTATCGCCTCGAAATTGGTGTTTTCTCTCGAACGAAGTGACGTAAGGGAACCAAATGGACGAATTATACTGGAAGTTGCAGAAAATAACGAAAACGCGATATTTCTTTACGAAACGTTAATGTTTCGCACAATCGGTATACGGTCCAATTATTACCTTCTGAATGGTATCAGGATCGATGCGCGGATAATGGAGAGGCATTGCTCTTTTCAACTAATCTAAGCGGCAACTTTACCAGAATGTCAGAAGACTGAAATAATTTTGCATTTTCTCTTGCAGTATCGTCCGATATGAATAAATAGATCGGTATCTCCTGCAAAATTACCAAATGCGGGAAGCAAGACCGAACATACACATGGGCTATGGAGTACATTATGAGTGACGCCGTGATCGAGCGATCCGAAATCCTGCAGCTGACATCGGACATCGTTTCGTCGCATGTCTCGAACAACCCAGTTCCTCCTGCCGATTTGCCTGCATTCATCGAATCCGTCTTCAAGACGCTTGGTGTGCTGGCCAACGATCCGGAAGAAGAGCCGGTGGAAGAGCTGAAACCCGCCGTGCCGATCAAGAAATCGATTACGCCGGATCACCTCATCTGTCTGGAGGACGGCAAGAAGCTGAAGATGCTCAAGCGGCATCTCAAGACGTCCTACAACATGACCCCCGAAGATTATCGTGCACGCTGGGGCCTGCCATCCGATTATCCGATGGTCGCGCCGAACTACGCCGCGAAACGTCAGGAACTGGCGAAGAAGATCGGTCTTGGCCGCAATCGCAACTCTGCCGCCAAAACCTGATCGCGCTTCATGCCGTCCCGTCGGGCGCGTCCGCATTGCGGGCGCGCCTTTTTTGTGCTTTGGGAAACCGATGAACGCGATACCGCCCAAGAAGCTCTTCATCCGTACCTACGGATGCCAGATGAACGTGTACGATTCCGAGCGCATGAGCGAGGCGCTGACGGGCGCGGGCTACGAAGCCGTGGATACGCCCGACGATGCCGATCTGGTGCTTCTCAATACATGCCATATTCGTGAAAAGGCCGCCGAGAAGGTCTATTCCGAGCTGGGCCGCATCCGTAAACTGGCCGATGAGAAAGCGGAACGGGGCGGCACCATGCGGGTCGGCGTGACCGGCTGCGTCGCGCAGGCCGAGGGCGAGGAGATCGTGCGCCGCCAGCCGCTCGTCGATCTGGTCGTCGGACCACAGGCCTATCATCGCCTGCCCTCGATGCTCGATGCGCTCGACGCAGGCAAGGGCGCGCAGGTCGTCACGGATTTCCCGACCGAAGACAAGTTCGAGGCGCTGCCCAGGCGCGCGAGACGGGCCTTGCCCAGCGCCTTCCTCAGCGTTCAGGAAGGCTGCGACAAGTTCTGCGCCTTCTGCGTCGTTCCCTATACGCGCGGGGCGGAGTTCTCGCGGCCCGTGGCGCAGGTGCTGGCAGAAGCACGACGGCTGGCCGAGACCGGCGTGCGCGAGGTCACGCTGCTGGGCCAGAACGTCAATGCCTACCATGGCGAGGGCGAGGGCGGCACGTGCTCGCTCGCCGACCTGATCCGGCAGGTCGCCGGGGTCGAAGGCATCGACCGCATCCGCTACACGACGAGCCATCCGAACGACATGGACGATGATCTGATCGCCGCCCATGCCGAATTGCCCGAGTTGATGCCCTATCTCCATCTGCCGGTACAGTCCGGCTCGGATCGCATCCTCAAGGCCATGAACCGCAAGCATACCGCCGACAGCTATCTGCGCCTGATCGAGCGTATCCGTGCGGTGCGACCCGATATCGCGATGTCCGGCGACTTCATCGTGGGCTTTCCCGGCGAGACGGATGCGGATTTCGAGGCGACCCTCGCCCTGATCGACGCCATCGGCTACGCGCAGGCGTTTTCCTTCAAGTACAGCCCCCGTCCGGGTACGCCCGCCGCCACCTCCGAGCAGGTGCCCGAGCCGGTCAAGGAAGATCGTCTGGCGACCCTGAACGACCGTCTGCGCGTGCATCAGGTGCGGTTTCAGGAGGCCTGCATCGGGCGGGTCATGCCGGTCCTCTTCGAGAAGACCGGACGGGAACCGGGGCAGCTCGTGGGCCGCAGCCCCTACCTGCAACCCGTCCATGTCTACGCGCCGGAAACTGCGCTGCAGCAGATCGTACCGGTGCGGATCGACGCAGGCTTTCCCAACAGCCTGTCGGGAACGGTCATCGGCGCTATGTCACCCGAACACGCCTGACACGGGAGCGATCTTGACCCCCAATACCATCGAATTCGAAGACAACCGCGCGCTGGCCGAGATCGTCGGTCCGCACAGCCGCAACCTCGCCGTGATCGAACGGGCCTTCGGGATAGAAATCCACCATCGCGGCAATATCCTGACGATGGAGGGGGACGACGAGGCCGTGCGCCGGAGTATCGAAACCCTGACCGCGCTGCGCGAGCGCGAAGCAAAGGGCCGACCCATCGAGCAGGGCGACGTCGAGGGCGCGATCCGCTTCGCGAGTGCGCCGGAACGGGAAACGCCCGCTTCGTCCGCTCCGACGAAGACCGGCGGCGTCGAAATCCAGACGCGCAAGCGCATCATCGAGCCGCGCTCGCCCCGTCAGGCGACCTATATCGACGCGCTGACGAACGACACGCTGACCTTCGGTATCGGCCCGGCCGGAACGGGGAAGTCCTATCTCGCCGTCGCCGCCGGGGTCGCGGCCTTCCTCGAAAAGCGCGTGGACCGGATCATCCTGTCGCGTCCGGCGGTGGAGGCGGGCGAGCGGCTCGGCTTCCTGCCCGGCGATCTCAAGGAAAAGGTCGATCCGTACCTGCGCCCTCTCTACGATGCGCTTCACGATACGCTGGGCGGCGAGCAGACCGCCAAGTTCCTCGAAAGCGGTGTCTTCGAAGTGGCCCCGCTCGCCTTCATGCGGGGGCGCACGCTCGCCAATGCCTTCGTGGTGCTGGACGAGGCGCAGAACTGCACCCGGATGCAGATGAAGATGTTCCTGACGCGCCTCGGCGAGAACAGCCAGATGGCGGTGACGGGAGATCCGACGCAGGTGGACCTGCCGCGCGGGGAGACCTCGGGCCTGCAGGAAGCGGTCGATATCATCGAGGGCATTTCGGATACGTCGGTGATCCGCTTCACGGATGCCGACGTGGTGCGCCACCCCATGGTCGCCCGGATCGTGAAAGCCTACGATAAGCTGGATGTGGAGCGCGGCGAGCGGCATGGTCGACGCTGATCTGAGAGTCGGGGACGTGCGCTGGTCGCAGGGGCGCGACCTCGATGCGCTGGTCGCGCAGTGTCTCGCCGCCGCCATGGCCGAGACCGGTGAGGTGCCTCCTCTGGCGGAAGTGTCGGTCCTGTTCACCGACGATGAAGCCCAGCGGACACTCAATCGGGAGCATCGCGGCAAGGACGCGACGACGAACGTCCTGTCCTTTCCCGTAGACGACATGCCGTTGCCGCCCGGTATGCCCTGTACGCTCGGTGACATCTCGCTGGCCTACGAGACTGTGGAGTCTGAAGCGCAGGCGGCGGCAATCGCGTTCGACGCGCACTTGCGCCACTTGATTATCCACGGTTTCTTGCATTTATTGGGATACGACCATGAGAACGACGCCGAGGCGTCGGTCATGGAGAGTAAGGAAACGAGGGCGCTCGCACGGCTCGGCATCGCCGATCCGTATCGCCCGGATCAGGTGTGACGCTCGTGACAGAGAACGAACCGGGGGAACTGCCCCGCGCCGGTGACGGACCGGCGGAACAGGACGAGGGTGGCGAAGAGGGGCAGAGTAGAAGCTCCTCCGACGCACGCCCGTTCACGGAACGCCTCTTCGGGGGATTCGGGCGGGGTGTCACGTCCATGTTCGCGGCGCGCGAGACGCCGCCGCCCATGCCCGAAGAAGTCCAGCAACAGCATACCGACCGCCAGAAACTGCTGCTGGCCAATGTCGAGCGCATGGGCGAGATGCGGGTCTCCGATGCGATGGTGCCGCGCGCCGATATCGTCGGGGTCGAAATGGCGGCGAGTTACGACGAGGTGGTCGCCGTCTTCCGCAGCGTCGGACATTCGCGCCTGCCGGTCTATAACGACACGCTCGATGACGCGGAGGGCTTCATCCACGTCAAGGACGTCTTCATGCTGACCGGGCAGGGGCATGAGCCGCCGACGCCCGAGACCTTCAACGTGCGCGAATTCATGCGCCGGTTACTGACCGTTCCTCCCTCCATGCGATGCGGAATCCTGCTCCAGAAGATGCAGGCCGACCGGGTCCATATGGCACTGGTGATCGACGAATACGGCGGCGTGGACGGCCTCGTCACCATCGAGGATCTGCTGGAGTTGATCGTCGGGGAGATCGAGGACGAACACGATGCCACGGTCGAGGCGTTCTGGAAGAAGCAGGGCGACGGGGTCTATCAGGTGGATGCACGGGCCTGGCTCGACGAATTCGAGGCAGAGACGGGCGTGCTGTTGCTCGAACCGGGCAAGAACGACGATGTCGATACCCTCGGCGGTCTGGTCTTCATGATCTGCAACCGCATCCCCGCACGGGGCGAAGTGATCCGGCACGAGGACGGGCACGAATTCGAGATTCTCGACGCGGATCCGCGCCGGATCAAGCGGATGCGGGTCACGCTGGTCCTGCCCGAAGCCGCCGACGATGCGGCCCTTCAGGCGGCGCAGTAGGCGAGCATGGAGAGGCCCCGCCTCCGCTGGATCGCGGCGCTTCTGGTCGGGTTGCTTCTGGCGGCGAGCCAGCCTCCCCTGACACTCTGGTGGGTGTTGCCGATCGGGATCGCGGCGCTCTATCTGCTGTGGTGCAGGGCGGAAACGGGGCGCAGGGCGTTCTGGACCGGCTGGATCGCGGGGACGGCGTATTTCGCGGGCACGTTGTTCTGGATCGTCGAGCCGTTTCTGGTCGAGCCGGAGAAATTCGCGTGGATGATCCCCATCGCGCTGCCCGCCATGGCCGGGGGCCTCGCGCTGTTCTGGGGAGGGGCATTCGTCCTTGCGCGGCGGTTCGCGGGAAATGAGTGGTCGCGCCCTCTGGCTTTCGCGACCTGCTGGATGGTGGCCGAAGCACTGCGCGGGGTGGTGCTGACCGGCTTTCCCTGGGCACAACCGGGATATTCGCTGGTGGACGTACCGCCCATCCAGATGGCGGCCTTCATCGGGATCAACGGCGTCACCTTCCTTGCCCTGCTCGCCGGAGCCTTCCTCGGAGCGGCGCTGATGCCGGGAAAGGGGACGAGACGTGCGGTATTCGCCGTGCTTTCGCTCGGGATCGGGGCGGGGTCATGGGGCATCGGGGCCGCACGGCTGGCCGACCCCGTTCTGCCGCGCGATACGCCGTTGCGGATCGGGCTGGTTCAACCGAACGTGCCGCAAACCGAGAAGTGGCACCCCGACCTGCGCGATGCGCAGCTTGCCGACCTGCTGGAAAAGACCCGCGATCTGTCGGCGCGCGGGGCGGATGTGGTGATCTGGCCGGAGGCGGCGACGCCTTTCCCGATCGCCGAAATGCCTGATCTGCGGGCAGTGATCGCGGAGCGGCTGCGCCCCGGCGGTGTGCTGCTGGCGGGGGGGATTCGCGTCGAAGGGCGGGGCGAGGAAACGCAGCGGTTCCATAACAGCTTGCTTGCGGTGGGCAGCGACGGTGCGCTCCTCGCGGCCTATGACAAGCAGCATCTCGTACCGTTCGGGGAGTATCTGCCCTTCGATGCCCTGCTCACGGGGCTTGGTCTGCGCACGGTGATCTCGCTGCCCGGCGGATTCTCGCCGGGGGCGGATCAGGACCGGGTGCTCGATATCGCGGATCTGCCTCCGTTCGGCGTCATGATCTGCTACGAGGCGATCTTTCCCCATGAGGTGATCGACCGGAACGCGAAAGTCGACTGGCTGGTGCATGTCACGAACGATGCATGGTTCGGAAAGATTGCGGGTCCGCAGCAGCATCTTGCCCAGACCCGCGTTCGTGCCATCGAACGCGGCCTGCCCGTTGCGCGCGCCGCGAATACGGGAATTTCCGCGATGATCGATGCGCAGGGGCGAATCACCGGATCGCTGGCTCTGAATTCACCCGGTACCTTGATCCGGGAATTGCCACCGAAAGGGAGAACGACGCTGTACGGACGATATGAAGAGCTCGGACTGTTTCTCATGTTTTTGGTGGCGTTTATATTGATTGCACTTCCCGGTAGAAAGAACTGACGATAACGTGTCGCCTATAGTCGTGATCGGAATATCTGCAATGGCCGAGGTTGCCGATGAATACTCGTTTGTGGATTCATTGCAATAAGATATGATGACGTAAGGTCATGTTCTTTCGGCCTAGTGCATTATGCGACGTACGTCACATTTTAGTATTTGCAAGAGGGCAATAACTTGATATGGGTTCGTCAGCATCTTTTCAACAAGGACTAGGTCGTGACCAAGCTGCCAAACCCCGTCGATGTCCATGTCGGTAGCCGAATTCGCTTGCGGCGCATGATGATCGGAATGAGTCAGGAGCGCCTTGGCGAACGGCTCGGTTTGACTTTTCAACAAGTCCAGAAATACGAGAAAGGCGCGAACCGCGTCGGTGCGAGCCGCCTGTTCGCCATCTCGCGCATTCTCGAAGTGCCGGTCGAATTCTTCTTTGCCGACATGCCCGACAGCGTTGCACAAGGCGACGGGAACGCCCCGACCAAAGGCATGTCCGAGCCGGACGAAACATCCTTCGTCATGGATTTCGTCAGTAGTTCCGAGGGCCTGCAGCTCAATACGGCTTTCAAGAAGATCGGCAGTCAGGAAACGCGGCGCAAGATCGTCGATCTGGTAAAGACACTCGCCGCCGACTGAAGCGATTTGCATTCAGATCGAACGGTGCATCGGGTTTCGTGTTCGAGCCTTCAGGCGGGAGAGAGCGAAAGCCGCTGCAACTTGAATGCAATTTGCTATAGAGGCTCTTTCTGCTTCGCTGTACTACGAAGAAAGCCGTTGCAGGATGTGCAGCGGCTTTCTTCGTTTCCATGCGGCGCGGCGATCGTCATGGCAGGGAGCGATCGTAATTCCCGAGCATCGCCGCGCGGCTTTCCGAACGGAATTCCCGCCTGTGTATCACCAGGGCGACGGTGCTGGCAGCGGCGATCAGCGCGAGGGGGCCGATCAGGAATGCCAGCGATCCGAGGGTGAAATACAATCCCCGCAGACCCCGCGCGAAGCTGCGTGCGGCAAGCCAGTTCAGTTGTCCGGCATCGCGCGCCGCCGCCATGACCTCCGCTTCGTTATCTGTCCTGATATCGGGCGTTGCCCCGATCATGACCGCGCAATAGCCGAAGAGACGCTGCGCCCAGGCGAACTTGAAGAACGAGAAGACGATCGCCGCGACGGGCACCACCAGTCTGACCCGGAAGGCATCGGGGCCGGAAGGATGCGCGAAAGGAATCGAATCGGCGACCTCGGCCAGCCGGTCCGCCTGACCGATCATGGCCAGCAATCCGCCGAGGCAGACGAGGGCGGTGGATGCGAAGAAGCTCGATCCGTGCTGCAGCCCCGAAAGCAGGTTGCCGTCCACGATGCGGACCTCGCGCCGCGCCATCTCCGCCATCCAGATCATCCGCTTCGCGCGCATCAGCGCGCTCGCACTCAGATGGGAGCGCGGCCCCGCATCGACATACCAGCTCATCCCGGCCATCAGAAAGACGAACCAGATCACCGCGATCAGGTCGAGGACGGTCAGTTCGGGCAATCCGCGTAATGGTAGCCAGAAGATCGAAGGGATGGCTATATCGGACATGGCCCAGCCGTTAGGCCGAACTGCCGCCCCGCGCAATACTCTGCGACCGTTTTGAGACTGTCCCCGTATCCGTGTTACATCTATATTCCGTCTGAACCGATTGACCGCCGAGGAGAAAGCCGATGATCGAGATGCCCGTACCGGATCAGCGAATCATCGCGAAGCGTGACGGCATCGCGCAGCGGCTCCGCAGGATCGTTCCCGCCGAACAGGTCATCCATGCGGCGGAGGAACTCAAGGCCTACGAATGCGACGGGCTGAACGCCTATCGCCAGCCGCCGATGCTCGTCGTGCTGCCCGATACGACCGCGCAGGTATCCGAGATCGTCAAGCTGTGCCGGTCGGAAGGCGTTCCCATCGTGCCGCGTGGCTCCGGTACGTCGCTTGCCGGGGGGTCGCTGCCCACGGCGGATGCGGTGGTGCTGGGACTGTCGCGCATGAAGGACGTGCTGGAAACCGATTACGGCAACCGCACGATCCGGGTGCAGACGGGGATCACGAACCTTGCCGTCACCGGGGCGGTCCAGCCCGACGGCTTCTTCTATGCGCCGGACCCCTCGTCGCAGCTCGCCTGTGCCATCGGCGGCAATATCGCGATGAATTCCGGGGGCGCGCATTGCCTGAAATACGGGGTGACGACGAACAACCTGCTCGGCGTGACGATGGTCATGGCCGATGGCGAGGTGCTGGAATTCGGCGGTGCGCATCTGGATGCGGGGGGCTATGATTTCCTGTCGCTCATCTGCGGGTCGGAAGGGCAGTTGGGCATCTGTACCGAAGCGACGCTGAAGATTCTGCCTGCCGCCGAGGGGGCGCGCCCGATGCTGTTCGGCTTCGACACCAACGAGGTTGCGGGCGAGGCCGTCGCGGCGATCATCCGGGCCGGGCTGTCACCCGTGGCCCTCGAATTCATGGACAAGCCCGCGATCACCGTCAGCGAGAACTTCGCGAAGGCAGGATATCCGCTGGATGTCGAAGCCCTGCTGATCGTCGAGGTCGAAGGCTCGGAGGCGGAGATCGACGAGCAATTGACCCGTATCGAGGCCGTGGTCGCGCCCTTTTCTCCCTCGACCGTCAAGCGCAGCAGCAACGATATCGAAAGCGCGAAGATCTGGGCGGGGCGCAAGGCGGCGTTCGGGGCCATCGGGCAACTGGCGGATTACATCTGTCTCGACGGCTGCGTTCCGCTGTCGCAATTGCCGGATGTGCTGAAGCAGACGGCGGAACTGGCCGCGAAATACGATCTGAAGGTCGCGAACGTCTTCCATGCGGGCGACGGCAATCTGCATCCGCTGATCATGTACGAGGCGAACGACCCGGACAGTTCGCGCAAGGCCGAGGAACTCGGAGCCGATCTCCTGCGCCTCTGTGTCGAGAAGGACGGGTGCCTGACGGGCGAGCACGGGGTCGGGATCGAGAAGCGCGAGCTGATGCTGACCCAGTTCAACGAGCGTGAATTGCGGCAGCAGATGGCGATCAAGGACGTGTTCGATCCGTCATGGATGCTCAATCCGGCGAAGGTCTTTCCGCTTTCGCTGTCCGAACCCCACGTCGAGGATCGTCGCGCCGCATGATGGATACACCCGATACCGAGGATGGCGTCGCGCAGATCCTGCGCGATGCGGTCGCCGCCTCCACGCCCCTGGAAATTCGGGGCGGGGGGACCCGGCTGGGGTTGGGCCGCCCGGTGCAGGCGGCGCGGACAGTGTCGCTGGCGGCGCTGGACGGTATCACGCTCTACGAGCCGGGCGAGTTGACCCTCGTCGCGCAGGCGGGCATGACGCTGAAGGCGCTGGATGACGTGCTGGAGGGCGAGAACCAGCAGCTTACGTTCGAGCCGCCCGATCACCGTGCCCTGCTCGGCACGGGCGGCGAGCCGACGCTGGGCGGTGCCATCGCCGTCGCCGCATCCGGCCCCCGCCGTCTGCGCATGGGGGCGGCGCGCGATGCGATCCTCGGGGTGCGCTACGTGAACGGCAAGGGCGATATCCTGCGCGCCGGGGGGCGCGTGATGAAGAACGTCACGGGCTATGACGTGCCCAAGCTGATGTGCGGTGCCTACGGAACGCTCGGAATCGTTACGGAAATCGGCCTGAAGGTGATGCCCAGATCCGAAGTGGTGAAGACCGTCGCGATTGCCGGATTGCCGGACGGCAAGGCGATCACGGCCCTCGCCACCGCCCTCGCCATGCCCTGCGATGTCAGTGCCGCCGCGCATCTGCCCGATACCGTTTCGCGGGAACTGGGGTTTTCCGAGGCGGCCACCTTGCTGCGGGTCGAGGGGTTCGAGACCCAGGCCGCCTATCGTATCGAGCGGCTGACCGAGGCCCTGTCCGATTTCGGGGCGCTCCGGGTGATCGACAGCGATCCGTGGGTCGCCATCCGCGATGTGATGATGTTCGCGGGGGATGACCGGGCGGTCTGGCGGCTCTCGATGAAGGCGACCGATGCGCCCCTGCTGGTCGCTGCCCTGCGCGAGCGGGTCGGGGCGGAAGCGTTCTACGACTGGGGCGGAGGGCTGGTCTGGATCGCCTGCGAGGAGGGGCGCGATGCCTCCGAGGGGGCCATCCGCCAGTCGCTCGCGGCCGTGGGCGGACACGCGACGCTGATCCGCGCCAGCGATGCGGTACGGGCAGCGGTGCCGGTCTTCGAACCGGAAGTCGCGCCCATCGCGCGACTCTCGGCCAGCCTGAAGCTGGCCTTCGACCCGGCGGGTATCCTGAATCCGGGACGGATGCGGGCATGAGACGGACCGACAGGCCATGGGACCGGCTCGTGATGAAATTTCAACGCGATGCGCGCGGCCTGCGCGTCGCCATATGGGCGTGACCGATGCAAACCAACTTCACTGACGCCCAGCTTGCCGATCCCGATACGGCGCGGTCGAACGAAATCCTGCGGACCTGCGTCCATTGCGGATTCTGCACGGCGACCTGTCCGACCTATACGCTGCTGGGCGATGAACTCGACAGCCCGAGAGGGCGCATCTATCTCATCAAGCAGATGCTGGAGGAGGATCGTCCGGCGGACAGGAATACGGTCAAGCATGTGGACCGGTGCCTCTCGTGCCTCGCCTGCATGACGACCTGTCCGTCGGGGGTGCATTACATGCATCTGGTCGATCATGCCCGCGCCCATATCGAGCAGACGTATACGCGGCCCCTGCATGACCGGGCGCTTCGGAATCTGCTGTCGGTCGTGCTTCCCAACGACGGTCTGTTCCGCCTGTCCCTGCTGGGCGCGAAGATGGCCAGGCCGTTCTCGCGTATCCTGCCCGGCAAGCTGAAAGCCATGGTCGCGCTGACGCCGAAGACGATCCATCCACCGAGCGCCCATGACGAGCCGCAGGTCTTTGCGGCGCAGGGCGAGCGGAAGATGCGCGTGGCGCTGATGACGGGGTGTGCGCAGAAGGTGCTGGATCCGTCGATCAATGCGGCGACGATCCGGTTGCTGACCCGTCACGGGGCGGAAGTCGTGATCGCCGACGGCGCGGGCTGCTGCGGGGCGCTGACGCATCACATGGGCAAGGTGGACGCCTCCCACGCCTCGGCGGCGGCGAATATCCGGGCCTGGATGCGCGAGAAGGCGGGGGACGGGCTGGATGCCATCGTCATCAATGCCTCGGGCTGCGGGACGACCGTGAAGGATTACGGACACATGTTCCGCACGGACGAGGCACTGTCGGAAGATGCCGCCATCGTCTCGGGCCTGACCCGCGACATCTCCGAGGTGATGGGGGAGCTTGGGCTGAACGAGCCGGTCCATGCCGAGGGGCTGCGGGTGGCGTATCATGCGGCCTGTTCGCTGCAACATGGGCAGAAGGTCACGGTCGAACCCAAAGCGTTGCTGAAGATGGCCGGTTTCACGGTGCTGGAGCCGCGTGAGGGGCATCTGTGCTGCGGGTCGGCGGGGACGTATAACCTGCTCCAGCCGGAGATCGCGGGGCAGCTCAGGGAGCGCAAGGTCGCCAACATCGAGGCGACGCTGCCCGATGCGATCTCCACCGGCAATATCGGCTGCATGACCCAGATCGCCAGCGGGACGGGCATCCCCGTCGTCCATACCGTGCATCTGCTGGATTGGGCGACGGGGGGGCCGAGGCCGGAGGCGCTGCCTGCGGCTCCGGCGATTGCGGCGGAATAGTCGCTATCGCGAGGCCAGTTGCGCATTGGTCATTGCGCTCTCAAGTTCGGCGAACATCGCTTCGACTTCGGGAGCCAGTTCTTCGATCGCCTGAGCGGCTACCTCGATCCGCAATTCCTCCGCGCGCTTGTCCGATCCCCAGGATGTGAACAGCTTTTCGACATCCTTTTCGGCGCTTGCGCTGCCATAGCGGTAGCCGTTGCGCACGTCGATCAGCACCGCATTCGCGACCGCCTTCGCCGTCAACGAGCGGGTTGGCAGGATCGCGCCGCCGATGATCGTGAGGTCGGCGAAGGCCAGCCCCGTATTGCGCGTGTCGCCCCGCACACCGACCTCGTAGATCAGAACCGCATCGAGATGCTGCCGCGCAGCGCCGATCCGCGCGGTCGAGAGGACGCCGCCGAGACCATCTCCCCGCGAACGGCCTCGATCATCGTAGACGGGGCCGCCTACGCTGTCCCGCGCAAGGCGCGCGGTCAGCGGATCGACCGGCGTGAAGGTGCCGTAGCGACCGCTCCGTTCGAGGGATGCGAGCATGGCTTCCGCCTCGGTAGCGGGAAGGGCGGTCAGCTTGCCACGCGCGATGCGGGCCACGCCGATCTTCGCGGGAAAACGCAGGGTCGGCTCGACCGCTGCCGCTTGCCGGACCGCCTCGTCCAGAGAGGTAGCCGTGCCTTGCGAGGTGGCCGTCGCCGTGGTGGTGACGGTCTGCGGATAGGCGGAGAGATAGTCGGAGCCGGAGGTGTACTGGGCGGTATGGCTGCTGCACGCCGCGAGGCCGAGGGTCGCGGCGAGGAGGCAGAGGGACAGGCGTTTCATGGCGATCTCCATTAATGTGTAATTTGCACATAAACAGTGAGATGTCTTGTTGGCAAGATAAAAATGTGCCATACGCACATTTCTTGCCGGAGGCTGCATGTCCGATCCCCTTGCCCTGACCGCCCTCGACCGTATCCTGCGACCCCTCGTGCGCCTTGCCATGGCGCGGGGCGTGGGGTTTCCGGCCCTCGCCGACAGGCTGAAGACGCTCTATGTGCAGGAGGCCGGAGCGTTGTTCGTGGCGCGGGGCGAAAAGGTCACGGACAGCCGGATCGCGCTGCTGGCCGGGTTGCAGCGCCGCGAGGTCAAGGCACGGCGGGGAGGCGAGCCGACGACCGGGCGGGATGGCGGCGTCCTGCCGCGCATCCTTGCGCGCTGGATGGCGGGGCTGCCCTATGCGGAGGGGAGTGTGCCACGCCCGTTGCCCCGGCGCGGTGACGGATCCTTCGAGGCGCTGGTCGCGGAAATCAGCCGCGACATGCATCCGCGCAGCGCCCTCGACGGCCTGCTGCAACTCGGGTCGGTCTCGGTGGATGACGACGACCGTATCGTGCTGGAGACGTCCGCGTTGATACCGGCGGCGGACGAGGCGGCGCTGTTCGATTACATGGCGGCCAATCTGGGCGATCATGCCGAAGCGTCGGTGGCCAATGTCCTCGCCGCCCCCGACCCCGGCCCGTTCTACGAGCGGGCGGTGCATTACAATCATCTGTCCGAAGCGTCGCTCGCCGTACTGGACGCCTCGGCGCGGGTGGCGCAGGATGCGGTGTTGCAGCAGCTCAACGCCGAGGCGCTGGCTCTGCAGAAGAACGATCGTGAGGCGGGGGCGGGAACGGGGCGATTCCGCCTCGGGGCCTATATTTATCGTGAAGATGCCCGCGTATCGGAGGATGAGGGATGAGATCGGTTCTCGCGATGCTGCTCGCCGTAGCTCTTGCGGCCTGTGCCGCACGGACGCCCGAACCCCTGCCCGACGATCCCTGTGCCAGCGTGCCGGGGGATGCGGTGGATGGCGGTATCGGGGGAACGGGCAAGGGGGTCGCGGCGGATTGTGACGACGCGATCCTGTGACTCGATGGTCGCTCCTGCCGCTCAAATGCCGCCCGCGCGTGTGATCGCGCGAACGGTCGTCATCGAAATCAGAACTCCACGCCGATCTGTGCTTTGACGCCGGAGCGGAAGGGGTGTTTGACCAGTTCCATCTCGGTCACGAGGTCGGCGATCTCGATCAGTTCTTCCTTGGCATTGCGGCCCGTGAGGACGACGTGGGTCATCTCGGGCTTTTCATCCACGAGGAAGGCCACGACCTCGGCGATGTCGATGTAGTCGTAGCGCAGGGCGATGTTGATCTCGTCGAGCAGGACCATGGTGTTGCGCTCGTCGCGGATCAGTTCCTTGGATTTCTCCCATGCCGCCTGCGCCATCTCGGTATCGCGGGCCTTGTCCTGCGTTTCCCAGGTGAAGCCTTCGCCCATGGTGTGAAAGGCGCATCTGTCGGCGAAATGCGCCGTGATGAGATCGCGCTCGCCGGTGGACATGCCGCCCTTGATGAACTGCACCACGGCGCAGGGCATGTCATGGGCGATGCAGCGGAAGATCATGCCGAAGGCGGCGGAGGATTTGCCCTTGCCCTTGCCGGTATGGACGATGACGAGGCCGCGCCTGTCGGTCTTCGTTGCCATGATCTTGTCGCGCGCGGCCTTCTTCTTGGCCATCTTGCTCGCATGTTTGGCGAGGTCTTCGCCCGTGGCGGGGGTTTCGTCGGCCATGGAGGCTCCTGAGTTAGCGCAAGGCGAGGGGCTTGTTCTGTCCGCAGATGATCTGCGGAGCGGTCAGCGTCGCCGCCGCCGAAAGATCGGGCGGTGTGGTCAGGATCGACCGTCCCGAACACAGCGTCAACTCCAGATCGGCATCTTCGAGGATCGCGAGGGCCTCGACCTCGCCATTCTCGATCAGGCGCACGGCATCCGCCCATTCCGTGCTGGCACCATCCACCGCCTTCCTCACGGCGCTCCCGATGCCGTAGGGAGTGGCGTCGATGGACGCGAGATCGAGCGAGGTGTCCCGATCCGTGCCGAGGGTGGAGGGTTTGCCGGGGGTCGGGAAGAACCGTGCGCCCAGATCAGCCCCCGGTTCACGGGGGATCGTCACGTCCGGCGGTGTGATCGAGGCGATGGTCGAGCCGGGCAGGACGGCGGCCTGCTGCACGTCGAAGCTCCGTTGCGGTTTCGCGCGGCGCGGTTTGGCCGTGGGCGAGGGCGTCCGGGCGAGGATGTAGGGTTTGAGGCCGGGGATCGGAGATCGCTCGACGGTGGGGCGGGGCGCAGGGGCAGGGCGTGCAGCGGGCGGGGCCAGTGCCGCGACCTGCTGTCGTGCCGGTGCCGGACGCGGTGGGATATCGGCGGATCGGGGCGCAGGAGGCTGTGGCACCGTGCGGCGCGGGGCCGGGGCGATCTCTGCGGTTCTCGTTTCCTGCGCCGCCGGGGCGGAGGGGGGGCGCGTTGCGAAGCTGCCGAAGATCGGTCGCCGCTGCTGCGGGGGATTGGCGCGGGCCTGTCGCGAATCGGCCTGGCGGGCCGCCGTTTCCGCTGCCTGCTCGCGCAAGGCGCGCCGGGCTTCGGCCTCTGCCGCGATCGCCACGCTTTCGGCTTCGGCCGCCGCCGCCTTTGCCGCCGCGAGTTCTGCCGCATCGGGCCCGTCGGGCAGGCGCTCCGACGCCGAGGCGGCCTCGAAGGGGGCAAAGCCGCCCTCGTAGGCCGCACGGGCGGCATTGCCGCCGCGTCGCAGGTTTTCGGCGCGCACGGTTTCGATCCGCGCGAGCAGTTCGGCAAGGGCCGAGCGCCGGGCTTCCGCCTCGCGCCGGGCATTCTCCGCCGCGACGATCTCCAACAATTCGGTATCTTCGAAAGCGTCGGTCTGCTGCGGGGATACCGGGGCGAATTCAGCCGTATCCACGGGGGGCGCAGCGGGAACCGGGGTCGCCATCGGCGGCTGCGGTGCCCGATCGATGATGTAGCTTTCGGAGACAGGCGGGGAATAGGCCGGCGGCGTCGATGACGGTATGGCGTATACCGCCGTCTGATCGCGCGGGGATGACCCTGCACAGCCCGCAAGGAGGCCGAGCGCGGTGAGGAAAATCGGAAAACGGCTGCTTCGAAACGTCATGATCTGGCACTCTCGTCACTGTCTCCGCCCCTGCGGATCAAGTCCTGTGCCAAAATAAGCCTCGATCTTCTTATCGCAAGGGCGTTCGATGCATGACAAACGGCAATCGGTGCGGGGAGACAATATTGCCACCCCGCACCATGCGGATGAGCGGGGCCTATTGCCGCGCATCCAGTGATTTGGCCAGTCGTGCCAGCCCGACGAATTCGGCGCGATAGCCGAACGGGTCTTCGCCCTTCGCGCCGTTGGCCAGCGCGATGACGTCGTCCCATGCATAGTCGGACAGGGCCGACAGCCCCTGCAACTTCTGACCGACCGCTGCCACGGCGATGGCGAAGCGGGCCTCGCGATCCGCCCCGTCGAGGGTCTCGACGGCATCCTCCAGCGTCACGGGGCGGGTCTGGAGCGTGCTGGTGTCGGAATCGGGCAGTTTGTGCCGGATCTTGACGAAGGCCAGTTCGTTGCTCGCGTCTTCCGATACCGTGAGCGGCTCCGCGCCATAACGGAGCGGATCGATGGTTTCGGCGGGCGAGCCTGCGGGGGTGATTTCGTAGATCGCCGTGACGGTATGGCCGGAATTGATGTCGCCCGCATCGACCTTGTCGTCGTTAAAATCCTCGCGGTTCAGGGCGCGGGTTTCGTAGCCGATCAGGCGATACTCGCTGATGGTGGCGGGGTTGAACTCGACCTGAATCTTGACGTCCTTGGCAATGGGCACCAGCGCGCCGCCCGCCTCGCCAGCCAGCACCTTGCGGGCCTCGGAGAGCGTGTCGATATAGGCGGCGACGCCGTTGCCGTTCTGGGCCAGCGCCTGCATCAGCGCATCGTTGTAATTGCCGCGACCGAAGCCCAAGACCGACAGAAACACGCCGGTTTCGCGTTTTTTCTCGACATACTCCTTCATCGCCTCGGGCGAGGAGAAGCCGACGTTGAAATCGCCATCGGTGGCGAGGATCACGCGGTTCACGGCCTCGTCATCGAAGCTTTCCTGCGCCTTGTCATAGGCGAGGCGCAAGCCAGCGGCACCGGCAGTGGACCCCCCCGCGCGCAGGCGGTCGAAGGCTTGCTCGATCTTCGTGCGTTCGCTGGCGGCGGTCGGCTCCAGCACGGTGCCTGCACTGCCCGCATAGGTGACGATGGAGACGGTATCGTCCTCGTCCAGCGTGTCGAGCAGCAGGCGGAAGCTGTTGATGAGCAGCGGCAGCTTGTCGGGCGCGTTCATCGAGCCGGAGGTGTCGATGAGCAGCACGAGATTGGACCGGGGGCGCTCGGCGGCGGGGGGGACGTAGCCCTTGATGCCGATATGCATGAGCTGCGTATCCGCGTTCCACGGGGTCGGCATGACGCTGACGCTGGCGCGGAACGGCTCATCCGCGCTGTCGGAGCCGAGATAGTCATAGGGGAAATAATTGACCAGTTCCTCGACCCGGATTGCCCGCGCAGGGGGGATTTGTCCGCCGTTCAGCGCGCGTCGCAGATAGCTATAGGAGGCGGTGTCCACGTCGATGGAGAAGGTGGAAACGGATGTCTCACGGGACGAGACGGTCGGATTCGGTTCGAAATCCGCAAAGCGGTCGCGTATCTGCGCTTCCTGTAGCGAAATCGTATGGACCTTCGGATCGAAGGGGATGGGGGCAAGGCCAGCTTCGGGATCGAGCGGGACGAAAACCGGTTTCGCGGGCTTGACGACCCGACGCTTCTGAATATCGCGGGTCGCCAGCGGCGTTCCGTCGTAGTTCTCGCGCGTCGTAACTGTCGCTGTATAGGTTTCGTATTGAGCGGGGTCGATCTGTAGACGATACCCGGCGGGAGCGACAACCGTGCCGCCACCGGATGCTGCTCCGGGAACGATTTGAAGGTTCGGCGAAGGGTCCTCTACGACTACAGTGCGCCCCTCTGTTCTGACCGAACCGTCGGGCTGAACAATTTCGACCGAGATCGTCGGGGTTTTACCCGGTATCGCGACACTTCTCAGCGAATACGTACGCGGAGCCTCTGCGTTCGCAGTCGCTCTCCGATCCCCGCCGCTATTCGTGGCAGCGCCGACCGGAGAGCCGATGCTAGCCCCGTCCACCTGTCGGGTACGGGTTTGTATTGTGGCTGTTTTCCCCGGAACAGTGACACGTCTTACGGATGCAGGGGTATCGATCACCCGCGTCGTGATCTCGGCAGTTGGAGGCGGAACGTAGGCCGCGATCGGTGCCGCATCCGCTTCGGACTGGATCGCTTGCCGGCGGAGCTGTCCCGTCACGATCACTTCGTCACGCAGTCCTTGGGCGGCTTTGGCATCGTCGCGCGCTACGGACGGAGCCGCTTCAGCCAGCGGTTTGGGAGCCGCAAGTTCTAGCGTTTCCTTCTCCGTCTCGAATATTTCCTTATCCGCCCATGGTCCCAGGGTGAAGGGCCGGTCGCCGCCGGTCTGCATGACGACGAAAAGGGCCAGCACGGCGGCGATGCCGGTGCCGCCGACGGCCATGGTCAGGGATGATAGCTTGGTCATCTTGCGTCTCCTCGGTTCGGCCCGCCCGGTGCGGGCCTTTCGAGAAGTGAGACGGCGACCCGCATCCGATCCTTGGACGGGAGCCGCATTTTTTTCTTCTTCGGTGGAAAATTCGGCGTCGAAAGCGGCCATCGCGGCGGCGACGTCCTCGCTCGCATCTCGGTGAACCGCGCTGTCCACCTCGGCGACGGGGGCTTCAGGCGTCGCCATGTCCAACAGTAGGCTGCCGCGCTTCACATCGGGAACCACGCCTGCGACGTTGACTGTGAGCATGCGACACTCGGTTCCGTCGTCTTTGCAGATGGGTGCACGAAAGCTACC
>ENA-ORXM01001630-ORXM01001630.1-marine-metagenome-genome-assembly--contig:-NODE-1630-length-30330-cov-4.154662_pt1 | contig 30330 bp, 24 predicted proteins | sample MGYA00237867_ERZ511480 | MGnify/ENA primary metagenome ERZ511480 (study PRJEB26309, sample SAMN06266103) | marine metagenome | isolation source: Algal blade | place: United Kingdom:Sidmouth, United... | reverse complement strand
GGCCGACGCATATTTTTGATGTCACCGTTGCATCATCATTATCAGAAAAAAGGAATGCACGAATCGAAAATAGTCACCCGATTCTGGATCGTCGGAATCTTATTAGCGGTTGTAACAATTTTGACGTTGAAGATTCGATAGCACGTTATATCAACGAGGAGAATACTTCGGTTGATTTGAAAAGCGAAATATTTTTAAAGAAGCCACTAAATATGAAAGTAGTGATCCTCGGAGCCGGAGAAAGTGGAGTAGGAGCAGCATTACTGGCAAAACAAGAAGGCTACGAAGTCTTCGTCTCAGACTACGGAAACATAAAAGAAAATTATCAAAAGGAACTCCTAACGAACGAAATTCCTTTTGAAGAAAATAAACATACTTACGAATCAATCTTTGATGCCGATTGCATTATCAAAAGCCCGGGAATACCGGACTCGGTAGACATCATTCAGGAATGCCTGAAACGAAATATACCCGTCCACTCGGAAATTGAATTTGCAGCAAAATGCTGTAAAGGAAAAATAATCGCCATCACAGGAAGCAATGGCAAAACCACAACTAAAGAATTGATAGCTAGTGTGCTCTCTACTTCATTACATTGCTACTGTACGCAAGGCAACCTGAACAACCACATCGGGGTGCCCCTTTCTGTATTAAACATCACCCCTCAACATGATATTGCTGTGATAGAGATGGGCGCTAACCATGTAGGTGAAATCGCAGAACTTTGTTTGCTTTGCAAGCCAAACTATGGGTTGATTACAAATATTGGTGTTGCGCATATTGAAGGTTTTGGGAGCAAAGAGAACGTAAAAAAAGGAAAGGGCGAGTTGTATGACTTTCTCCGCACCACAGAGGAGAAAACTGTCTTTATTAACGCAGATGACCATGTGCTGCAAGAAATGGCCACAAACCTAGAAAAGGTTGAATACGGCACTGGCGGAATTATACAAGGTGAAATTCAAACTGCTCACCCGCAACTACGTGTACGGATAGAAGATGAGGACCAATACTTTATGGTACAAACCAAGCTTGTTGGCGAGTATAACCTACCAAATATTTTGGCAGCAACAGCCGTAGGAAGATATTTCGACATACCGTTGTTAGATATAGCTGAAGCCATTGAAGACTACACACCAAGCAACCACAGATCACAACTTGTGGAACAACATGGTCATGAATACATTGTTGATGCGTACAATGCCAACCCAAGCAGCATGTATGAAGCCATAAAAAGTCTATCGATGCGCGAAAGTGAACACAAAGTCGCAATTCTTGGTCACATGCTAGAACTTGGCGATGTGAGTGATGACGAGCACTTTCAAATTGCCGAGTTTGCTAAAACTCAAATTGATTTGGTTTTGCTCGTGGGCAACCAGTTTGAAGCGGCAGGCAAGTCACATAGTCTGCCTTGGGTTGCAACCGCAACTGAAGCGAAAGAATGGATAGCAAAAACAGTAAATACACCAAGTACAATACTTATTAAAGGCTCTCGGGGCATAAAATTAGAGAAGGTGTTAGGTTGATCACTTCGAGATTAGCCGTCGCGATCAACAAAGTAGTCGCATCAGAGAATGAACTCTTATTTATCGCTATCTGTTATTTGGTTATGAGTATAAAATTATTTCCTGCTAAGGGGAGAGGAAGTGCAGACTATGGCTGGCTGAAGGCAAATTATAGTTTCAGTTTCTCAAACTTTTATAATGCTGACCAGGTTCATTTCGGCAAGTTGAGAGTATTGAATGACGATTATATTGCAGGTGGTGCCGGATTTGCTACACACCCTCATGAAAATATGGAAATTATTACCATTCCCCTTAAAGGTGCTTTAGAACATAGCGATTCTACCGGTGGTAAAGGCGTCATTCGTCCGGGAGAAGTACAAATTATGTCTGCTGGAACTGGCGTTGAACACTCAGAAAAAAACTACATTAAAAATGGTGAAACCAATGTACTCCAGTTGTGGATCTTTCCTAAAGAACAAAACATTGAACCACGATACGCACAACAATACTTTGAAGAACAGCAGCGTATGAACACTTGGCAACCTGTAGTTTCTAACAAACATCCGGGCGCATTAAACATAAACCAAGATGCTGTACTCTCCTTATCCCATTTACAACAAGGCAAATCGGTCGACTATAAACTTCATTTTCAAGGCAATGGCGTGTATCTCTTCGTAATTGATGGTGATATAACAATTGAAGGAACTCGTTTCAAAAAAAGAGATGCCGCAGGTATAGATCATTTTAATGAATTTGAAGTTTCTGCAAATAGTGATAGTAAACTATTAGCAATTGAGGTGCCGATGAACTAATTTTACATTTTTAAAAAAACAAAAAGAACATGAAGAATTTATTTTTAGCATTATTTGTTGCATTCGCTTTTGTAGCATGTGACAATGAAAAAGAAGTAACAGAAGTAAGCACTGAAAACTCAACGAGTACAGAAGAAGATACTGACATGACTGCCTCGGCAGAAATGGATGAACAGTATGTTTGGTGGAAAGGCTCTAAGGTGCTTGGTGCGGGTGAGCACACTGGTAAAGCTATGCTTTCTGATGTTGACTTACAAACTGAAGATGGTAAACTCGTTGGCGGAACAGTTACCGTTGATCTAACGAGCATGAGCTCAGAAGATTTAGAGGGTAAAAAAGCAGATGATTTACTTGGTCACCTTGCTTCAGAAGACTTTTTCGAAATCGAAACCTATCCAACTGCTACTTTTAAAATTACCAATGTTGAACACCCGGCAGCAGGTAGTGATGAAATGCACCAAGTAACTGGTGACTTAACAGTTAAAGATGTGACAAAAGAAATTACCATTCCTGCAAAAATTGATGTAGATGAGAATGGTGATGTTGATTTTGAATCTGCATTCACAATTGACAGAAGCGAGTACAATGTAAAGTATGGCTCTATGACATTGGGTAATGTTGCAAAAGACAAAGCGATTAAAGACGAAGTAGAACTAAAAGTAGTTCTTTAAACTCCTCCGCAACTGTAATATAAATAAACCGCTCTATTTTTAGGGCGGTTTTTTTATGGAACAAATTTTAAATTCAATTATCCAGGTAGATCAAGAACTATTCTTGTTTCTCAACAATCTCGGTCAACCAAACTGGGATCAGTTTTGGTTATTTGTAACCGACAAAAAATCTTGGATTCCCTTCTACATATTACTTCTTGTCTATTTACTCGCAAAAACGAAAAACTGGAAAGTTGTTTTGGCAATAGGCATATTTATTGGTCTGCTTATCACACTCGTAGATCAAAGCATTACCTCATTTTTTAAGCCGTACTTTCATCGGTATCGTCCGTGCCACAATGAAGAACTAGTTGACCACTTGCGTAAGGTAAAAGATAGTTGCGGCGGTTATTACTCTTTTTTTAGTTCTCATGCGGCAAACTCATTTGCGTTGGCTGTATTTTTTATACGCACAGTGAAATTGGCAACATGGATGAAGGTTTTATTCATATTGTGGGCGGCCATTGTAGCCTATAGCAGAATTTATGTAGGTGTACATTTTCCCTTAGATATTGTGGTAGGCACGCTATGGGGCTCATTACTTGCCTACATCCTCTCAATTGCTTATACTAAGTGGTTGAAGGCTCGCTTATCTTAATTTTCTCTTGACATGCGTCGCGCATCTTTGATAGTATAAAGGCCATAACAATCGAAAACGTGAGAAGAACACCGATAATCAACCAAGAGTTTAGCCCAAGGTTTTGTAGAGTGAGTACGAATAAAATATAAAATAATTGCAGACACACAAGAACGCTAGTTGACCGCATATGTGATAACCCACAGTCTAATAACATGTGGTGAATATGGTTTCTGTCGGGGCTAAATGGGGAGCGGCCATCTAAAATTCGAATTGAAAAGGCACGTAATAAATCAAACAGAGGTAATGCTAGAAACCCAATGGCAACACCAGGCGCAGCATTTACATGATGATCAACCCCAGCCTCGCCAATATTCATTTCAACAAAATGAATGGTCATAACTGCGCAAATAAAGCCAATTAACAAGGAGCCAGTGTCGCCCATAAATATTTTAGCAGGTGTTACATTAAAACGAAGAAAAGCAACGAGTGCCCCTACTAATGCTGCAGCCAACACCACCATTTGATAGTCGCCATTGAGCCAAAACCAGATGCCAAACGCGCTAGAAATCACAATTCCGATTGACCCCGAAAGAGCATTTATTCCATCAATAAGGTTGAATGAGTTGATAATGACAAGAATAGTGAATGACGTAATGAGCACGCCCAACCAATAAGGCACTTCAAAACCAGGGAACAGATCATGAAAAGAAGTGAACCGCAAACCGCCCAAAATCACCACAATTAAGGTGGCAAGAATTTGACCTAGAAACTTTTTAGAGGCAGATAACTCAACAATATCGTCTTTTGCGCCAACAAGAAATATAAGACAAGAACCAGCGAGAATATATTGAATGAGAGATTGGTACTCCATCCGAGACCAAATTGCTAAAGCAATAATAAAGCCACCAAAAATAGCAACACCGCCTAAATTGGGAATATTATTTGTGTGCGATTTTCTCGCGTTAGGCGAATCGTATAAGTTCTTCACATCAGAAATGTGAATGATAGATGGTATAGCAATAAATGTGACCACAAATGCTGTGACAGCGGCTGCAATCGTAAAAAAACTATGTGTTTGAAATAGTTCCATAGTAGACAGTGAAGTTAAAGCTCAACATCCTTTAACCAATGTTTGTTCTTAGTGTACCATTCTAATGTGCGTGTTAAACCATCGTCTAAACTCACTTGAGGTTCCCAGTTCAACAAGTTTTTTGCCTTATCGATATTTGCCCAAGTTTCCATGATGTCGGCCTTATGAAATGGTTTATTTTCAATTTTGGCCGTCTTACCAAGATATTTTTCTGCAAATTCTATGGTATAATTAATGCTCACTGGGTTGTTTCCTCCCCCTAAGTTAATTACCTCAAATCCTAATGGTTTCATAGCCGCAATTGTTCCCCTAGCAATGTCATCTATATACGTAAAGTCTCGGGCTTGGGTTCCGTCACCAAAAAGCTCAATCGGCGTTTCGTCATCAATCCACTTTACAAACCTAAAAATGCTCATGTCGGGTCTACCAGCCGGCCCGTAAACTGTGAAATAACGTACAACTGTAATGTCCAAATCGTATTGATAAGCATAACTATAACACATCATTTCTGCAGCCTTTTTACTAGCAGCATAGGGAGAAATTGGTGTGTTTACTGGCAAATCTTCTAAAAAGGGCATTGGTTGACCGGCGTATAAAGAGGAAGTTGAAGCCAACACCATTTTTTTCACATTATTATGACGCATGAGCTCGAGCAAATTCAAGGTTGCATTGGCGTTTGTGGTCATGTAAATATGTGGGTTTTCGAGGCTGTATCTCACTCCTGCCCTCGCGGCTAAATTTAAAACCGCATCAAATTCATAGGTTTTGAACAGTTTTTCAAGTGCACTATAATCTTCTATATCGAGTTGATGAAATGTGAAATTCTCTCTATCTTTTATGCTATCAAGGCGATGATGCTTAATCTTTACATCGTAATAATCATTCAGATTATCAACGCCAATCACTTTATACCCCTCATCTAACAAAAAATGGCCTGTTCTATTTGCAATAAACCCAGCCACTCCAGTCAACAAAATCGTTTTCATCTAGAGTTTAGTTTGTGCAAATGTATGGGATAACTCTCGTGTACAGGTGTGGATTCAGCGATTTTCACAACCACTCAAAGAGAAAGTATGGACTTTATTTCTGCCTCAAATTCTTGATTAACTACTGGCGTAGAAAACTTTTCGATTGCCAGATTCCTTCCTACTTTACCCATCTTTGCAAGGGTTTCAGAATCAAGCTTGCAAGTTTGCATCATTCTTTCTCCAAGTTCTTTAGCATCTTGCGCGAGAACCAAATATCCGTTCATGCCATCAATTACAGTTTCTTTACAACCTGCAACATTGGTGGTAATCACGGGCTTGGCCATGGCAATGGCTTCAAGCATCACTCTAGGTAATCCTTCACGATATGAGGGTAAAACAACACAATGACTGTTAGCAATCATTTGCTGCACACCGTTCACTCTGCCATGATAAATGATGTTTGGCGTAGTGGCGAGAACATGATCCAGTTCTGTTTGTGAAAAGGCTGAAGGGTTGCTCTCGTCAATATCACCAACTATATGCAGAAACACATTCTCTTTTTCAGAAAATTGACTGCGAAATGCCTCGAACAATTCACGTACACCTTTATCATACAACAGCCTTCCAATAAATAAAAAATGAAAGCCTTTGTGCCAATCATCTCTTTCGCGTGGTTTAAAAAGTTCTGTATCAATCCCAGAACCATTAATTACGCGACTGCGTTTTTCTGTCACCAAGCCCATTCTCATAAACAATCTCCGATCGTCTTGATTTTGGAAGACAGTTAGGTCATTTCTTCTAAATGCACGCTTGTATAGTCTTTTGGCAACTGAGGCCGCAACTCCAGTGTTTAGGAATGTATAACCTAGTCCGGTAACTACCGATATACTCTGTACACCTGCTCTTTTTGCAGCAAAACTGCCATAAATATTTGGTTTGATAGTGAAATGAATTGCCAAATCAATGTTCTGTGTTTTGTAAATCTTCTTCAACTCGTTCACTAACCGTAAATCGGTGATAGGATTAGTTCCTTTTCTACTCAAGTTTGTGAGGAACACAACATCACCTAAATTTTGAATGGTTGCCGAATATTCATCATAAGGCGCCACAAGTAACACATCGAATTCTTTTTGGAGATGTTTTACCAGAGAAGTTCTGAAGTTGAGAATATTCCACGATGTATTAGTAACAATTGCAATTTTCTTCATGAAGGGCTTGCAAAAGTATTCAAACTTTGGCAACCAAAAGCGCATTCGGCATTGATGTTCTAAATTGTACTTTTGTTGGCATACCACACAATAAAATGGCAGAAAAAAAACTGTACCTTATAGATGCCTATGCATTAATTTTTAGAGCATACTATTCTCTCGGAAAAAATTTTTTGTATAACTCGAAAGGTTTCAATACAACTGCAGTCATGGGTTTTACAAGAACACTGCATAATTTGATTGAAAAAGAAAAGCCCACTCATATTGCCGTTGTTTTTGATTACAAGGCTGATACATTTCGGAATGAAGAATTTGCTTATTATAAAGCAAACAGAGATGAAACCCCAGAAGACATTCGACTTTCTGAACCCATCATAAGAGACATTATTAAGGCTTACAATATTCCTGTGCTTGAAGTAAAAGGTTTTGAAGCAGACGATGTGATTGGCACATTGGCAAAACAGAAGGCGCGCGAGGGTTTCAATGTTTATATGGTTACACCAGATAAAGATTTTGCGCAACTGGTGCAAGATAATATTTTTATTTACAAACCAGGTCGGCAAGGCAAGCCCGATGAAATTTTGGGTGTGCCCGAAGTATTGGAAAAATGGAAAGTTGAGCGTACAGAGCAAATCATAGATGTACTCGGTCTATGGGGAGACAGTGTAGATAACATTCCTGGTGTGCCTGGTATTGGTGAAAAGACTGCGCAAAAGTTATTAGCCAAGTATGACAGTATTGAAGGCATTTTGGCTCACACCCAAGAACTGAAGGGTAAACAAAAAGAGAATGTAGAAGCCTATGCGCAACAAGCACGTGATTCGAAATATTTGGCAACCATTATTACAAATGTGCCAATAAAATGCTCAGATAGAGATTTGTTGATTGATCCGATGAATAAAGAGAAGCTAGCTGAAATTTTCTCTGAGTTAGAACTACGAAGATTGGGTTCACAAATTCTAGGCGATGCGTTTAACGTGAACACTTCTACTAAGCCATCAAATGGGCAAATGGATATGTTCACTAATAACACTGCAACAGGCGCAACAGATGAGGTTGTGGCTGAAGAAACAGGCAAAACAATTGAAAATACAGAACACAATTACCATTTTGTTGATTCAACAAGTGAGCGCGAACAATTGGTTGAACAACTATTGAAACAAAGCCAAGTTGCCTTTGATACAGAAACCACAGGGTTAAATGACTTAGCAACCGAACTTGTAGGCATGTCGTTCTCTTGGCAAGCTGGTGAAGGATATTACGTGCCCATTAGCGAGGATCAAGATATTGCCCGAGAGCAAGTTGCAATCTTTAAAGGTTTTTTTGAAAGCAACTCAATTGAAAAGATTGCACAAAATGCTAAGTTCGATATCAATGTATTGAGCTTGTATGGTATAGAAGTATCAGAACCCATTTTTGACACCATGCTTGCACATTATGTGCTTGAGCCAGATAAAAGGCATGGCATGGATTATTTGGCAGAAACCTATCTTGGTTATACGCCTGTTTCTATTGAAAGTTTAATTGGCAAGAAAGGCAAAAACCAGGGAAGCATGCGCGATGTTCCTCCTGAAAAACTTACTGAGTATGCAGCAGAAGATGCAGACATCACGTGGCAACTGTATCAAGTGCTGGAACCATTAGTGAAAAAGCACAAACACCTCCACAAGGTATTTGATGATATTGAAAAGCCTCTGCTACCTATACTTTCTGGAATGGAAAAAACTGGCGTAGCGCTTGATGTTGACTTCTTGAATACATATTCTGAGCAGCTCAATGAAGAAATTCTGAAAGTACGCGATACCATTTTTACTGCCTGTGGCACGGAGTTTAATCTCGATTCTCCGAAACAACTTGGAGAAGTTTTGTTTGGTCAAATGGGAATTCCGTACAAAGGCAAGAGAACAAAAACTGGTCAATACTCTACTGCAGAAGCCACTTTACTTGGGCTTGCAAAAGAGCATGAAATTGTGCATCACATTTTAGATTACCGCCAAATTGCGAAGCTAAAATCTACTTATGTAGATGCCTTGCCATTATTAATTAATGAGCGCACCGGGCGTTTGCACACAACCTTTCAGCAAGCCGTTGCGGCCACCGGAAGATTGAGTTCTTACAACCCTAATTTGCAGAATATACCTATTAGAACGGAGCGCGGACGTAAAGTAAGAAAAGCCTTTATACCAACCAGCAACAATCACGTAATATTAGCTGCAGATTATTCTCAAATTGAGTTACGCCTCGTTGCTCACCTTAGTGAAGACGAAACCATGATTGAGGCATTTAATCAAGGTATTGACATTCATACACTCACTGCTAGCAAGGTGTTTGGCGTGCCAGAAGATGAGGTGACTAGAGAAATGAGAGGCAATGCAAAAACTGTGAATTTCGGCATTATTTACGGGGTTTCGGCCTTTGGATTGAGTCAACAGACAGATTTATCTCGTTCTGAAAGCAAGGAGATTATCGACAATTATTTTAAAACATATCCGCAGTTAAAACAATACATGGATGAGAATATAGATGACGCCCGCGCCCAAGGCTTTGTAGAAACTATTATGGGACGTAGACGATACTTACCCGATATTAATTCTAGAAATAGAACAGTACGCGGCCATGCTGAAAGAAACGCCATCAACTCGCCAGTACAAGGCTCTGCGGCCGATTTAGTGAAGATTGCCATGCTACGTGTGCATGACAGAATGGAAAAAGAGCAACTCTCTTCTGTAATGACTCTGCAAGTACATGATGAACTTTTATTTGATGTAGAAAAGAGCGAACTTGAAACAATGAAGGCACTTGTGATTGAAGAAATGGAAGCTGCAATACCGAATTTAAAAGTGCGAATGATTGCAGAAACTGGCACGGGAAATAACTGGCTAGAGGCGCATTAATCTGTAGTTAAAACGTAGAATTCAAAAGACAAGAAAATTACCGAATTTACAACTCAATATAACTTTATCAAGAACCTATGAAAACACAACTCATCATTTTATTATCCTGCTTTTTTGTCTTGTTTGCATGCAGTGGCTCAGACTCTTATCAAGGGAATTGGAAAGCGACTACTAGCAATGGCGAAGAACTAGAAATCATTTTTGAGCCAAAGAAAATGATCATCAATAAATCTGGTGAAACGGATACGGTAGAATATAAGCAACACGAAATAAGTTATGAAAATGGTCAAAGAACCTATGGCATACGCACAAAAGATGGCCGTAGCTATTACATCTACTTTCCCATTGCGAAGAATAGTGAACAAGGCGTTATTCTCTCAGGAAATAATCAGCCTGTGTATGTAATTGATAGAGAAGAACATCTTTCTCACGATGACTTGTATCGTTTAGACTGATAATTTTTAAACTACAGTCGTAAAAAATCTTGCGGGGAAGAACTTTACCGTGCTTACAAATGAAACAATTTACTCCTCTTTATTGTTGTTACTTATTGAAACAGGAAACTTATGACCAAACAAATTTTTATTCCACTGATTATGCTCGCACTGTTTGCTTTGCAAAGCTGTGACCAATCAGCATCAACAACAACCGATAGCGATACAACAGATACAACCGTTATTAACGCGAGTAACACTGAAGATGCTCCGTTGAAAACACTTAAAGCTGATAATCAAGACATTCACGTTTTTGACACTGACGGTATTCAACCATACCTTAACAAAGAGGACGACAACATACATGTTGTCAACTTTTGGGCTACTTGGTGCGGACCATGTGTTAAAGAACTGCCTTATTTTGAGCAGGCAAACGCCGAAATGGATGACTTGCAACTCACTCTTGTAAGCCTTGATTTTGAAGACAAACTAGAAAGTAGTCTTGTGCCTTTTGTCAATAAAAAAGACTTAAAAGGCGATGTTATCGTTGTATTACCTGAAAGTGAGCCGGAATTAATGGAAAGCGTAAGTTCTCAGTGGACAAGCGGCATACCGGCAACACTAATCTATAATAAACATAAACGCCAATTTTACGAAGGCTCTATGAGCTATGACCAATTGATGGCCGAAATTGAAAAATTCAAATTATAAAAACAATCATAATGAAAAATATAATCACATTCGCGCTTGCCATTCTTATGGTAACCGCATTCCAAAGCTGCGATAACGCCAGTGCAAACGAGGCATCAATGCTAACGGGCAAGAACAAAACCGAAAAAAAGGCATCTCTAACGAATGCTTACAAAGTCGGTGACAAGGTGTCTGACTTTTCTCTTAAAAACATTGATGGAGAAATGGTTTCAATGAGCGACTATGCTGATGCTGAGGGTTTCATTGTTGTATTTACATGTAACACATGCCCATATTCAAAAATGTACGAAGACCGCCTCAAAAGCTTATCAGCAAAGTATGCCAACGATAATTGGCCACTAATTGCTATTCAGCCAAATGATCCGGCAGTGCAACCAGGCGACAGTTACGATGAAATGGTATCATACGCATCGGCACAAGGTTTTAACTTTCCTTATTTATTTGATGAAGGACAGAAAGAATACCCGAAATGGGGCGCAGCGCGTACACCGCACGTATTTATTGTAGAAAAAACAGACGATGGAAACCTTTTACGTTACATCGGCGCTGCTGATGACAATGCACGTGATGAAAGTAAAGTCACTGTAAACTACGTAGATAAAACCATTGCATCAATACGAGCAGGTGAAACCGTAGATCCTGATTTTACAAAAGCAATAGGATGCACAATTAAAACGAAATAAGTTTTTATTTGCATACAAGCGATTAAGCCTCCATTTTGGGGGCTTTTTTGATGTCAAAAAGAACCATGAGCCTAAACGTTATAGAAGTGTAACACAACTGTAAGAAAGCCGCAACATCAATTTTTTAGCTTTGATGCAATCAAATTACTTACTAGAGAGAACATCAACGTTTCTCAAAAAAACAACAATCATGAAAAGATATTTTCCATTTCTAACCTTGGCCCTCGGCATCTTACTCTTTGCCGCCTGTAATGATGATGACTCAGATATTGTAGTCGTCAACGATTTCATCGTAACTATTGAAAACGTAGTTACTCCTCAACCATTGTTTGCCTCTGATGTATTTGCTGTGCCAGTTGGAGGAAATTCTCCAGCTCCAATTTTTCCTGGCGATGCTTATGAATTTACAGTTAATGCCGGTCCTAATGTAACGCCAGGCGATGGTGGAACAAGACTTTCTTTCGCAACCATGTTTGTTCAGTCAAACGACCTCTTTCTGGCTCCAGATGAATCGGGTATTGAACTGTACGATGGCAACGGCGACCCAATCGGTGAAGGTGGCCCAGAAGATGTAAGCAATCAAATTTTACTATGGGATGCGGGTACGGAAGTAAATGAAGTAACAGGCAGCGACAGCCAAAAACCACAGCAAGAAGCTACCGCAACCGATGTTGGAACAGACGAAAATGGTGTTGTTACCGAAATAACAGGCAATAATGATGGCACAAACGACTTGCCAGATGTTGACGAGGTAATTCAGGTAACCGTTGAATATACTGACGACGCAACATTTTTAGTAAGAATAATGAACGTATCTAACGGTATGACAATTGATACTCCTGCACAAGGCGCGGGAACAACGGCTGCCGTACCAATGTCGCCAGGAGTTTGGGTTGTACACACAGCTGATAACCCTCTCTTTACAGCCGGCCAAACTGCAAGCGAGGGTATTGAAGACATTGCAGAAGATGGCTTTTTTGATGTAGAAAGCACTCGCGTAATGAATAACACTGGCTTAATTGTACCATTGTCACCAGGTGTGTGGGCTGTGCATAATGAAGGCGTTAATCCACTTTACACATTTGGCGAAGCAGACTATAATGAAGGTCTTGAAGGTATTTCTGAGGATGGTAGCCCTGGCGAAGCCGCAGCATCATTAGCAAGCCGTGCAGATGTAAGCGCAAGCAACTTATTTAATACGCCTGATGGGGCAAGTGGTCCTGGTGCAATTGGTCCGGGCGGCAGCTACTCATTCACAATATCTGCAAGCAATGGTGATCGCCTTTCATTGGCAACAATGTTTGTGCAGAGTAACGATTGGTTCTACGCATTTCGCGAAGATGGGCTAGCGCTTTATGAGAATAATGTGCCAGTAAGCGGCGATGTTACCGATATGATATTTTTATATGATAATGGTACTGAGGCCGACGAAGTGCCGGGTGCGGGATTAAATCAGGTAATCAGACAGTCTGGCCCAAATTCTGGCGCAGCAGATCCTGATAATTCTGTGCGACTCATTAACCCTGATGACGCTAACGTGGCCAGTACAGATCAAGTCATTCGAGTGACCATTACCCCACAGTAGATCGATAAAAAGTTTAGTCATAGAAAAGTCTTCAAGAAATTGAGGGCTTTTTTGTTTGTCTGGGTTTCGTTGTATGCTCTCAGCTTCGGGTGACCCAAGTCATTCGTCTTGCCCTTACATAACACGAAAAGTAGATTGGCGGAGACCTCTTGGCCAAACAAAATCGACACACCAGCACATCAACAACACGGCAAATCTACTCATCCAAACTCCTCTACCAACTCCATCATGGTTCGAAAGGCGACAAATTTTTCCGCAAACTTCTGCGTATGTTCTTTTTGTAATGCCTGAGCAAAATGCGCTTGATAACGATGAAAATCTTTCATACTCGGCGAAAGATACTGTATTGAATAGGTAAGGCCATCACCCTCGTTTTGAGCAAGCAAGCGACTTAGGCGGCAGCTCACAAAACAACCTGTATCAATCACATCTTGAATGTGTTTGGTTTTCATCCACGCTAACCAATCTTCATGAACAGAAGTTTCTAGTTTTATGGTGACATTGTAGAGAATCATCTTGTAGATTTAAAATGTAAAAGTGAACGTAAACAATTTATTTCTCATGAAGATCATTTTTTTGCTATCTGTTTTGTTGCTATTGCCCTCATTTATTTTCGCTCAATGGAAAACAAAAGATCCGGCCCAATTTCAAACAGAGCTGAACGCTTGGTATAAGAGTGTTGATACGTCGCCGTTTAAAGATGCGCAGTCTCGTGAGGCGTTTCGTTCATTAAAATATTATACAATCACCGACAAATACAAGATTACTGGCAGGTTTCACCGCACCGAAAATGGAGAAATAAAAACCTACCCTACAAGTTCTGGCCAACCAAGAGATTTACAAGAATATGGCTATGTAGAATTTGAGTGGCGCGGTGAGCAATACCAATTGTTTGTGCTAGAAGAAATGGAGAAATACAACCCAGAATACGCTGATTTTGTAGAAATACCGTTTTATGATGCCACCAACAACAAGCAAACCTATGGCGGTGGCCGCTACCTTGGCTTTTGGAAAGATGAGCTTATTGATGGAGAACCAATCATCCTCAATTTTAATTTAGCATTCAATCCATATTGCGCATATACTAAAGGCTATGCCTGCCTTATTCCTCCAGAAAAAAATCGATTAGATTTTAAGGTGAAAGCAGGTGTGAAGAAAGGTTTGATTTCTGAATAAAGAGCCAAGTTTTTTTTGCTGTCATGCATATCAACACGCAGCCTACTCCTTTTTCGTTTTAATTTCTAATACCCATTTGGCATAATCTTCAACAAAAAATGTACGTTGTTCCGTGGGTTGGTTTTCAAACCTAATGTATTCCTCATCAAAAAACTGCCACTTTTCTTTCACCGATTGTTTTACGGTTTCATACTCTTCAGTAGAAAGCCAAACCCCAAAATGAGGCACGCAAACTTTACCCATATCAACCTCATGTCGTTGTCGGTTTAGGCGCAAATCTCCACGGTGAAATGTAAGTTCATTCCCAAAAAAGTCGACATCTTGCCACAATATGCCTTGTTCATCCCTTTCATTTGGACCTAATTCGCAACCCAAAATGTCTGTATAAAAAGGCAAGGTTTCTTCTAGTTTACCAGCTTCTAATGCTAAATGAAATCGGTTTGCTTTCATGCTTATAGTTTCCAGAGTTGTTCTAATAAATCGTAAAGTTCGTGTTCAATCTTTAAAACAAAGTATTTGTTTTGTACAACATAAGGGTCGTAGTCGGTTTGCGTAATTCTGTGAATTTCAAAGTCTGAAATAAAAATGTTCTCGGTAGTTGCGTACTGAAAATATTTCGCCAAGCACGTAACTCACTCTCTTTCGTTTTTGTATCAATAAGGCAACACTGCTCTAATTACCAAAAGAATCAACCCCATTTTTTAATACTAATGAAATGTACTACAGTTGTGTGAAAGTCGAAAAAGAATTTCCTTTTATATACCAATTTTTGGTATATTTGAACAAATTTGTATTCAAATGAACAAAAACACATCTATATTGCTCGGAAGTTATTTTGACCAATTTGTTCAAAGCCGAATAAGTGAAGGCAGATTTAAAAACGTTAGCGAAGTAATTCGTGCTGGTTTACGACTATTAGAAGAAGAAGAAAGCAAGGTAGTTGTTTTGAAAACTGCAATACAAGAAGGAATTGACAGCGGAATAGCGCACGACTACGACCCTAAAAAACATCTTGAAACTCTAAAAGCAACTAAGTACTCGAATGGCTGAATTCAAACTGACCAATAAAGCTGTTGAGGATTTATCTGAAATTTGGGAGTATACTTTTGAGGTCTGGTCAGAAAAACAAGCCGATAAATATTTCGATGCGCTTATTTCTAACTGCCAAGAAATTGCCGAAAATCCTGATTTAGGAAAAAACTACGAGGGAATTTCAAAGCAACTTCTCGGATTGAAAACAAATCGACACATCATTTTCTACAGAACTTTGGATCAAGACTATGTTGAAATAACTAGAATTTTGCACGAAAGAATGGATTTAAAGAAGAAAATAACGGAATAAAAACGTGTGGCCACTTGTCCTAAGAAAAGCAGCCTGCCCGTTGGCAAACGTGTAAAGCTTTCGCTTCAAGCGCCAAGTGAAATCTATTTGCTTTCATGATGCAGGTTTACCTACAAAAGTATTTACTGAAATGTTAATCTGTGTTAGTTGGTAACACCTTATCAAATAATACATTTCATCTTAAAACCCAGTCCGTAACTAAAACTTCACCGAACCTTTGGTCCGAAGCCTTGGCGAAGATTTCACTGTGTGGTCCGAAGCCTTGGCGAAGATTTCACTGTGTGGTCCGAAGCCTTGGCGAAGGATCACATATTCCGTCTATACTTGCCGCCTACGGCAAACAAAGCATTGGTAATTTGACCCAAGGTGCAGTATTTCACCGACTCCATCAATTTCTCAAACAAGTTGCCTTGATCTAGCGCAACCTGTTTTAACTCAGCTAGTTCTTGCTCGGCCTTGTTTTTATGCAGCTCATGCATGACTTGCATGGCCGTGATTTGATCTTCTTTTTCTTCATCAGTAGAGCGAATAACTTCACGAGCAACAGTTGTTGGTGAGCCATCTGAACCTAAAAATGTATTTACACCAATGATTGGCAATTCTCCAGTATGTTTTTTCCATTCGTAATACATACTTTCCTCCTGAATTTTTCCACGTTGATACATGGTTTCCATGGCGCCAAGAACACCACCACGCTCCGTAATTCGGTCAAACTCTACTAGAACTGCCTCCTCTACCAAATCTGTAAGCTCTTCTATAATAAAGCTGCCTTGTATAGGGTTTTCGTTCTTCGCCAAACCAAGCTCTCGATTGATAATAAGTTGAATGGCCATTGCTCGTCGCACACTCTCCTCAGTTGGCGTGGTAATGGCTTCATCATACGCATTTGTGTGAAGCGAATTGCAATTATCGTAAATGGCATACAAGGCTTGTAGCGTGGTACGAATGTCATTGAACTGAATTTCTTGAGCGTGCAACGAACGACCACTGGTTTGAATATGATACTTCAACATTTGTGAACGTTTATTGGCGCCATATTTCTCGCGCATGGCCTTGGCCCAAATTCTTCGCGCTACCCTACCAATTACGGCATATTCAGGGTCAATTCCATTACTGAAAAAGAAAGACAAGTTTGGTGCAAACTCATTAATATCCATTCCCCTGCTGAGGTAATATTCTACATAAGTGAAGCCATTTGCCAGGGTGAATGCAAGTTGTGAGATTGGATTGGCGCCTGCTTCTGCAATGTGATATCCTGAAATACTCACCGAGTAAAAATTGCGCACATTTTCGTCTATAAAATACTGCTGCACATCGCCCATCAACTTTAGCGAAAAGTCTGTGCTAAAAATACAGGTGTTTTGCGCTTGGTCTTCTTTGAGGATATCGGCTTGTACCGTTCCCCGTACTTGAGAGATTGTTCTCTTCTTTATTTCTTGATACACGTCTGCATCTAACACTTGATCACCTGTGATGCCGAGTAATAGTAAGCCAAGTCCGTCGTTTCCTTCCGGCAAATTGCCTTGGTATGTTGGCTGTGCAATATTGGCCTCTGCATAAAGGCTCGCAATCTTTTGCTTCACGTCATCAACAAGACCTTGTTCACGAATATATTTTTCACATTCCTGATCTATTGCGGTGTTTAAATAGAAGGCCATAATGGTTGCCGCCGGCCCGTTGATTGTCATACTCACCGATGTTTTTGGGCTAGTGAGTTCAAAGCCACTGTAAAGCTTCTTCATTGCATCTAAGCTCCAAATACTTACGCCGGCATTCCCAATTTTGCCATAAATATCAGGCCTATGATCGGGGTCTTGGCCATATAAAGTCACACTATCAAATGCCGTGCTGAGGCGTTTGGCTGGTTGCTCAAGGCTCACATAGTGGAACCTTTTATTTGTACGCTCAGGCCCACCTTCGCCGGCAAACATGCGAGTTGGGTCTTCGCCCGTTCGCTTAAATGGGTAAACGCCTGCCGTGAATGGAAATTCGCCGGGCACATTTTCTTGAAATATCCAACGGGTAAGATCACCCCATGCCTTATACTTGGGTAGTGCAATTTTCGGAATCTGCGTCTTTGATAGAGACTCTGTGTGCGTGGGTATCCGAATTTCCTTTCCGCGAACTGAGAAAACGTATTCTTGCTCAGTATATCTCGCTTTGGTCGTCTCCCAATTTTTTATCTGTTTTTTTACCGTTGGTGAGAGTTCTGATTCCAGAGAGTTACGCAAGGCGTGTAAGTCTGCGCCGTCGTCTTCACTCATCACCACATCAACAGCGTATAATTTTTGAGCTAAAGTTGCCTGCTTGCTCACCCATTCATCATATGCTCTATTGGTGTCAGCAATTTCACTCAAATAGCGTACGCGACTTGGTGGAATGATAAAATTCTTTTCGCTTTCTTCAAACTCAGTGATTTCTTCGAGAGTGAAGTCCGCATCTGTTTTTACAGCGAGTAATTTCATGGTGGCCGCAAACAATCTGTTGGTGCCCTCATCATTAAATTGTGAGGCAATGGTGCCAAAAACTGGCATTTCGTTCGGATCTGTTTCCCACAGTCCATGATTGCGCTGCACTTGCTTTTTCACATCTCTTAGCGCATCTAAACCGCCTCGCTTATCAAACTTATTTAGCGCAATAACATCCGCGAAATCAAGCATGTCTATTTTCTCTAGCTGAGAGGCTGCGCCATATTCTGGTGTCATTACATACATGCTCACATCGCTGTAATCAATAATTTCTGAGCCGCTTTGCCCTATGCCAGATGATTCTAAGATAATAAGATCGTAGGCTGCAGCTTTTAGAATGGACAAAACATCAGTAACCGATTTGCTCATAGAAAGGTTTGCTTCTCGCGTAGCCATAGACCTCATAAAAACTCTTGGTGAGTGAATAGCATTCATTCGAATACGATCACCAAGTAAGGCGCCTCCGCTTTTCCGCTTGGTAGGATCTACGGAAACAATAGCAATTGTCTTTTTTGGGTATGCGTCTAAAAACCGACGGACAAATTCATCAACACTGGTTGATTTACCAGCGCCGCCTGTGCCAGTTATACCCAAAACAGGTGTGGTTGATTGCTCTACCTTCGGCTGCAGTTCTTTTAAAAGTGACTGTTCATAGCTGGCATCATTCTCTACTGCCGTAATGAGTGAAGCAATATGGCGAGGATTTTTATCCGTGAGTTTTGCTACCTGCCCGTTTAACTCAGGTAATATGGTTGAAAAATCACTTTGACGAAGCAAATCATTAATCATGCCTTGCAGGCCTAATTCCCGACCATCATCTGGTGAATAAATGCGCGAAATACCATAGTCCATCAGGTCTTCGATTTCTTCGGGAAGGATGACACCTCCACCGCCGCCAAAAAGTTTTATATGCCCGCAACCTCGTTCTTTTAAAAGGTCATGCATGTATTTGAAGAATTCGTTATGCCCGCCTTGATAACTTGTGATGGCAATGGCTTGCACATCTTCTTGAATTGCGCAGTTTACAATTTCTTCTACGCTTCGATCGTGGCCGAGGTGTATGATTTCTGCGCCAGAGCTTTGTAAAATTCTACGCATGATATTAATCGCTGCGTCGTGCCCATCGAATAAAGAGGCAGCGGTAACAATTCTTATTTGGTGTTTTGCCTGATAGATTTCAGTTTCTTGCGGCATGCTTGGTGTTTGTGCAAAAATAGGAAGAAGCAACTTAGCACTTCTATGAACTTGAGGCTTAAGGGCAGTTGAACACTTTGGTTAATAAGGTTCAACTTTCTATGTTTAATGTTTCATTCAAGCAGTAGCTTTGCAACTCAATTTACAATCATGAAAAACATCTTTATATTATTTGTTTTTGCACTTTGCACCTTCGCTTGCGAAACAGAAACAAAAACCACAGAAACTGAAGACACAACTGTTGAAGATCTTCAAAAAGCAGTTGAAGAAGAAAACACCGCAGAGCTAGCTAGCTTCAAATATGTGTGCGATCATTGCCAAATTGGTAGTCATGCCGCAGGCACTTGCCCATGCGGTATGGAGTTCGAGGAAAATGCAGCTTACACAATGAACAACAGTCATGATCTTGAAGCTCACAACTGTCCTTGCCCACACTGTAAAGACGGTGTTTGCAAGCAAGGCGAAGAATGTAAGTGTACAGATGCCTGTCTCATGAAGAATAAAAAGGAAGACAGTTCTACTGAATCATAAATACCTTAGTTAGACAATTTTGAGAGGCTCACTTTTTAGTGGGCCTTTTTTATTATTTAGATGGTCTAGAACCTTACCTGTTGATTTACAATCTTCCGCAGCGAATAATATTATAAATTTTAATATACTGTGACGCTTTTTGCTCACGCCACCGCATCTTTATGGGATAAAACCCAACACCCCCCATGAATACCCGTATTAGAATTGTAGTTGTTGAAGATGAACCTCTTATTGCAGAAGACATTCGTGATACACTAACCAACATCGACTACGAAGTTGTTGCCGTAGTACACACGCTTGAAGATGCGATAGAAGCACTTGAAATTACCAATCCAGATTTGGCTTTATTAGACATCAACCTCGGTGATAATCTCGATGGCATTACAATCGCTGAAGCTATAAATAAAAAATTCTTCATTCCCTTTTTATACCTTACCTCTTACTCTAGCAAGCAAATTATTGAAAAAGTGAAGCACACCAAACCAATGGGCTACATTGTGAAGCCATTTAATGAAGGTGAGTTGTTCACCAATATTGAAATTGCGATTTATAATCACGCCCAACGAAACAAACCAACCTATTTCACAAGAGATTACTTAAATCAAAATCTGCAAGCAGATATTACCGAAAAGGAATTTCAAATTTTGCAAGATTTATACGAGGGCTCAACCAACAAGCAACTTGCAGAAAAACATTTTTTAAGTGTGAATACCATTAAAAGCCACCTTAAGAACATCTATTTAAAATTAAATTGTCACTCCAGAACAGAGGTCATCAAATTACTGAGAACCAAGTTAGGATAATTGTGAACGTACTTTTTATCGTCGGGTTCTTTCTTTACTATCTAAGCAATTCTGTACAAAGCAAAACAGTGATTAGAAGTAGACTAAGAGGTTTCATGTTAGGTAAACTATCCTCATTGCTTGATAATAATCACCCAAAAGGGTTAGTGTGGCTTACAAGATGGTTACGACCTTTGGAGATAAATTCAATAACTTCGAGTTGTGAAATACTTTTTATCATGTATTGCAGTGACAGTTTTATGCCTGTGTTCCCAATCAACCTATAGTCAGCCAATAGATAGCTTGTTACAAATCGTAGCAACTGCTGGCACAGAACAAGAAATTGATGAGGCATTGCGGCAGATAGATCAACAAACTAGCGATCTTTCACATCAAGAGAAAATCGACTTGTACGAAAATTTGTTAACCACACCAGTTGCGGAGCAACCCATCGTAAAGTATTATTTGTACAGAAGATTATCAAACTCGGCTTGGCGCGTAAACAAACTTGACAATGCCGTTGCCTACGGGCAAAACATGTTGAATAATGCAGAACAGAACTCTGAAAACCAAATAAATGCGCATGCAATTCTCGCTCACAAATTCTTTTACCATAACCAAATAGACTCTACTTTGTTTCATGCGAATGCGGTTGAAAAACTAGCAGTTGATCTTGAAAGTGACCAAGTGTGGAAAGCCTATGAGCGCAAGGCTTGGGTTTATGAAACCATGGGAGAAGAAGAACGTTTTTTAGAACAGTTTGATAAACTGATTTCGTTTTTCAAACAACACCCAGAACATTCACAGAAGGGTTTCATTTTGTATAGGATTGCGAATTATTTCTACCAGAGTGAAGACTGGGAAGCTTTTGATAAATACTCTACAGACTTTTTTACCTATTACAGTGAAAAAACACCTATCATCCCGAAAGGCCATGTGCCAATAAACCAAATGTTGCTGCAAGGCGAGCCAGAAACAGTAATCGCAAATTTGATTACGGCAAAAAGCTATAAGAAAGATGAGCTGATCAGTTTAGTCTCTATTACACACAATTTAGCTAGAGCCTATGGCAATTTTGGCAGACCGACCAAAGGAATCAATGAGCTTTTAGAGATCATTTCAATCCACAAAGATGCTATGCAAGTCAAAGATTTGGCCTCAAGTTATTTGTTGCTAAGTCGCCTTTATGAACAAGCAGGGAACTACAGCGCTGCGAACCAAAATCTCAATCAGTTTTTAAGCACCTATGATACGTATCAAAGTGCACTTAGAGCGAAAGATTTTGCAAAGATGGAAGTGGAATATGATACAGCGCGCAAGGAAAACGAACTCGCATTGAGTAATATGGAGCTCACAAAAGTAAAAAGGGAACGGTTAGCCTTGATACTTGGGTTAGTATGCTTGGTTGGCATATCTGCCTTACTCTATCGTTTGATTCGTTTACGGAAAAGAGCGAACAAGGTTCTTGCTCAAAAAAGCGAGATTATCGCCAATGCATTGCAAGAGAAAGAAGTACTTCTTAGAGAAATTCACCATCGTGTGAAAAACAATTTGCAAGTGGTTTCATCACTGCTTAGTTTACAAAGTAGGGGTTTAAGTGACGAGACTGCGAAAACAGCAATGACGGAAAGTCGAAATAGGGTACAATCCATGGCATTAATCCATCAAAATTTGTATCAAGATCAAGATTTAATGGGCGTAAACACGGCAGATTATATTGAAAAACTTACAACCAATCTAGTTCAAAACTATTCGCTTAAGCAAGTTGATGTTGAAACTGATATTGATAATTTGAGTTTAGATGTAGACATCATGATTCCGCTCGGCCTCATACTCAATGAGCTAATCACTAATTCACTCAAATACGCATTCGATGATCATGAAAAAGGTAAGATTGAGGTGAGACTTAAACAACACGCCACAGGTTTACAACTTCAGGTAATTGATAACGGAAAGGGCCTGCCCGAGGGGTTTGAGAACAATAAGCAAAACAGCATGGGTTTTCGATTAATTGATGCCTTTACTAGAAAGTTGAAAGCAACCATGGAAGTACTCAACCCCGAGATTGGTACTGGAATTCAAATCTCGATACCACAAGCTGAAGTTGCAGCCGCTTAAAATCACCCGAAAGTGTGATAGTTTTCAACTGGATTTGTAGCAAGTTTACTAAACCCAAACGCGTGCCATGATTTTAAAGCAACTAAGCCACAGGGAACAACAAATTGTGAACTCCCTCATTCATCATACCACAAATGCCGCAATAGCAGCTGATTTAGAAATTAGTGTTAATACGGTGAAAACACACCTCAAGAATATTTTTAAGAAAATTGGAGTGCATTCTAAAGCAGAATTAATCATCAAGCTCAACCAAGCAAAACCGAACACCCAGTTCAGCCCAAATGCTCATAGTCATAAAAAATAGCTTGATGAATTTCGTCTGATGTTCTGACCAAAAGTTAAAGCAGTTTCAAGAGAAGCCTAGTTGTCTTTGATATTTCACCCAAACGGGTGAGAAAAAAGGTTAATACAATCTTGAAATTTGTAAGACTCAAAACCATTAGAATGAATAATCTATACGCCCTAATATTCCTCTTCACAACTGTATTTACTGGCCTCGCACAAGACGATTGTGGTAATTCGTTACCATTAACCTTCGATGCGAGTAATCAAACCCCGTTAACAATTATCGACTCTGATCTGGTAACGGCAAGCGGAGTGAACGCAACATGCCAAAACGCACCGATAGATGCATGGTATTCTTTCGTAATGCCCGTTACCGGAACAATCAAGGTGTTCAATGTAAATAGTGGAACTGAAGTAGCAATCTATAGTGGTACTTGTGCAAGTTTAGTATCAGAGTCTTGTGGAAATAGCCTCACATACGCTTATGATCTAGTTGCCGGTGAAACATACTATGTGCAAGCTTGGAAACAAGTGTTTCAAGGAAGTAATATTCAATTTCAACTTGAGGCATTTGAAGTAAGTGCCAACGATGATTGTGGAAATGCTGAAAATCTTATACTAACAACCAACCAATCTCCTCTTGTATCTGTAGATTCTGACTCCTTTACCGCTAGCGGAATAGATGCAACTTGCCAAACGGCTCCCATTGATGCTTGGTATGAATTTACCATGCCAGTTGATGGAACCATGAAAGTATATAATGTGAACTCTGGTACCGAGGTCGCTGTGTATAGCGGTACTTGTGGCACTTTGGTTTCAGAGGCTTGTAGCACTGGCTTATTCTATGCTAATAATCTCACCGCTGGCACTTCATATTATGTGCAAGCTTGGAAACAAGTATTCCAAGGAAGTGAAATTCAATTTCAACTTGAGGCATTTGAAGTAAGTGCCAACGATGATTGTGGAAATGCTGAACCTCTCCCTTTCACTGGCACGGAAACGACATTGGTTACAGTCGATTCTGATACGTTCACCCCAAGTGGAATAGATGCAACTTGCCAAACGGCTCCCATTGATGCTTGGTATGAATTTACCATGCCAGTTGATGGAAACATTAAAGTATTTAATATAAACTCAGGTACCGAGGTCGCTGTATATAGCGGCACTTGTGGCGCATTATCCTCAGAAAGTTGTAGGAGTGGAACTTCCTTCACTTTTAGTTTAAATCAAGGGGAAATATATTATTTGCAAGCATGGAAACAGGTTTTCCAAGGAAGTGATATCACGTTTCAGCTTAGTGCACACGAAACTGTACCAAATGATGAGTGCCTTACTGCGTTACAATTGAGCTTTGATAGTAATAACATGTCTGAAAATCTATTCGAATGGGAAGGCGCAACCATCAGTGTAAATCCAGCAACATGCCAAAACGCTAATTCACAAGATGGGTGGTTTGTATTTGAATCGCCTATCAACGGAACATACCAAATTACTGGTACAAGTGGTGCCGAATATAGTGTATATGAGGCAAGCGACACAGACTGTTTTGGAGCTGAAATAGCTTGTTTCACTAATAATGGAAACTTTAACGTTGTTCAAGGCGAAGAATACATCATTCGTGCCTTTAGAAGTGTATTCAGCGAAGAAATTCAAATGAATCTTCAACCCACTGCTACGCCAGTGTCTCTAGCCTCAAACGGTGCTTGTGTTGGTGGGGGCACTTCAGTCATTCCCGATGTAACTATAGATGCAAGCAATAACAATGAATGGGTAAATATTCTCGATGACGTGGGAGATGTAGTTGCTTCTCTCAATGCAAACGGAAACAACTTAGGTACGGTGTCAACAGAGCTTTTCATTGACACCAACGACTTCTTTACCTATGACCCAGGGGATGGCAACCTAATCTATTACCTACGTAGATACCTGACTATTGATGTAGAGACTCAACCAACCATGCCAGTTGATGTAAGAGTTTATTTTAAATCTGATGAATTTAGCGACTTAAACAATATCGACCCATCAATCAATGGACTGAACGATTTAAGTATTTTAAAGGTAAATGATCAAGCGTGTGCTGATGTTTACAATGGAGAAATTGGGGAAGCAATTTCATTAACACCACAGTTTTATTCATTCGGAGATTACAGTGCTGAATTCCAAGTAAGTTCATTCTCTAAGTTCTTACTCATGTCAGACCAAAACGCAGCAATTTTACCAGTGAAATTAGAATCCTTCACTGCTGAAAAAGAGGGAAACAGAGTCAATCTAGCATGGGTAACTGCCTCCGAGGTGAATAATGAAGGCTTTGAAATACAACACAGTACAAATGGCTTGTCTTGGGATCTGCTTGGCTGGATGAACGGAGCAGGAGATTCTACAGAACGGTTGGAGTACGTTTTCGTAGACCAAAATCCTGAAAACGGTATTAACTATTATCGCCTTAAACAAATTGATTTTGATGGAACAAGTGAATTCTCTGATGTTGTATCGGTGGCATTCAGCCATGAGGCGAAAGTAACCATGTACCCAAACCCCGTGCACCGCTCACTTCAAATTGAAACCAACGGGTTGACAATAAAACGACTGCGAATAATTGACGTTAATGGGCAAATAGTCTTAGAGCAAGATCTAAACAGTAGCACCACAGAACTTGATTTATCTCAATTCGCTAACGGCTTATACATTGTGGAAATGTATCATGAAGAGGGCGTTAATAGACAAAACATTATCAAAAACTAATGAAACAGTAATATCACCCAAAAGGGTGATATTACTCAATTTGTTCAAAACTAACTTTAAATCGTATTTCGACGGCTAACCCAAAATAACCATGAAAAAACTATTACTCTCTTTTATCTTATTCGCTATTTTTTCAAGCGCTCAGGCACAAAAACCACTCTTTCTAACATTAGAAGGTGATTCAGGAATGTTTGAAGACTCATTACAAAATGGGTTTCTAATGGAAGATTTATCGTGGGCTTGGAACAGCTCAAACGCCTGTTTCGTTTCGTTTCAGCAAAAAAAGTTTAGTGGTAATCATAAGCTTTATGTTGTCGACCTCCCTGCTTACACAGAAATGGAGGTTACGCTTGTTCCGAACGATAAAAACGCAAATATGAGCTTATATGCCTACCAAGTGGGGCAAATAGCAGAAAACACCATTGTGCCCAACCTGCCGAGCAGCATTCGCTGCGAAGCCGATTTTAAATGGGATAGACCCAGAGTTGGTAAAACGCAAAATCATACCCGAACAGTTTCAAATTTAGTGGCAATAAGAAATCCATACAAACTAGTAATTGGTGTGGCTGGTGCCGATGGGTTGAAAGCTGGATCTTATAAGCTGCAAATAAAAAAAGTAGGAAAGTGAGAAGCTTTTGAGTGATTCATTTTTGAATAAATTCATGACAGTGTCATAAACGCTAGACATAGTGTTGTTTTTTGAGGCGGGCTTTTGCCCGCTTTTTTTCATGTAAAATACTCTACGCCGTTCTTGAAAATGTCTTGACCTACTTTTCCGGGTATGTTTTTGTATAAATGTTTACCCATACGCTCGCTGTGACCCATTTTACCAAAAATTCTTCCGTTAGATGATGTGATGCTCTCTATAGCATGCATTGAACCATTGGGATTGAAAGGTCTTTGCATGGTTGCATTGCCATCAAAATCAATGTACTGCGTGGCAATTTGACCAGTTGCAAAGAGCTGGTTTGCTAATTCTGGTTGCACCATAAATCGGCCTTCGCCATGCGAGATTGCGATTTGGTGTTCTTCGCCACTCTCGAAAGATTGGAGCCACGGGCTGTGATTGCTTACAACCTTGGTGCGTACAATTTGGCTTATATGCCGACCAATCTCATTATGCGAAAGCGTGGGCCATTTTTCTTGCATGGTTGCAATTTTACCAAAAGGCAACAATCCACATTTTACCAAAGCCTGAAATCCATTACAAATGCCTAAAATCAAACCGTCTCGTTCTAGCAACTCATGCACAGCATCTCGAACGCGTTCGTTTCTCAAAACTGCGGAGATAAATTTGCCGCTACCATCAGGCTCATCTCCGGCAGAAAATCCACCCGAAAGCATTAAAATTTGAGATTGCTCTACATGACTGACAAAGTTGGTGATTGACTCTTCAATCCAACTTGGTTTTTCATTCCGAAATACAGAGACGAATGTTTTCGCTCCCACGTCCTCAAAAGCTCGCTGACTATCATACTCACAGTTTGTCCCTGGGAAAGCCGGAATAAACACACGTGGTTTCGGTACATTTTTCTTTGGCGTAGGAGTGGAGTTTGCTGTTTGGGATGATGGGATAAAAGCTATTTCATCTACAACCGTTTTTGTTGGAAAAATTGGCTCCAAGGTGTTCTCCCAAGTTGCAAGTGCTTTATCTATTAGAATTTCATCTTCATGAAAGGTAAATTGGTTACTTCCGTCAGTCTGCCCGATGAGATATACATTCTCAAACGCTAGTTCTTCTCGGCTCTCAATCAGAATTGATCCAAAGCCAGTTGCAAATAGGTCTTCGGTTGTATTAATGCTAAATCCAATTCGGTTGCCAAATGCCATAACTGCCAATTTTGCTGCAATACCATCGCTTCCTACACTACCGGCAGAAATAATGCGCTCATGTTGTATTTGCGTATGCAACCAATCAAAATTTTCTCTTAGCATTGCGTAGTTCGGCGTGTGATCAGGCATACGTATATGTTTGAGCAAATACAAATACGACTCTGTGGTCTTTAGCTCATTAGAGATTGTATGCTCTACATCTAAGCTTGCTACCGCAAAGGAAATGAGCGTCGGCGGCACGTGAATATCTTGGAATGTGCCACTCATGCTGTCTTTACCACCAATGGCAGCGCACTCAAATTGTTGTTGCGCTTCAAAAGCGCCAAGCAGAGCCGCAAAAGGCAAGCCCCAGTTTTTAGGATCATTTCCAAGCTTTCGAAAGTATTCTTGGAAACTGAAGTAGGCATTATTCACATTCGCACCAATACAAGCCAGCTTTGTTAACGATTCTACAACGGCGTAACTGCCACCATGAAACGGACTCCAAGAACTTAACTGCGGATTAAATCCCCATGCCATAGCGCTTGCTGTTAAGCTCTCAGCAAGTAAAGTAGGAAAAGTTTGCACACTTGCTTCTGCGGGTGTTTTTTGGTAAACGCCACCAAACGGCATTTGTACAGTTGTTGAACCAATTGTACTATCAAACTGCTCTGCCAAGCCTTGCTGGCTCGCAGTGTTCAACGTGGCAAGTTTACTTAACAACGCTTCTTGAGACGAACTGTGTGTACTACTAGTGAAAAAGTGATCTTGCTGGGGTTCGCTTACTAATACCGAAGCTTGTTGGCGAACGCCATTGGTATCAAGAAATTCACGTGAAATATCAACAATAGCTTGGCCTCTAAATTCCATGACAAGCCTGTTTGAATCAGGTACATCTGCTACATGCGTAGCCACCAAATTTTCCACACTTGCCAATGCTTGAAAGGTGTCAATATCTGCTCTGTCAATAACTACAGCCATACGTTCTTGGCTTTCAGATAGTGCCAACTCAGTACCGTTCAATCCTTGGTATTTTGTTCGTACTCGGTCTAGGTTTATCCGCAATCCGTCTGCAAGCTCGCCAATGGCAACACTCACTCCGCCAGCACCAAAATCATTACACTTCTTAATAAGAGTGGTCACCTCAGGATTTCGAAACAAACGCTGAATTTTTCGCTCCTCGGGTGGATTTCCTTTTTGAACTTCGGCTCCGGCGCTTTCTAAAGATTCTTCTGTATGCTCTTTTGAAGAGCCCGTTGCACCGCCCACACCATCTCTACCAGTTTTTCCACCGAGTAACAAAATAGCATCACCCGGTAGTGGACTTTCACGTCTCACCCAACTAGCTGGTACCGCTGCAACCACAGCGCCAACTTCCATTCGTTTGGCTTGATAACCAGGATGATACACCTCAGTCACATGTGTGGTTGCCAAGCCAATTTGATTTCCATAGCTAGAAAAACCATCAGCCGCTTTAGAGGTGATTAATTTTTGGGGCAATTTTCCACTCAAGGTATCTTGAAGCGGTTCAAGAGGGTTCGCCGCTCCTGTAACACGCATTGCTTGATATACATATGCTCTACCACTTAACGGATCGCGAATACAACCACCCAAACAAGTACTTGCACCACCAAATGGTTCAATTTCTGTGGGGTGATTATGCGTTTCATTTTTAAACATGAGCAGCCACTGCTCTTCACCATCTGCCGTTTTTACTGTTTGGTAAACGCTACAAGCATTAATCTCTTCACTTTCCTCAACTGTGGTTAAAATGCCTCTCTTTTTCAAATCTTTGGCAGCCAGTGTGGCGAGATCCATCAAGCAGATTGGCTTTGAGGTGATTTTTTGGCCGAGTACCGAATCTCGAGTTTGCAAATAATGTGTGTAAGCGCGTTTCATGGCGGGCGAGTATGTGCCATCTTCAAAGTCTATATCTGTAAGTTCAGTTAGAAAGGTTGTATGCCTGCAATGATCACTCCAGTAAGTGTCTAACACCTTAATTTCAGTTTCCGTGGGATCTCGCTTTTCCTCCCCTTTAAAATATGATTGAATGAATAAGAGATCAGCATCGCTCATTGCCAAACCTTGGGACTGTCTGAATTCAGTAATTTCTGTTGAATCAAAGTGTCTAAACCCGAGTAACTGTTTAACAGGTTGAGGTTCTCTTGATGCAGAGATTGATAATGGCTTTACAAGATCTTTTTCTCTTTTTTCAACCGGGTTAATCAGATAACTCGACAGTATTTCGTATTGTTTTGTCGATGCTACATCAAATTCAACGATTGTTCCAGAAGTGATTTGTGTGTCTGTCGCTTCGGTAGAAAGTAACTGTAAGCATTGCAAAGCAGAATCAGCTCTCACATCAAATTGACCAGGCAAATATTCTGAGGCTAAGAATGTATTGGTTGTACCGTCAAAATCTGTAATCTCAACATCAGTTACTTGATCGAGCAGAACTTGTTGTTTTAATTGCTGGAAAAGTGGTTCACTACAATTAAAAATGTCATAAACGTAGAGAACTCTTCTTATGCGAACAGGTATTTGTAGCACTTCATCTATCTCCTGCTGTATTGCAGCTTGCTGAGTTTGAAATGGGGTCTTTTTCTGATAAATGACACGGTAATTCGGCATAGGAGAGTGCAAGATTAAGTTTTACAAAGATATCTCTGTAGAATACAACTCAATAAAAAAATGCCACCCATA
>ENA-ORXM01001628-ORXM01001628.1-marine-metagenome-genome-assembly--contig:-NODE-1628-length-30369-cov-3.742506_pt1 | contig 30369 bp, 33 predicted proteins | sample MGYA00237867_ERZ511480 | MGnify/ENA primary metagenome ERZ511480 (study PRJEB26309, sample SAMN06266103) | marine metagenome | isolation source: Algal blade | place: United Kingdom:Sidmouth, United... | reverse complement strand
CAAATAGATCTTCTGAACTCTTGAGTCTATAGAAATCAGCATGAACAATATCATCATACTCATTAATAATAGAATACGTGGGACTAGATGTTTGGTTTTGAGTGAATGAATTTGAAAAGGTCGTTTTACCTGCTCCTAATTGTCCTTCTAAAAATAAAACAACTGGCATCTCTACTAAATCTTTGATTTCATTTGCAATATAAGAATAATCTTCAACTTTTACTTTCTTCCAAGATTTTTTTTCTTTTTTAAGCATATTGTTTTATCTCTTCAAAAGCTCTAGGAAGAGAATCGATAATACTCTTTGCACTCATGTATCTCTCACCTAAATCTATAGAAGCAAAATGACCTGCTCTAGAGTGTAAGACAACACTTAATAGAATTGTTTTGTCCAAGCTAACCATTTTATCAAACTTTGAAACATTTTTTTTAATATTATTATCTTGAGCAATTAAGCCTCCCAAGATTCCGGCTAAAACATCACCTACTCCACCGGTGGCCATTCCTGCATTTGGAGAATAATTTAAATAAATTTTTCCACTTGGGAATCCAAGATAAGTGCAAGGTCCTTTCAGGATAATAAAAGCATTAGTAAGCTCTATCGCTTTTTTTAGAAATTTAATTGGATTATCATGAACTTCTTTTTCATTAACATTAAAAAATGATGCCATCTCACCACAATGAGGAGTTAAGATCGTTGGGTTTAATCTATTTTGCAATAAGACTGCATCTTGCTCTACATCAAGGACATTGATTGCATCAGCATCAACAACTACTGGCCCCTGATAAGACTCTAAAACTTTATGAACTAATCTTCTCGATCTTGCACTTACTCCTAATCCAGGACCGACAACTATTGAATCATAATTGCTAAGACCTTCTATCAAATTATCCCATTTTGTGTCTTCAATTGGGATAAACCCAGTTTTAATTTCAGGGATCAGCCTAGAAGTGAATTCTAAATATTGAGCCTCCCACGTTGCTCCAGTGGCAAGTCCCGCTCCAACTCTTAACGCAGCTTCAGAACTTAAGACAAGGGAACCAGTTTTTCCATGTGATCCACCAAGCAGAAGTGTGTGACCAAAAAATCTCTTATCTGCAAATTTTGACCTCAAGCGAGCTGTATCGATCACATCTGAAATACCAGCTAAAACCTTATTACCAGCTTTTAACTGCCTAGGAATCCCTATCTCGATATTTTCAAGCTTACCAACATAATTGACACCATTACCTTGAAAACAGCCTATCTTTGGGAAACCTACCGACAAAGTTAAATCTGCTCTTATAGCACTTCCTTCAACTGCACCAGTATCTGTCTCAACACCAGTTGGAATATCTAAAGAAATTGTAAAGTCACTTCTATCATTAATGACTTGAATTAATTCATATATTTCATCAGCTAAAGGTAATCTAACACCAGTGCCAAATAAGCAATCAATAATTATACATTCTCCATTCGTTTGGAGAATAAAACTCTCTACTGATGCAGCAGAGTCCACCCGGTTACCTTTCACTTCAAAAGACTCAGCAATACTCATTTGCTTATTAAATGAATCAGTCTTTTTAGATTCATCACCAAATAGAAATGCTCTAACATTATAGCCCATATTTGAAAGATATCGTGCGGCACACATTCCGTCGGCTCCGTTATTTCCATAACCTAGAATAAATAAATATGTTAATTCTTTTGAGCTATAATTTTTATCTAAGAATTCAGCAACACCACGACCGACGTTTTCTATAATAGTTTCTTCCGATAAATGAAAATCTTTTTTCATTTTATCTTCAATCTCATTCATTTCCGATAAACTTACTATTCTCATTTTTTTATTATCTCACTTAAATCTTTAACCACTGTTGCTAAACCTCTAAATATGCTCTCTGAGATGATCCAATGGCCTATGTTATATTCTTCGAAAATTTTTAACTCTAATAAAGAAGGTAGCATTTCTTGGGTTAAGCCATGGCCGGCATGACAATGAATATTATTATCTACCAAATATTTTTGAACTGTGATGAATTCTTCTATAGAATTCCTAATTTTATCAGAACCTGAAAGAAATTGCTTCGCAAACTCACCTGTATGAATTTCTATGGCCTCAGGACCAAGTTGTTGTGCAAGTTTATTAGTTTCTAGATTCGCTTCTAAAAATAGGGAAATTTTAACATCTTTAATATTTGATCTCAGTATATCTATAGTCTTAGCGGTACTTTGAAAGGCTGACTTATCTTTTAAATTTAAACCGCCCTCAGTTGTTCTTTCTTCTCTTTTCTCTGGTACAATACATACCCAATCTGGACTACAATGAATGGCCGTATTTATAACATCCTTGGCAGTTGCTAATTCAAGATTAAATAATTTATTATAATCTTTCGTAATATTTCTTACGATAGGACAATCTTCATCTTGAATATGTCTTCGATCTTCTCTTAAATGTATTGTGATTTGATCAGCTCCATTTTCGAGGCATTCTTTGAGTGCACGTTTAATACAAGGATAATCTTCACCACGAGCTTGTCTAAGCGTTGTGACGTGGTCTACATTCACCCCTAATCGTGGATGAGTGCTCATTATTGAATTAAACCCATATCTTTTTCTAAGGCCTGAGCTATATCAGAAGAGATTTCATGAATTGTTGCTTCACTTGGTCCTTCCACCATCACTCTGGCTAATTTTTCTGTTCCTGAGTACCTAAGTAAAACTCGTCCATCACTTCCTAGTTTTTCTCTAGCAGCTTTGACTCGTTCTTGAACTGTATCTAATTGATCGAAAGGAATCTTTTGTTTCACTTTCACATTTTTTAAAATTTGAGGGAATAAAACTATCTCAGAAGTTAATTCACTTAAGCTCTTTTTAAAATATTGGCAACATTCTATAACTTTAAGAGCAGCTAAAATTCCATCTCCAGTTGTGGAATGTTTTTTAATGATTAAATGTCCAGATGGCTCGCCTCCAAACATTGCTCCTGTTTGAAGCATTTCTTCAACAATATATCTATCTCCAACCTTCGTTCTGGTGAAGTTGATTTTTTTCTTTTTCAAGTATTTCTCTAAACCAACATTTGACATGACTGTTCCAATCACTGATTTATTTTCTAATTGATCTCTACATAAAAGGTAGTTTGATAACATTCCTATGATTTTATCACCTTCAATGACTTTTCCTTTTTCATCAACAATAATTAATCGATCTCCATCTCCATCTAGACAAACTCCAAGGTCAGCTCTGTAATCAAGAACGGCTTTAGCACAATGATCTGGATGAAGTGCTCCACAAGAAAAGTTAATATTAGTCCCATTAGGATTGACACCTAAAGCGATAACTTCGGCTCCTAGTTCTTCAAAAATTGTCGGAGCAACTTTATATCCTGCACCGTTGGCACAATCTACAACTATCCTTAGTCCTTCTAAAGACTTTTCTAGTCCGTATGTTCCTTTTGCATGAACGATGTATCGTCCCATAACATCATCAATTCGTTTTGCCCTTCCAACCTCGGCACCAAGCTTTTCCATTAATAAGTCTTGATTTAAAATTAAATTCTCTAATTCTAACTCAACATCATCCCCAAGTTTATGTCCGGTTCTATCAAAAATTTTGATTCCATTATCTTCAAAGGAGTTGTGACTTGCACTAATCATTACCCCAGCATCAGCTCTCATTGATGCGGTAACAAATGCCACACCTGGAGTTGGAAGTGGCCCAGTAAAAATTGCTTGTCCTCCTTGAGAACAAACACCTGCAGCAAAGGCCTGCTCAATCATATAACAACTTAAGCGGGTATCTTTTCCTATAATAATCACTGGAGAGGTTCTATTGACATTCATTGAACCTTTATTTTGAAAGTAATACGTAACAGCTCTACCCAAGGCCATCGCAATCTCACCAGTCATTGGGTAGATATTTGCTTTACCTCTAATTCCATCAGTACCAAATAGTTTTCTTTTCATAGCTTCACCTTATTAAGCACTCTAGAATATTTGAGATAGATTTTAAACCCTGATTGCAATAAATTAAGCTACTTTTGGTAGATTTATTACCGCTGTTTCCTCGTCGATCCCTTTGGACTTTCTGTCTTTAGCAAGCTCTTGGACCATCTCGTGTACCTTGTTACAGGCAATTAATTTCTTTCTAAGGGCTTCCCGACTAATTCCCATAATCTTAGCAGCTTTTGATTTATTCCCTTTAACTTGTTTAATTTCAGCTAGAATTAATTCTCGCTCTACAAGTAATACTCTCTGCTTAAGTGGTAGAGAAGAGTCATTTACGAATGGAATCTCTGATGAAATTCTGACATCCATTGGTTTTTGTAAGATAGCGATGACCTTATCATCAACTTCTGTAATAACATGATTTTTAGTGTTAAATCTCACGAGTCTTGAAACAGCAGTCATGAGTTCCGTGACGTTTCCAGGCCATTCGTATTCTGATAATTTTTCTTTAATTTCAGTCGAGAATACTTTTTGTAAATACCCTTGAGTCTGACATTCTTTTGATAAGAAATAATCTAGTAACTCTCGAACATCTTTCTTTCTCTCTCTGATTGGTAAAATGTTAATCATGTTTTGATTAAGGATATCAAAAAATGCATTACTTATCTTGCCATCTCTTCTGAGATCTAAAGGTTGAATCTCTGATGTAAAAATCAGTCGAATCATATCTTCTTTTGGCATTGCAAGATTTTTTTCAATATGAGTAATAAGAGTATTTTGAATTTCAGTTGAAGCCTTGTGAAAATCACTAAAAGTGATTGTTCCACCGAGACATTGATTAAAATATCCATCCTTACCTGTTAACTTGTCAGTGATCTCTTGATCTTCCATCGTAGAGAAATTTACGACAGCGTAATCTTTTATCCCTCTATTACCTTCTTTATGCAAAATCTTTGCATACAATTTTTTACCAACCCCACGTTCACCAAATAAAGTGATGGGATCTGGAAGATCTTTTACCTTTAATATACATTTTCGTAACTCTGTAGTTTGTTCTGACCTTCCAATCCAAATCAGGGCCCTTGGATTAGGTGCACTAAATCTTCTAATTAAAGATTTCTCAGAAACTGGATCGTATTGTCTAAAAAAGCTAGAAAAGATAAGTCCTAAAAATCTCATCACTTTTCCATCTTCATCAGTAAATCTTTCAGCATTTTTCTTATTAATAATCTCAATAACTCCAATTGGCTTATCTTGCTTATTAAAAATTGGATGACAGATGACTGAAGTTGTTTCAACCCCTAATTTTTTATCAAGTTTTTCATAAAATTTTATTTTTTCATGACCTTTATCGATATTTAAAGCACTCGTTGTTGTATAAACTGCTCCAGCGACACCTTTTCTATAATCAAACCTGAGCTTACTTTTTTCTACTCCAATTGAGTGCTTTGCTTCTAATTGATTTTCTTCAGTATTAATTAAATATACAACTCCACGTTGAGCGTTTAATATTCTTAAACTCTCCTCTAATATTGAATCTATAAATCCCTCTTGATCAGAGAAATTCATGATATCTTTATATAGAGAAAGTATTAATGAAAGCATTTCAAAGCCTTCAGTTAAATCTTCATTAAATTCAGCAAGAGCAATTTTTCTTAGACTATCTTTGACTCTCTCTTGATTAAAACTTGTTATGAGTTGATCAATAAATCTTTTCATATTAAAAAGATCTTCTTCATCACTAACTTCTACACCATAATGCATTGATGGATCATTAAAATGACCTGAAAACACTCTTACCACTTTACAACTTATATCAAATCTAAGTCGCTTATAACTAATAGAGACAGCAATTGAATCATCAATTTTAAGTCTAGCTTTTGTTTTTAATCCAAGACCAGTAGTACTGACATCTAAAATTTGCACATCATCGATGAACTCCCCTCGCTCTGAATACAAGTCTTCTTTTGTAACAGAATACCTCACATCATCACTTGAATTCAGTGGAATTCTGAAAGATTTAAAAAATCGAAACTCTGATAAACTTTTAATCATAATACTATCCTCGTTAAAATATTTATCGGAGCATTCAGAACTAAGCTTTAGCCTGAGTATAGGATATGAGAATATTTTTCGGCATATTCGCTTAGTTCAAAATAATTTATTGGATATAATTAAGATTTAAGGAAATTGTGTTTTTTAAAGACTTCTTAAAACCGTGCATTACCTGGAAATCGTGGGAAGGCGATTACGTCTCTAATATTACTCATTCCGGTTATATACATAATGGCACGCTCGAAGCCTAACCCAAAACCAGAATGCGGTGCTCCACCAAAGCGCCTGAGATCTAAATACCAGTCATAATCTGACTCATCTAGCCCGCATCCTTTAATTCTGCGCCTTAATGTATCAAGATCATCCTCTCTTTGGGACCCACCAATAATCTCGCCAACTCCAGGAACTAAAATATCCATAGCTCTGACAGTTTTTCCATCCTCATTAAGTTTCATATAAAAAGCTTTAATATCGTTTGGATAGTCTGTGACTATTACTGGAGCCTTAAAATGCTGTTCTGTTAGATATCTCTCGTGTTCAGTTTGAAGATCAACTCCCCACTCAACTTTAAAATCAAACTTCTTATTTGATTTTAATAAAATATCTACGGCCTCAGTATAAGTAATTTTTTTAAAGTCTGTGTCTGAGACATGCTTAAGTGTTGCAGTAAGATCTTTTTTATACATTTTTTCAAAAAATTCTAACTCATCACTACAATGCTCAAAAGCATATTTAATCATATATTGAATATACTTTGCTCCAAGATCAGCTACATCATCAAGGTCAGCAAAAGCAACTTCTGGCTCTATCATCCAAAATTCTGAAAGATGCCTAGAGGTATGAGAATTTTCGGATCTAAAAGTTGGTCCAAAAGTATAAACTGATCCCATCGCTAGAGCTAAGCTTTCTGCTTCAAGTTGACCAGTGCAAGTGAGAAAAGTTTCTGTACCAAAATAGTCTTTTGAATAATCTACTTTACCGGATTCATTTTTAGGAGGGTTTTCATAGTCAAAAGTACTTACTCGAAATAACTCTCCTGCACCCTCGGCATCTGAAGAAGTGATTAAAGGAGTATGAATATAATAAAAACCTTGATCAGAGAAAAACTTGTGAGTGGCCTGAGCAAGGTGATGCCTTACTCTAAAAACAGCTGATAAGGTATTTGTTCTTGCTCTAACATGGGCAATATCTCTTAAAAACTCAAGAGAGGTTTTTTTCTTTTGAAGTGGATAATCATCACTAACTTTACCAATAACAGATGGGTTTTTACCCTGCATCTCTATTGGCTGCTTACCACCAGATTCAACAATTAATCCCTCTATAGAGACACATGTTCCAGCAATCGATGTTGAAATTTCGCTATAATTAGGTGCAGATTCATCAACAATTACTTGAAGGTCCTTGAAGCATGATCCGTCATTCACAACGACAAATGAAAAGGCCTTCGACTTTCTTAAAGACTTAACCCATCCTTTAACTAAAACAGTTTTATTAAGAAAGTTTTCACTATTAGTAAATAATTCTTTTATTTGGGTTCGTTTCATAATGCCTCTTATTTTTTTATTTTGTCTTTAAACTCATTGATGAAGGTTCGCATTTTTTCTTTTTTAACTCTTGGGCCGTAAACAGTGACTATTTTTGATGATAAAAAATTCGCTAACTTCCCAGCTTCTTCAAAACTTTTGTCTTGGCTAAGAGCAAACATAAAGGCTCCCGCATACATATCTCCAGCTCCATTTGTATCAATGGCCTTCACAGCATTACCTGGAATTTCTATTTTTTCAGATCCATCAAAGATGACCGACCCATCTTTTCCTGTTGTAATGGCAAAAGAATGAGCAAATGTCTTTAGGGCCTCACAAGCTGCATTGACGTCTTTAGTGTCAGTTAAACTCATTGCTTCACTTTCATTACAAAATAAAAGATCAACTGGCTCACTTAAAACATCTAAAAATTGAGCTTTAAACCCAGCCACCACTCCAGGATCAGATAATGTAAAAGCTGTTTTTACTTTAGCTTCTCTTGCCACCTTCATGGCTTCTTTGACGGCCAAAGTGGCGTCAGGAGAAGTCATTAAATAGCCTTCTGAATAAAGGTAGTGAGAATTTTTAATTTCATCAAACTCACATTCTTTTTTAGAAAATCCTGCTGAAGCTCCAAGAAAGGTATTCATTGTACGATCAGCATCAGGAGTGACAAGAACCATACACTTTCCGGTTGCATCTTTACTCTCCACAATGGAGAGGTCAGAAAATTCAACACCGTTTTTTTTCAAATCAGAAACATAAAACTTTCCATCTTCATCATTATTCACTTTGAAAGCATAAAATCCACTTCCACCTAATTGAGAGAGAGCAACAATAGTATTGGCCGCTGATCCACCTGAGACACGTTTTTGTGGAGGATCTTTAAGAAGATCAGTAATCTCTCCTACTCTAGATTCATCAATAAGAGTCATGACCCCTTTCTCAATCTTAGATTCTTTTAAAAATTCTGGTTCAACTATGAATTCAGAATCTACTAAAGCATTACCTAGGGCATAAACATCAATTGTTTTCAAAGAAACTCCTCTTTGTCTTATAGACAGTGCCAACCATAATAGCATTTATTTTTTAAGGAGTCAGTAAAGACCTCTCTTGTAAGAGGTCTTTCTACTTTATTTTAGAAAAATATTATTGAGCTGCATTCCATGCAGTACAAAATGCAGCTGTAGCAGCTGCTGGACATCGTAATTTAGGATAAAGGTTAAGAGCTGAGCGATCTTCCCAAGTATTAACAAAGTCCCATGTATTAAATAATGTTGCTGATAATGCTCCACTAGAGTCTTGAAAGTTAGCTACAGCCGCTTCTGAGCTACCACCTACTGATCCATCACATGGAGTTCCATTACAAGCTGTTGCTGCAATATAGAAATTATCAGTGAAAGCAACTCCTCCTGAATAAAATCCTATAAAGAAATCAGTGTTTGTTGCTGAATTTTGACAACTATCTCCAATTGAAAAATTATTTCGAACGAAACCATTGGCTGCTGATGCTGAATGTCTACCAATAAACCCACCACATTCACCTACGACAGTACCAGTTAAAACGTTTCCTAAACTATAAGAATTTTCAACAACATTTAATGGACCCGACCCGCCTTGAATTCCTATAAATCCTCCAACATTGTTATGGCTAGGAGCTAAGGAAACATCAACATCTCCAGTAGAGTATGAATCTCTAATAATTAAATCTGCTCCATCTTCTTTAACACCTACAAATCCACCAATTTGTCCAACTGTAGCTGCAACAAGTTCTTGAGCTGTTACATTTCCAGTGGAGAATGATCTTTCAACTATCATTCTATCTGAAGATCTTTGAAGACCTAAAAATCCTCCCGCACGATATCTAGTACAAATCACATCTCCAGTAGAAAATGAATCTGAGATACGAAAGTCATCTCCATTGATAGAGCCGGCAAACCCTCCACATCCTTTCTCTCCTATAACACTTCCTTGAGAATAACTTCGCTCTATAGAACCACCATCATTTCCAAACTCAGCTGCTCCAACAAAACCACCAACGTTAGTTTCTTCAGTAGCAGTAACATTTCCAAGAGCAATAGAATCTTTAATGACAGGAGATCCGACATACATCTGCCCAATAAAGCCACCTACTCCAGAACCGGTAGCACTTACATTTCCTCTAGCTTCAGAGGCTAAAATCTTTGATTCAGCATTTGAACCACCAGCAAAGCCACCAGTGCTAAGCCCTGGGGCAATAACATCTCCTGAACTCATTGAATCTTCAATGACAGAAAAATGCTGATGAAAACCAACAAATCCACCTATATAAGTAGCTGATCCATTTCCGTTACTAGTAACATTACCAGTTGCTTCACAGTCATCGATGAGTGAATCATTTCTAGTCGAACCAACAAATCCTCCACAAAACCCAGCACAATTTATATTTCCAGAAGCGATTGAAGAAGAGATTTCAGAATTATTCCACATCCGACCAACAAATCCACCCACATCATTTTTATGACTTGATGTTATAGTTCCGGAGGATGAAGAATTTATTATCCTAACTCCTCCCACAGTACTATTTCCAAAAAAATCTCCAATAAAGCCTCCACAAGCACCAATGGTATTTGTTCCAGTGTGACAATTAACATCTCCTTGTGAGTCGACGTTATCGATTATCACTGTAGTGCTATCTGCAACATCTAGTTCTCCAAGAACACCACCTGTTCTGGCAAATAGCCCTCCGATAACATCTGCCTTAATAGTTGAGTTTCTTATAATAAGAGACTTTATAGAAGCTCCCGTGGTTTTAGTTGATCCTATCATTCCAGCAGCGAACTTACTTAACACTGTTCCATCTACCGATCCATCAACCAATACATTCTCAATGATTCCACTCTTAACTGCTGCAGAGTTATAAGTTAATCTCCCCATCAAACCACCAATATAGTTTCCAGTAGTATCTCCAGATGCAACAATCGATGCTTTGAGATCAATATTACTAATTGTAAAATCAGCTCCAAAGTTTCCAAAACCTATTAAACCTCCAATATCTTCTTTCCCCGAGATATTAATCCCAACTTTTGCTTTGATATTATTAATTAATACTTCTTTAAGATTAATACTATATCCAAGTAAAACTGCGCTTCGACCAGCATTAGGTACGGCAGCAATAGTATTAAAGTATTCGAAGGTAACATCATCTATATCTAAGTCAGCTACAAGCGCACTACCAATTAAGCCAGTAGATCCAGAATTGGTTGATATATTAATTTCTGAATTTTTAATGAGGCCTTTATGTAATTTGAGTCCTCCACCAGCATTAATCGAGCCAATTAAAATACCAACTCCACCACCACCATTAATCGTAATGCCCTCAGTAGTAATATTGGTAATCTCTACTCCTCCATTGGCAACGCTTCCTATTAAGGCACCAGTTGCTGCAGCGGAATCTGTCACAGTAATAGTAAAATCTTCCAAAGTAAGATCATAAATTTTAGCTCCATCGACTGATTGAAAGATTCCGATATTGGCTACTGCACTATTAGTATAATCAGAGATTTTTTTATTATTTCCATTAAAGTCTCCAGTAAAGCTTGTCATTACATTTGTAAAACCAGTCATATCAATATCTTCACATAAAATATAATGATCATTGATGCCTCCACTTTGTTGCATATCATCTAATTGGGTTGCATTATAAATCTCCCAAGCTGAAGAAACAGCAACTCCATCTCCAATATCATTGTATTTTGTAGCACTCAAACCAGCAGGCGAGGCACATTGAGCTGGTTCTACCCCTGGTTCAGAATCAGAAACAGTAACGCCACCTTCAGAAGTTAAATCCGCCTTACAAGTTACCGGTAAAGCAAGGACTTCTACATTGATGGCCGTATAACTCCCATAGATACATTCAACAGCTGCTGAAGGAGCACCATCACATGTTACTTCAATGAAGCTTCCATTTGGTGAACAAGTTCCTGAAACATTATTTGAGGTTCCAATAACAAGATTAATCGGATCAAGTGAAACGGCTGGAGCATTATTAAAAGCTGAGTCTCCATTCCAAAGTCTCGCAGTCGAGTTATTACAACTTAAAAATAAGAAAAAACTAGCCAATATAAATTTCATGTAAATCTCCCCTAAAATATCATTTTACCTTATGAGGAATAGATTTCAAGCATTGCTAAAACTTCTCATCAAGCACCAGAGTTAATTAGGCATCAATGTTTTTTTATACTCTATAATTTAAATCTCTAGCTCGAGGTGACTACCTTTTGTTTTTAAAAAAGGTCAATGCTAATGCTAAAGAGCAAGGAATCTCAATCTATATTTTAATCAGTTTAATGAAAATCAGATTCAGTAGAGCAGTGTAAATAAAAAAGTTAATTCTTGAGCATTTATATTCTTTATCTATTATTAAGGACCATTAAATAATAAGTTCAGAGACAACAAAGTCTTTATTGAGATGACTTATAACCTCAACGGTTGAAAAATTTGAATGTTTAATTATATCTTTTGAAAGTATAAATTCTACTTTAAATGATGAGTTAGATAGTTGGGTCAAGGTCTTTAGCTGAGCAGAATTGAAACCAAAAAATTTCAAATAAATTGGAAATATTGCTTTATAAATTGCTTCTTTGGATGAAAATATTATTGAGTGTAATATTTTTTTTTCATGAGTAGATTCTTTTAGAACATTTTTTTCTTTATCACTTATAAATATTCTTGGATCCAGTTGATCAAACCTATCGATTGATTCAATATCAACACCAATCAACTCACCATCTGTTCCAATGATACCAATACACTCAAAATTATGATGAACTCGATTGAGTGTATGAGAAATAGATCCACTTAACGTTTTTGGCCACAAACATCGTCCATCTTCTAAACGAATGAGATTAGGATTAAAATCTCCAACTTTATTAATAAGATCTAAAACTATCTTTCTACCAAGTAAAAACTCTTGCTTTCTAGAATGACTCCAGTCAGATAAAAAACATTTACTAAAATTTAAGTTAGGAAATATTTCTTGAAAAAGTTGCGAGATTTCAACTTCATCAAATTCTTTTCCTGTTAATGAAATTCTCTTTCTATGAATCATATTTTACCAATACTTAAAAACTTTTCGCTCATTACTCGGAATGGATTGATCAAAGACATGAGGGTAATGTTTCACAAGTTCTTTGAGTGCAAACTCATAAGGGAAATCTGCAAACTCGCCATAGTCATACAAGTATTCCATATATGTAGAACTATCTTTTGAATTAAATTCTTGAAAAATGGCATCACTTTTTCCATTAAAGTTAAGAGTTGCTACTTTTAACTTCTTACATATTTGTGAATCAAAAGCAGGAGATAACTTAATCCATTTTTCTTTTAAATAGACTTGCAACCCTGCATGAAAAACTATTTTATCAGTTTTTAAAAGCTTCTCTAACCTTCCAGTCCCTAAGTGATTTCTAACTATAAAAAACTGTAATCTAGCAGGAACAAATATTGCTCTAAATAAAGCCGTTAATAAAATAGCTTTTTGAGTACAATAGCCTGTTTTTTGCTGGACTTGATAACTGGCCTTCATCGCAGGTCTTGTCACATCCATATTATATGGAAAATATGCAAAACCATCTCGAACTTTATTATATAAGTAGATGCATTGCTCAGTAATTGGTAGAGATCGATCAAGGTCTTCAAGATAATCTTTAATGAGTTGATGATTAAAATCTATAAAATAAGTTTCTCTTAAATATTCTTGCACATATTTATTGTATCGAAAGTACTTTATATATTCTAGAGCCATTATCTAACTCTACCTCAACCTCATCTCCAACAGATTGATTCACAATTGAATTCCCTATCGGGGAGAAAACAGAAATTACTAAATAGACATTTCCCTCTACTTTAATAAGTGATCCCCCTCTAGCAGATGAGAGGAAATATTTTTTTGAATTACCATCAAATTCTAACTCTACAATTGAGCCAACAGAAACACTTCGAGTATCTAGGTCAGTTCTCATTTCATGTAATAATTCGAGTTCACCTTGGATTTCTTGAACTCTTTTAAGTTGAGCCCCGGCTAAATAGGAAGCCTCCACAGCTCTCGTATCATACTTTCCATCAGACTTAAGATCACCCGTTTGAACAGAGGATTTTGATTTTTCAGAAACTGACTTTGCCTCTTCTAAATCTTTTTTACAGATCTTTATTAGCTCTTGCTTGATTGCTTCATTTTTTTTCACAATTAAGTATCTTTAATATTTTTCATATTTCCAATGAAAATCTCTACAATATTGGAATATGTTTAGAATAAGTACAACTATTTTACTATTATAATTAGTTTAAAGTCTTAAAATACATTTAAACTGAAGACATATTACTATTAATGAAAAAACTGCGAATCGATTCAAACTTCCCCACTCATCTCTATAATTTATTTTGTGATTCAAATCCATTTGCTTCAAAGCAATTTTATCAAAGCCTTGTGGGATCTGATGCATTATCTTCCCAAACAGGTCAAACTCCCTTATTTTTTGAAACAGATCATGCCTATACCCTTGGTCTTATTAAAACTCACTCTTATGGTGAGTTTATTTTTGATTGGGCTTGGGCCAATGCTTATCAAAGACTTGGATTAAATTATTATCCAAAGCTTATCCATTATACTCCCTTCACACCTGTGAATGCTCCTAAAATTTACTCCCATGGAATGGATCAAGCTAAAGAATTAATTAATTTGGTCAAAAATCATTATCTCGCCCAAGAAGAACTTTCAAGCCATCATTACCTTTTTATTAATATTGATGAGCAAAAAAATTTAAAAGAAGCTGGATATCTTATAAGAAATTCCATGCAATATCATTGGAAGAACTCTTGGGAATCTTTTGACCACTTTCTTGATAGTTTATTAAAGAGAAAGAAAAAAATGATCATGAAAGAGAGAAGAAAAGTCCTAGAACATGGACTCGAGATAAGTACAAATAACTTTCAAGATTTAAATGACAATGAAGTCCTGAAAGTTTTTAAGCTTTATCAATCAACAGTTGTAAAGAAGAACTCATATTTATATCTCAATCTTCAAACTTTTATGTTATGGAGAAAATGCAAAGAAGCAAAGATCGTTCTGGCAAGAAAGATTGAAGATATTATCGCCATGGCAATTTTCTTTCAAGGTCCCAAAACACTTTATGGAAGATATTGGGGAATAGATCCAAAATTTAATTTACCAATGTTACATTTTGAACTTTGTTATTATCAAGGCATGGAGATATGTTTTAAGCATAACCTTGAACTTTTTGAAGCTGGGGCGCAAGGAGAACAAAAACTCAAGCGAGGATTTGCTCCTGTTATCATTAAAAGTGCTCATCACCTTAGGAATTTTAAAATGTTTGAAGCCGTTGAGAATTTTATTAATGAAGAGAAAGAATTTATTGACGATCAAATAAAGATAGCTTTAAACCTACTGCCCTATCGTGCTATTGAGCCAATTTCTTAGTAAGCAAGTGATCTTTAAAGTTCTCGCTACCAGGATAAATTCCATGTATATCCCAAGATCCAGCATTCCAAACAAATGCTCTAGACACATGATGACCTTCTTTGGTTTTAGAAGTGTTACTTAAGAAATCATCAAGAAAAAGAAAAAATCTTCTTCGCAAATAAAATAAATCCTCATTTTTCCAAGGATTATTTTTTTTCCCTTCTACAAAAATACCTGCATAGGGAGCAGCACTAACCTCTTCTATATTCTCTCCTGCAGTCCTACCATCATTTTTCCAATTACCGCCACCCAATCCAATTTCACTAAAGAGCAACTCGACGTCACTTGGAACACTTAATGACATACTTCTTAATTTTCCGAGGTAATCATCAGCATATTCTTGAAAAACATTCCTGATATTAAAAGGATTAAATGGCTTGTAAGCAGAAAATCCTAAAAAATCTAATGAGTCTAACAGACCTTGAACCTCCATCAATTCAAACCCTTTCACTTTACCTGAAATTTTATTATAATTAGTTGAGACTCCAAATTTATATTGTGGGTATGTAGACTTTAATCTTTGAATTAATAAGCTATACGACTTTGGATAAGAAAACAGAGTTGCTCCCATCTCCCCTTGTAAAGAAATTCTTACTTCTTTATTGGACTTTGATTCAAGGGCCAACAAGATAGGCGTAATCAAAAAATCTTCATAACTCACTCCCTCGTATTTTGCGAGAGGATCAAAGATAATTTCATTTCTCCAAACAGATTCATTCCCTTTTGTATCATTTAAATGAAATGAGATATTTATTTCTGTTTCAATTGGAATGTCCTTAAGACAAGTTTGTATTTTTTCTTGAATTTTATGAATAACTTCACCAGTCACCGGAGTACATTTCGAGTCAGTGGTATTAAAACAATAAGAAACAACTTCTTTATTAAAAGCAATAAAACTTCCCGTTAATAAATAATGAATAGATTTTTTATTATAGCTTAAGGCCTTAGAAGTTCTTTTTTCACAATCATCAAGGTCCCATTCGTGAAACATCAACACTGAAGGCGAGATACCACTGGAATACATTTTCAAGCTAAAGAAGAAGAAAAATAGTATTTGCTTTCTCATAAAATTCATTTTTTAACATAGTGATTTTAAAGAAATATTCTATGTTAAGAAAAAGCATACGTTCTTTGATTTTAATGATCAACTACTAATATATGACTTCTTGATTCACTTCATAAAGCCTTTATCTGTTATATCTATCTAAACTAATGTTCTTCAAGCCTTTTAGTGTTAAATCTTCATCTATTGCTTGAGCTTTTATAATTAAACGATTGACTCTTTTGAAATTTTCGAGATAAAGAGTGACTTCTCCGTTATTTTCTTTAACAAAATCAGCATCAATACTTTCACTTATGTCTATGTCATTGTCATACGCTTGGATCTTAAAAGAAATATCATCCAAGTCATTTCCTCGTTCCAACAAGGTTGTGAACTTAACTTTACTACTTCTATATAATGGATCTTCAATTTTTAGAACTTCACTAAAGCTATCATGATTCACTGAAATTTCTTCATGACGACTTCCTAGATCAACTGTTTTCTTCTCATATGTCTTTAAGTTCTCTACCATATGATCAATCCATTTATGATCCATACGCGGATTTTCTCTACCACATTTTTCTTCAGAAATTGGAACCCAGAGAAAATCAGGGTTTTCACTTAACCATTCTCCAGAAATAATATTTCTGTCTCCATCAAGATTTAAATAATATTTGAATTTCTTTGTTCTTTTATAAGCATTTTCTTTTATTTTTACTTTAAAGTCTGAATAAGAATGTATATCTACATTTATTACTACTTTTATTTTATTTTCAGAAACTTCTTCAGATGTGTAAGAATAGCCAGAAATCACTTTATTAATAACACTTGAGTCTGAATTTATGTCGACAGCGACAGGTCTATCAAGATCTCGAATGTAGTATTCTAAAACCTTATGAAATCTATCAGCATGAATATCTTTAACATCCCCATTACCATTATTACACCTTCCATAAAAAGCCCAATTCACACAATAACTAGTCTCTGCTCTCATTCCATCAATATCTTCAGGCAGAATTAATTGGTCATTTAAATCATCATAAAATGTCTGCTCTGTGAATTCATGGAGTACTGATTTAGCTGCCCAACCATTACAATGCCCTCCATACCAAACATTTGTATCATGATGTCTAATTTCCCATTCAGTACTCTTGGGATTAGTTCCTGAAACTTTTCCAACATAATCATCATATAATTTTAGGGGAGCATTTTTTCCTTGAGCCAAAGGGACACCAGCTTGTGGCCAATAATAACCATTGTGAGGGATCTTATCATCTGAAACCTTCGCTGATTCTGAACTCTGAAAACCAGCGATAAAAATATCTTTAATATCTTCAGCCTTAGTCTTGAAGATACTTTTGTGAAAGCTTAACTTCTCTTTATTGAGCTCAGGGTTTATTTTCACATTTTTCAGTTTATTTACAGGAGCCAATAAACCATCAGTCATTGTAAAATAATCAAAAGGTAATACAAGACTACCAAAGTTCCTGGAAGATTGTGTTACTTTTTTCTGTTTCCCTTTTTCTTCTACATGATGAATTAATTTATATCCGTTGTTGAGCTTTAAAATTAGAAATGCTTTGAAGGTAAGATCACCAAGTTCATTTTTAAAAATAAAATATTCTTTTTTATTTGTATCAATATCAATACACCATTGTTGTTCACTGTCTATAGTTTGAACTCTATGAACTTCCTGACTCTCTGGCGATTGTTTCTCAAAAATGTAACATTCTTGGGCCAACACATTAATACAAGCTGTTGTTAAAAAAAATATTAAAAACTTCATAATCTTACCTTTACCTTTTAATGAATAAACTTATTAGTCTTGACCTGGATCTTGACCTGGATCTTGTCCTGGATCTTGTCCTGGATCAGTGTCACTGTTTTTAATCATGATACATTCGTGTGAATCCCCAGTATCAGCTTCATAGAGCTCTACAAAATCTTCTCCACTAAAGCCTTCTTTCTCAGCATCTGAGAAACATTTAAATTCAACAAATGAATGAGCTGAAAGTGACATGATAGAAGAAATTAAGATAATCAAAATTTTCAAATAAACCTCCTTGTACGATTGAAAATAAATAATGGCTTAAGAGTAACCCGAATAACACGTCGCGTAATACATAGAAAAGACTACCTAAGATTCAAAAAATAGCTTTTTTAATAGGTCAGCCATTATAGAAAACATGAACAGAAACTCTCTGGTTTATGGGAACTAAAATTATCTGAAATAGATTAATCATAACTAAAAAAATTTCCTAAGATTTATCAATAGTTAACCTAGAGAAATATCTGAAACTTCGAGTTTATAAATCTAAATACTTACTAAACTCTTTAAGTCCAAGTAAGTCTTCATTATTACTAAAAGTGTATATAAAAGGTTTTCGCTTTAATTTACCAAAATTTTTAATAATAGCTTTATGAGTAGTTGAGCCCACAACTACTAAGACGTCTCGATCTTCTAGCTCAGTTAATAAAATTGAGAACATAAAACTTAATAACCCTGTCCTTTGGATTGATTCGTGAAGCATAAAGTGAAAACCACTTAATCGCCCCCAAAGTGGATCTTCAGTTAAAAATGCTCCGAAATGCCCGATAACTCTCTCCAAGGAATTAACAAATACATACTGACAATGATCTTTTTCAATCTCTTTTTCGATCATTGTTTTCATCTCTACTAAAAAACTCTTATTATTAGGGCCATGATGAGGATTTCTAGTAAATTCATGTCTTAGAATTTCTACAACATCACAAACATCTCTCATTTCTAATTTTCTAACCTTTGTAATACCTGGAGGGGAATATGGTTAAGGAATAGTTTTTTTTGAACTCTTTAATCATTACTTTAGCACTTGAGAGTGTTTGAATTCTTCTTAATTTGTATCCAAACTCATTGAAATAATGAATGAATGGAATATATTCATGATAAACTTCAACAATGTTAATAATTTCATGATTTAAGATTTGCTGAATTTTCTTTTTCATCCAACTTCTAGCTTCATGACTTTTAATATCATAATCAAAGAAAATAGCAGCTCCTGACCCATCAGAAGATTTAATTTTTCCAATATAAGCAAGATAATAAACTTCTTTGAAGTATTCGAGAGATAAAAATTCTTTTTTTAAGAATCTATTTTCTACTTCGTTGAACGCTCCTTCTATTAAAAGAGGGTTCCCTGCATACCTACACTTAAAATGAAACTTAGCTAAATCCTTAGGTACTTCTATCATTTCAAGAGAGTCATTTCATTGATAGAGAATTCTTCAACTGAGTTCTTAGTGTTTTTCACATACTCTTTCAAATGATCACTTTGCAGGTGTTCTTGCAAGAACTGTTTAGACTCCCAATTTTCATAAAAAAGAAAATGAGATGGATTATTATTATCTTGATGAAGAATGTAATCAAGACAACCTTTTTCAGAGCGTGTAAGATCAATTAACTTTAAAAGCTCAGTTTTTACAAACTCAATTTGATCAGGTTTTGCTTTAATATTAGCTATTATAGTTAAACTTTTCATATTATATCCATGCTTTGCTTATTTACTCTTAACAAAAGAGCAAAGATACATTCCAACACTCATCGATAAAATAAAAGTTATGCTTTGGCCTTCAAATCTTGATAAATTTACAATTCCAGGCCCTGGGCAAATACCAGCAATTCCCCAACCCACACCAAACAATATTGCTCCTAAAATCAAGTGGGAGTCTATATTCTTTTTCAATGAAAGATTAAAGTTTTTCACAAGCTTAGGTCTGCCCTTCAGAATAAGTGGAAATAAAAGAAGGTTTACTCCTACCGCTGCTGCCATAACCAAGATCAGACGGTAGTCCCAATCTCTAAAAATATCTAAAAAACCAATAACCTTTGCAGGGTTAATCATTCCTGAGACACTAAGTCCAACTGAGAAAAGAACTCCTAATATTAAAGAAATAAAATTACTCATAAACTTCCTCTTATGAAAACAGTCATAATTCCTGCTGACATGAAAACTAATGTTGCAATTAAAGAGCGAACCGAAAGTCTTCCTAGGCCACACACTCCATGACCAGAAGTGCATCCATTACCAAGCTTGGTCCCAAAACCAACTAATAATCCAGCAATCACAATCTCATAGTAATTACTGAAAATATTAAAATTAAATAGTTCTGGCCAGATTGTCTTAATAAGCCCCCCCCCTAAGATGAGACCAATTATGAAGAAGAATCTCCAACTTCCATTTTTAAAATTAAGGGCATTATAGTAAATCCCACTAATGCCAGTTATTTGCCCTAATAACCAAAGCATTAAAGAGCTACTAAGTCCCAATATTACTCCTCCAATTAATGGATATATATTTGAATTCATGATCTCCTCACTGGAATTTTTAAGTATGATACATCATTATCCTCTGCTGCTGGTAGAGAACCTGCCCTTATATTTACTTGAATACTTGGGTATAGCAGTTGGGGAGACTTTAATGTTTTATCCCTCTTTTCACGAAACTCTACAAAGTCTCTTTCAGAGGTTGCTTCACTTAATTGAATGTTGTTTTTTTTACTTTCCCCAATAGTTGTTTCATATTTTAGCTCTCTGCCATTGGGTAAATAATCATGGCAGGTAAAAACTCTCGTCGCATTCGGGAGTTTATATAATTTTTCATAAACGGAGTGATATAATTGTTTTGCTGATCCCATTGGAAAATCACACCTCCCTGTTCCATAATCAGGCATAAAGAGAGCATCCCCAGTAAAAACCATGTCTTCAATTAAATAACTAGAGCAAGCTGGAGTATGACCTGGGGTGAAGATTGTTTTGATTTTGATTGATCCAGCTTCAAGTAAAGTATCTTCAGATAATAGCATATCAAATTGCACTCCATTGGCATTAAAGTCCTTAAAGTTATAAACTTCTTTAAATTTACTTTGTACTTTTTTTACATTTTCTCCAATACCTATGAGAGTTTGTGGGAGTTTCTTCTTCAATTCTCTTGCTCCACTTAAGTGATCAGCGTGGATGTGAGTTTCCAGTATATAATGAACGATGAGACTCTCTTTTTCTATAAAATCTAAAACTTCCTCAATTGACTGAGTTGTAATTGTTGATGCTGCTTGATCAAAGTCCAAGACTGGGTCAATGATAATAGCATCCTTGGAATTGGTATCATATACCAAGTAAGTCATTGTAAATGTTTGATGATCAAAGAAACTCTTAACGGTTTTCATATCATACTCCTTAGTCATCTCTATTATACTTAGATTTACTTTACTAATTGGAGCTTCTTTAAAATTTCTGAATTTTTTGTCCGCTCTTTATAATTCACATGAATATCTGCATAAGCGATCTTACCATTTTTTATAATAAAGACAGCAGGGTGAGCAACCATATGATGAGTTTGTCCAGAATCACCCTCTACATCTATCTTATAAGATGCCTTGTACTTTTGTACTAAGCTATCATCAAGTTTATTAATAATCTTGAAGGCTTTGAGGGACTTTGCCAAAGGATCGCTTATCACTTGAAAAGAGAATTTAAACTGATTTTTCATCTTTTTGGCTACACTCAATTTATCTACACTTATTGCAACTATTTCTACATTTTCGCCAACTTTTTTTACAAGATCATCTTCAACCGTTTTAAGTTGTTTAACACAATATGGGCACCAAGAACCTCTAAAAAAAATAGCGACAATTGTTTTTGGATTATTGTTAAAATCAACTTTTTCTCCTTTTGTATCCTTGAGACTCAGCTCAGGTACTTTCTGGCCAACCTCCAAACCAGTCATGGAGAAAGAATAAAAACTTGAAAAAAACACTAAAGCGGCAATAACTAATCTCACTAAAAACTCCTTATAAAAAATTAATTTAAAAAACTTCGATGAAACTCAATATGGGATTCTATAAAACTACTAATAAAATAATAACTATGATCATAGCCTTGTCTATAATTTACTTTCAGCTCAATGTTAAAGTGCTGACAAGTACTTTCCAACTCAGAGGTTAAAAGTTGATCAGGATAAAACTCGTCTGCTAAACCTTGATCAATAAGAATTAAACTTTGCGCTTTATAGCCGTCTTTGATTAATTCACAAGTATCAAATTTTTTCCAGTTCTCTTGATCTTCACCAAGATACCCTTTCAGTGCTTTTTTTCCCCAATCACAACCCATAGGATGAACAATAGGAGAAAAAGCCGAAACAGATTTAAAAAGCTCACTTTCTCTTAACCCTATGACTAATGCTCCATGGCCTCCCATTGAATGACCGAAAATAGATAATTTATTAACCTGAAAATCTTCTTTAAGTAATCCCACTATATCTTTTGTTATATAGTCATACATTTTATAATTATCTTTATATCCTTCAGTTGTTGCATTTACATAAAATCCTGCCCCACTCCCAAAGTCATAACTCTCATCCTCTCCAGCAACACCAACTCCTCGAGGAGAAGTGTCAGGGCAAATAATCATCGTATTGGTTCCGGCCAAGCACTTTTGAGCCCCTGCCTTAGTTATAAAATTTTCTTCAGTACAAGTTAGACCTGAAAGCCAAATCAAAGCAGAATCGATTTCTTCAATCTTCTTTGGGACAAACACAGAAAATTTCATTTTTGTTTGTGTAGACTCACTGTCGTGCTCACAAAAAAGTGTTTGCCCATCAAAGCTTAAATGTTTTTTTAATATTTTATATTTCATGTTTATTCCATAGAGTAATCAATTACAGTTCTAATACTCTTTCCCTCATGCATAAGATCAAAAGCTTCATTAATTTTCTCCAGAGGGAGTTTAAAAGTAATTAAATCATCTAAATTAATCTCTCCACTCATATATCTATCCACATAACCAGGAAGTTCTGTTTTACCTTTTACGCCTCCAAATGCACTCCCTCGCCACACTCTCCCGGTCACTAATTGAAATGGTCTAGTGCTGATCTCTTGACCTGCCCCTGCTACACCAATGATGATCGATTCCCCCCAGCCTTTATGACAACACTCAAGTGCTGATCTCATTAATTCAACATCACCTACACATTCAAAAGAATAATCAACTCCCCCATCAGTCATTTCTACAATCACATCTTGAATTGATTGATCAAATTTTTTGGGGTTCACAAAATCAGTGGCTCCAAACTTCTTAGCCATCTCAAATTTATCTTCATTTATATCAATGGCAATTATTCTTCCAGCTTTTGCCATCTTGGCCCCTTGGATCACAGAAAGACCAATGCCTCCTAAACCAAAGACTGCAATAACTGCTCCCTCTTCAACCTTAGCAGTATTAAAGACGGCTCCAATCCCAGTAGTCACTCCACAACCTAACAAACAAATTTTATCCAAGGGTGCCTCTTTACTTACTTTGGCTAAAGAAACTTCAGGTACCACGGTATATTCAGCGAAGGTAGATGTTCCCATGTAATGATGAATCATTACTCCATCTTTTGAAAAACGGCTTGTTCCATCCGGCATGACTCCTTTGCCTTGTGTGGCCCTAACACTTGAGCACAAATTAGTCTTTCCAGATTTACAAAACTTACATTCTCCACACTCGGCAGTATATAAAGGAATCACATGATCACCTTTTTTCAGGGTTGTAACCCCTGGCCCAACTTCTTCAACTATTCCTCCACCTTCGTGTCCGAGAATAACTGGGAAAAGTCCTTCAGAGTCTTGGCCAGACAAAGTATAGGCATCTGTATGGCAAACACCTGTGGCAACTATTTTGACTAGGACTTCACCTTTATGAGGAAGTTCAAGATCTACCTCTTCAATTTTTAATTTTTCATTTGCAGCCCAAGCGACTGCGGCTTTTACTTTCATTGTCTTCTTAGCCATGCAAACTCCCAATTTTTATTTCTTAAGGCTAGTTTACACAACTAATCATTTCAAGTGAACTTTGCTGGAAATTTATAAATTTTATTTCAAATGAGATTGATTGAATCTACTTACTTTCTAGTTTTAATTTCTCAATAGTCTTAAGAACCTTATCTGCTTCAAATGATAATTCACTATAAAGATCTATATTACCACTTCGTTGAGCATCGACTGATTTTTTTAAAAGTTCGGCGTATTTATCTTCCAATTTTTTAAGAGGATCTTTTTTAAATAGGTTGAACATATTCTGCCTTTCATTAAAGGTATAATATGAAAAAATACCCTAACTCTAAATTTAATTACTAAAACATTACATAATTTACATAGAAATTAAAGAAGTGAAGCTAAGAAAATAGATAAATTAACAATCAATAGTAAGAAAGCTGGGATAATTAAAATAAATCTATCTTTGATCCAAATACGGACTAAAACTCCTAAGAACATAAGCGTTGCTAGCCCTAGAGATGAAGCCAGTAGAATCCAATGATACTTAAGCCCAATTAGTAAGCCTAAACCACCTAATAATTCTAAAAAACCTACAAATTTTCTAAATTTAATTAAGCCGTATCTTTCAAACTCTTCAATCATATGACCTGAGAATATGCAGATAACTCCATAGACAATAAAGGCCACAGCAGAGAGGATTGCAAGTATGTCTTTAAAGCTGTATTGTTCCAATCATTAGATACTAGCTATTGGAGTTAGAACTTACAAGCTTAATACAAGGATACGACATGAACTTAATAGACAATTGTCCAGACATACTAAAAGTTATCATCAGCAGTTCCATTTTTTTTGTTTGGATTATTAGATATGACAATATTATAAAAGAGTTCAAAGAATTTAATTATCCTGACTGGTTAAGAGACCTCGTAGGGATTCTCAAGATATCATTTGCGATCATGATTCTTCACAGTCAAAGCCATTATATCTTATTTGGTTCAGCTGGAATAATGATCTTCATGCTTGCAGCTGTTTTGACTCATTTAAAAATAAAGAACTCACTCCATAAAATGCTTCCATCTTTGACTCTTTTTTGTTTAAGTCTTTATGTTTTCTTAAGTTTTAATAATTAAAAAATCTATTTTTCACTCTACTAATTGTTTAATATAGTACTTAAGGTAAATAATAAGCTTTACTCAAATCGTGATTATATTCATGAATCAAAAAATCATTGAAAAATTAATTAAAATGAAAAAATTAGATGAACAAGTTCGCTCGGAGTTGATCCGTAGCAACGAGCTATTTGATGGTTATCATATTGAAATGGAAAAGATTCATGTTAGTAATGCTGATGAGCTAAAGAAAATAATAGATGAGCATGGCTGGCCGACCCAAGATCGAGTAGGCCAAGAGGCTGCCCATGCTGCTTGGCTCATAGTACATCACGCAATAAGCAAACCAGAATTTCAAAAAAAATGTTTAGAAATTTTAAAGTCTGAACATTTAAGTAAAAGGATTAATCCAAGTTGGATCGCATTTCTACAAGATCGGATCAGGGTCTTTGAAGGCAAAGCACAAACCTATGGAACACAATTTGATTGGGATAAAAATGGAGAACTAAGTCCTCGACCTATAGAAAATCCTCACATACTAGATAAGTTAAGACGCTCTCTGGGATTAGAACCAATAGATCAGGTAATTCATGAGATGCGGGCCAAGGCTGAGCAAGAAGGAAATAAACCACCTACTTCTCATATTGAACGAGAGAAAAAGTTTGTTGAATGGACGTATAAAGTTGGTTGGAGAAAAAATTAGAGTAAAAACAATATAGTATCCAATGCTGAGTATTAGGAGTTCAAATTTTCCACAACATTTCCTTTGGTGTATGCTCATCTCATATTATGATGAATCAATTAAACAATGATAATACCATCTCTATAAATAGAAGATCACTACTTGAGCGGTTTATTTCTATTAGAAATACTTCGAAAAATCTTTGCCAGAATCTTGAAACAGAAGACTTTGTCGTTCAACCTTGTCCTGAAGTCAGTCCACCCAAATGGCATCTTGCCCATACGACATGGTTTTTTGAAGAAATGATTTTAAAGCCATTTTCACATAATTTTAAGCCCTACCATAACGACTTTAAAAAGTTATTTAATTCTTACTATAAGTCTGCTGGTCACCACTGGTTACAAGGAAATCGGGGACAACTTTCTAGACCTACAGTAAAGGAAATTTTTGAATATCGAGAATTTGTAGATAAAAAAATAGTTGATTTACTTCAAAACTCTGAAGAAAATCAAGAAATCGATTTCACCCTAGAAGTTGGACTCCAACACGAACAACAACATCAAGAACTTTTATATATGGATATCAAATTCATACTTGCAACTAACCTCTCATTTCCCAAATTTACTTCTACGGCCATACCTGAAACTCAAGAACCCTCATCAAACTGGAAAGGTTTTAAAGAAGGTGTTTATGAAGTGGGTCATCATGGCCAAGATTTTTCATTTGATAATGAAGGACCAAAACATAAGACCTACATTCATCCATTCTCCATTAGAGAAAGTTCAATATCAAATGGAGAATATTTAAAATTTGTAGAAGAGGGAGCTTACTCTCAACCTCAATTGTGGTTAAGTCAGGGATGGGATTGGGTCAATAATAACACTATTGATACTCCGCTTTATTGGAGAAAAGAAAATGATCAATGGTTCGAGTTCACTTTACATGGATTAAGGCCACTTGATTTTGATGCTCCAGTTACTCATATTAGTTATTTTGAAGCACACGCTTTTGCAAACTGGAGTGGGGCTAGGTTACCAACTGAGTTTGAATTAGAACTTTTTCTAAATGAGCACGAGCCTGCTCAAAAAGATTCAGATATTTTACATCCGACTCAGACAAACCAACTAATAGGACAAAATTGGTATTGGACGAGAAGTCAGTATTGTCCTTATCCAGGATATAAAAGATTCAAGGGAAAACTTGGAGAATACAATGGAAAGTTTATGTGTAATCAATTTGTTCTTCGTGGAGGTTGCATCGTGACCCCAAAAAATCATTACCGCAACACTTATAGAAACTTCTATGAACCTCAACAGCGTTGGATGTTCTCAGGTATCATTTTAGCAAAGGATCTTTAATGGAATTAACTAAGCTCTCTAACTTAGGCCAAAAAGAAAAAGATTTAGTAAAAGAACAATTTGCTATGGATGTATTAACTGGGCTTTATTCCAAACCCAAGTCAATCTCAGCAAAGTACTTCTATGACGATTTAGGAAGTCAAATCTTTCAAGATATTACTAAACATGATGATTATTATCCAACAAAAATTGAGTTTGAAATATTAGATAAAATTAAATCTATCATTCCCACGCTCATTGACTCTAAAGAGATTGATATAATTGAACTTGGAGCCGGAGATGGACATAAAAGTCATTTGCTTATTAAGGGTTTTTTGGATCAAAACATATCCGTTAATTTCTATCCTATTGATATCTCTGAAAAAGCGATGATTCTTTTAGAGGAAAATATTACTTCTCACCCTAAATTGAAGATTCACGGAGTTGTTAGTGAATATATGCAAGGTCTACAATTCCTGAGGAGAAAATCTTCTAACAAGAAACTTGTTTTATTTTTAGGATCTAATATTGGAAATTTTGATCGCATACAAAGCCAAGTCTTTCTTCGTAGGCTATGGCAAAATCTAGACGACTCTGACCATATACTCATAGGCTTTGATCTGAAAAAAAATGTTGATACCTTACTTACGGCTTATAATGATTCTGCTGGACATACTAAAAAATTCAACTTAAATCTCTTGGCAAGGATTAATAATGAACTTGGTGGTAATTTTGATTTAACCCAATTTGATCACTTTGGTACCTACAACCCATCCTTAGGTGCAATGGAAAGTTATTTATTATCAAATACTGAGCAAAAAGTTTATATCTCAAAACTAGAAAGGTCCTTTCAGTTTCACAAAATGGAACCTATACACCTAGAATACTCTTTTAAATTCCTAAAAAGAGATGTTGATTACCTTAGTGAACAAACTGGATTCAAGGTCATTGAACATTTCACTGATCCAAAAGATTACTTTTTAGATTCTCTGTGGGAAGTAAAGAAAGAGACTAGCAAGAATTAGTGAATGCATCTTTAGATTTACTCATTGATACTTTTCATTCCGAAAATCTCACAGGAAGCCCTCAACAATTACACTTTTTTAAAAATAAATACTCCATGGAAACGAGCTTCAGGGAATCAAAGATCAAAGATGAACGAGACCATTCTTTCATTTATTACAATAAAGATGTTCTCCATGTACTATGGAAGAATAAGGCTGGAGCAATTCAATTCTGCGGAAGTGCAGCTTATGCATTAGCTTGGGTGACCAGTCATCACTTAAAAGTTCCCAAAATACAGATCCACTCTAGTCATATTCAATTATTCTCTCTTTATAAGTCTAAGCAAACGTATTTAGAATTCTCTACAGTGATGCCTGAACGGGCAAAAGATTTTTATAATTATAAATTATATATTGATAAAAGTTCTGGGATTTTCCTTCTTAAGTTCAATTCGCAAAAAGAGATAAGAAATGATCAGTTAATTCAGAGGTACTTGCAGCTTCTAGAGCAAGATTTTCATCAAGAAATTCACGGATTGTGTGTGTTTTTTTGGGATCAAAAAAACTTGGAAGGAAAACTTAGATACTTTACTCCTTGGCATGGCCGTGATGAGGACTATGTTACTGGTTCAATTCATCGTTATTTAAGTCCATTAATATACGAATTATATAAAACCACCGAACAAATTTGGGAGCAATGTTCAGCTTCTGGTGGCCTATTAAAATCTAGTCTAAAAAATAAATTTGTTAAAATTTCGGGTAAATGCTCAACAAACACAGAGCTGGATTCTATTGGGTTTAAAAAAGTATTAGAAAATTATTTTTGATTTTAACTATTCGCATTTTTTATAAGTTCCACGATATCTTTTAAACGCACTTTGGATTCTAAAGGGTGTTTTAATGATTTGTTTGGAATGATTTTATAAATGTTATTTCTTCCAGCCTTAGTCCTGTTGATGTATTTATCTTCTTCTAAGTCATGGATGATGGCTAAAGCTGACCTTTCAGTTATTCCTACTCTTTGAGAAATTTCTCGTACAGTTAGGTTCTCCTCTAAGGCCAAGAGAAAGTAAATATGAGCGTAATTGCTAAAAAAGGTCCATTCTTTCATCTAAACCAGAGTATAACACACGACCTATAAAGATTGCGAAAAGTCATATGTGTTCAGAGCCCAGCCAAAAACTCAAGTATTTTCAATGACTTACAGACTTCCATGAAGTATTTGCACTTAGACAAAACATGACAATTAATACATGAATGATTTTACATGACTTTTTATTCATGTTATTTTCGTTATCAACCGAAGGAGGATAATAATGTATGAAATGCTATTTGTTTTAGTGAGTTCTTTACCACTATTTACGTATTTTATTATTAACAGATCTACATAATTAAAAGGAGACGATTATGAAAAGACGAGTTTTTGTGTATTTAAAAAAACAACTGAACTTTTTCAAAGATAGTTCAGCAAATAAAAGTAATAAGATTTTCAATCATCTATATTTATCAAGGGACTTTGAAGAACCCTATTCCAATGACTATAAGTTTCTTTTTGTTTCAAACTACGCTCATAGAAAATAAAATTTTATGAACGTGAAGCTTTAAGAAAAACCAAGTTACATTTTCAATGAATGACGAGCTAAATCACAAGGAGATTGAAATGGATGGAATGAATATAAAAATTCACAACATAGAAAAAAAATTAAAAAGAATAATACCGACAGCAAACAAGATTGTTACAAGAGTGACAGAGACATCGAACTCTCTATACAGATCATTTATAAGTATTACTATTCCTGCTAGAGGAGAACTTGTTTCAATTAAATATGACTCTTGCCACAAAAGAAGTCTTGATAAAGCACATCTGGCAATCAGGTCTCAAATAAATCGAAAAAAAGCAAGACATAGATAAGGAGCTATCATGAATACATTTGCAAATTATCTTGCCCCATGCAATTTAGAAATACCCTCCATAAAAAAAACAGAGGTAGCCTTGGAAGATCGGGACTTGACCAAAATTCGACATCGACTTCATAGACTTGAAGAGAGAGCACCTTCTAACGCATCAATTGGCTTGAGCTTTATAAATAGTGGGTTAAATATTCAAGGCGAGCTAAATATTACTTCCAGAGGAAATCAATTCAAGGTCACTCAACAGGGCAATGATCCATGGGAGATTTACAAACAGCTTGAGCCTAAAATAGATCAGCAAATCACGGCTTGGAAAAAAGACCGATTTACGAATAAAGTCACCCTTAAGCTTGGATTGGCTAAATAAACCCAATGATAGAGATGGAGATGCCCGTCAACCCCCTAATTCTGGACAATTTCTCACTTAGGCTGATGCCTTCATATTTCTTATTTCACCTTTTTTAAA
>ENA-ORXM01001627-ORXM01001627.1-marine-metagenome-genome-assembly--contig:-NODE-1627-length-30387-cov-13.885813_pt1 | contig 30387 bp, 30 predicted proteins | sample MGYA00237867_ERZ511480 | MGnify/ENA primary metagenome ERZ511480 (study PRJEB26309, sample SAMN06266103) | marine metagenome | isolation source: Algal blade | place: United Kingdom:Sidmouth, United... | reverse complement strand
GGATTGATGTGTTGCGGGGATGTGATCCTCGGCACGGAAGACGCGAAATTCTCCCTGACAGAAACCATGCTCGGCATACCGCCGGCGCAAATCGCGCCATTTGTTGTAGGGCGAGTTGGCTTGCCGGTGGCTCGACGAATTATGCTGACGGGCGCGCGGTTTACGGGCGTTGAAGCGCTTGGCTATGGCCTATTGGATGAAATCGCTGTCGATGTAGACAGCTTGGAAGAAATTGAAGCCAAAGTAAAACGCGGGGTTTTACGGTGTGGCCCCGGCGCGATAGCAGCAACGAAGCACCTTATCCTATCTTCTCGAGATAAATCAGGAGCGGCCATGATGGACCATGCTGCCGATGTGTTTGCGGAATGCATGCTATCTGACGAAGGCAAGGAAGGCATTTCGAGTTTTGTTGAGAAGCGCAAGCCGGGATGGAGTCAAAAATCCTGAGTCGAAGCCAAAACGGAGTCTCCTCCACCCTCGCGTTTCCGAAGGAAACGCACGAGCGGGGGAGGTGGCTGGAGCCGCAGGCGGAGGTCGGAGGGGGTGCAGCGCATCTGCGCTGCCAAACGACTCCAGCGTGATTATAAATAAGTATTTTAATCGCGCGGACGCGCGAAACCCCCTCCGACCCCGTTGGGGCCACCTCCCCCGCGTTGCGGTGGAGGAAGATTCTTTCAAGAGGACCACACCATGAAAGCCCTGCAAGTTCATCAATTCCAAGATTACCACAAACATGCCGTTGAGGACGTTGACCCCTCGCCGATGAAACCCGGCCATGTTCGCATCGACCTAAAAGCGGCGGGTGTGAACTTCCCGGATATCTTGATCGCGGAAGGCAAATACCAAGCCCAACCGCCCTTCCCCTTCATACCGGGCGGAGAGGCCGCAGGCATTGTCAGCGAAGTCGCAGATGATGTGAAACATTTGAAGGTCGGCGACCGCGTGTCTTATTTGGGCCAAGTCGGCGCCTTTGCCACGGAGGTTGTCGCCCCTGTCGCCGTCGTCGGCCCAATCGGCGATATGCCGTTTGATATCGCGGCCGGATTGGTCCTCGTCTACGGCACATCCTATTACGCGCTGAAACAGCGGGCGAACCTGAAAGCTGGCGAGACATTGGTGGTGCTGGGCGCGGCCGGCGGCGTTGGCCTCGCGGCAGTTGAGCTCGGCAAAGCCATGGGCGCGCGGGTTATCGCCTGCGCCAGCACGGATGAAAAACTCGCGGTCTGCAAAGAACATGGCGCGGATGAAGGCATCAATTATTCCGGCGATATGGATTTGAAAAAAGCCATTAAAGACCTTGGCGGAGCGGACGTTCTCTATGATCCCGTTGGAGATAAATTCGCGGAGCCCTGCGTGCGCGCGATGAATTGGGGCGGACGCTATTTGGTTATCGGATTTGCGGCAGGCGACATCCCGCGCATTCCGCTGAACCTCGCACTGCTCAAATCCATCGATATTCGCGGCGTGTTCTGGGGCGCGTGGACACAGCGCGATCCGAAAGACCATATGAATAATCTCAAAGAGATCGCAGAGATGCTGCAAACAGGAAAAATCAAACCCCGCATCAGCAATCATTATCCGCTGGAGAAATTTGCGGATGCGTTTGACGAGTTGACGACCCGCAGGGCGATGGGGAAAGTCATTTTGACGATGGGGTGAGGTAGGTTTGATTTAGATAGAGGAAATTTTATGCCGTTCTACAAATTGTTTAATGGTGAGAACGAAACTCAATGATTGACGCATTAAAAATTGCAACAGAGGATCTTTACCAAACATTCTCAAAATATCATCTGCCATCATCAATGTCAGGGTGTCCATGCTGCGTGTCTGAGACGGATGTATCAACGCTGCATTCAAAGCCCCTAAGACTGTTAAGTGGTGAGGACATTAGCAGGTATGCTTGGAAAGCGATGACGACTTGGGGCTCAGTCGACGATTTTAGATACTACCTACCAAGACTACTTGAATTGGCCTCGACAGGCGGATGGGACATAGATAATTCTGTTATTTTAGGAAAGTTGAGCTACGGAAATTGGAAAAGCTGGGCAATTTCTGAACAAGAAAATATTTCTAATTTTCTAAAATCTTGGTGGGAATATGAAATCAACTTCATTCCTTATTTTAATCCGGACCTCTTGCTGGATTTATTAGTACACATCAATGACCTTGAGTTGATGCTTGGTTGTTGGAAACTAGAATCTAACTCACTTGGATTTAGAAACTTTATCGACCTAATTGAAGATAACTATTGGGACATAAATCAAGAAAATCGAAAATTCAAAATATTGACTAGACCTCAGTTAAATTTATTTCTGGAGTGGATAAATTCCAATTCCACTTTACTTGAAAAAGCGTTTTTTGAATTTGAAAAAACAAACGCTGCACTCAGTACGAGAATTTCCAATTGCTTGGACATGATTGACAGTAAAATTTGAATTCGTTCGAATTAAACTCCCAAACAAAAGGTGACGCGCGCGCGGATTTCCCCTAATCTCTCTCCATGCACACATTCAAAACAGTCTCCGATATTCGTATTGCTCCCGGTGGGGCCGCCAAGCTCGACATGTTTGTAGACGGATTATCCACCAATAAACGTATCGCCATTGTCACAGATAAAGGTGTTCGAGGTTTGGGCCTGATGGATGCGGGGGTCGCGGCCTTGCAGGCTGCGGGATATACGGTGATGGTTTACGACCAGGTTGTGCCCGATCCGCCGGAGGCCGTTGTCCAGCAAATCACGGATGGTATGCGCGATTTTGGTGCAGGGCTCGTTATAGGATTTGGCGGAGGATCGCCCATGGATACGGCCAAGGTTGCAGCGTGTCTGGCGGGATCAGACCAACCGCTGCACACCATGTACGGCGTCGACCAAGTGAAAGGTCCGCGTTTGCCTCTGCTCCTCGTCCCAACCACATCCGGCACGGGCAGCGAAGTCACCAATGTTGCGATTTTGACCACGGGCAAGACTGCCAAGAAAGGCGTCGTCGCTGACCCGCTCTATGCTGACCGTGTTTTGCTTGACGCAGAACTGACGCTTGGCCTGCCTGCCTCCATCACGGCCAGCACGGGCATTGATGCGATGGTCCATGCGATTGAAGCTTACACCTCTATCCGCCTAAAAAATCCAATCTCTGACGCCCTCGCCCTGACCGCTCTACGCAAACTCCGAAACAATATCGTTCAGGCCGTGAATGAGCCGACCAACCTTGATGCGCGCAGTGAAATGCTGATGGGCGCGATGATTGCGGGACAAGCGTTTAGCAATGCGCCCTGCGCGGCCGTCCACGCCCTCGCCTATCCGCTCGGCGGGTTTTTCCATGTGCCGCACGGGCTCTCCAATGCGCTCGTCCTGACCGAAGTCATGAAATATAATCAGCCGAAAGCCAACCATTGGTACGGCGAAATCGCGAGTGATTTGGGCGTGGGGCAAAGTGGGTCGTCCCTAGTCGATGAGATGCTCCGCATCAAAGCCGAGACCAAAGTCCCGACCCGCCTGCGCGAAGTCAATATCACCGCCGACGCCGTCCACATGATGGCAGATGACGCCATGACGAAAGACCGCCTCCTCAAGAACAACGCCCGCGAGATGACGCATGACGCGGTGGTGAAAATTTATGAGACGATATTATGAACGATTCAATTGCCTATGAGTCCATGCCTTACGAACACGATGAGGTAAAAGAATTTACGGCCTTATTATGTGATGGATACAAACTCACGGGATCTTTTACACTGAATGAGATAGAGAAATTCGTCCGGGCAGAATATAAACAACATCCGAAGGATATTTTGCTCGCAACATTGGATGATCCGGACCAAGCCTTTTACACCTGCGGTCACTCTATTATGTCTCATGACCTGAATAATACTGACGGTTACGATTTAAAATCTCTGCCGCCACATCAATTTGAGGATGGGGAGCATATTGGCTACCTTCGAACACCGGAAGAATTTTTCATTCGGAAGAAGAACTTTCTCAAAAATGTAGAAGGGAAATCTCTCAGTGATTTGTGCCAAAAACGTTGGTGGTCGGGCGTCACAGACCCTGTGCCGAGTCTCCTAGTCCCGAAAACCGTATACTCACTCTCGAGAGAAAACAGAAGTTACATCCAAATTGTAAATGTTGAGACGTGTTACGAAGCGTTGGCGGCTTTCCCAAATGGCTATTTTGCCGATGATTGCGATCCATTTCAAAACTATATTCTTGCGAAACATTTGTATAAAAAATTCGGCTTCAAATTGTTCGGAGTCGGCGCAACATATCTTGGATTTATGACAGACTCCGTTCTCAATGAGACGGTCAATCTGGAATTAGCGAGTTTTCTAGCCTCACTATACAAGAACTATGAGGACGACATACCTCATCATAACGTCATCGCTGGATTGCTGGCCGGGAATACAGCTTTCTATGTCGCATACGCAGACAGATAAATAATGCCCCGCCCTACACCCAACACACTCATTAGCTACCCGCATCACCTCACGCTCCAAACACGATGGGCGGATAATGATGTTTATGGGCATGTGAATAATTCGGTTTATTATTTCTATTTCGATACTGTGGTGAATAAATGGCTGATAGAAAATGGCCTATTGGAGATTGGCAAAAGCGAGACAATTGGCCTCGTCGTGGGAACGTCCTGCGATTATTTCTCGCCTATTAGCTTCCCTGATGAAATCGTCGCTGGATTGCGCGCAGCGAAAATTGGTAGCACCAGCGTCACTTATGAAATCGGTCTGTTCCGAAATGACGAAACCACCGCCAGCGCACAGGGAACATTTGTGCATGTCTATGTCGATGAAAAAAATCGCCGTCCCGCGCCGATTTCTGATAAGATGAAGAAAAAATTGCAACTTCTCCTTCTCCCCGAGGGAGAAGGTGGCCGAAGGTCGGATGAGGGGAATACGGCGTGAAAGTGGACCGCTCATGGAGTTACGCCGTATTCCCCTCATCCCCCTTTCAGGGACCTTCTCCCTCGGGGAGAAGGACGCTATATTCATAAAATGGGAGATTAGACCATGTTAGACGCACCAAACCTCGAAGATGTCATCAAAGCGGACCCGGCGCTTGTCAGTCAACGAGCCAAATTCACGCGTATGCAAGACGGCACGCTGGAGGATTGGATGAAAATCGGCGCGGCGCATAAGCAGGATTTTGGCAAGACCGCAGACCGCTTTATCGACATGCTGAAACAGCTCGAAAATGCGACGCTCGGGTTTGCCTGTGATCAGCTGCAGCACGCCCTGATGTGCGGGACCCTCGCCCGGCGCGACGGGGCGAGCGATGAGCAGATCGTTGTGGCGCTGTGTCACGACATGGCGAAAGTTATCAACGTCCCGAACCACGGCCCCATCGTCGCCGAAATGCTGCGACCCTATGTGAGCGAGGACAGCTATCACGTGCTGCGCAATCACCAAGCGTTTCAAGGCGAGCATTACTATCACTATATGGGCGCGCCGACGGATATACGCCTGCAATGGAAAGACGAGCCGTGGTATGATTACGCTGTAAAACTCGTAGACGAATGGGACGCACCGGCGTTCGATCCGGATTTTGAAGCGGATGATTTAGAGAGCTTTATTCCGCTGATGCGGAAGATTTTCCACGATCACCCTGTGCCGCTTTAGGGGCGCTGCAAACCAATTGTCATCCCGGGCTTGACCCGGGACCGACGGAATATGCGGATGATGCAAAGACAGAAACTTTCGGAAGGCCTCACGGCAACAGCGAAACTCGGCTGCCCCCGGTTAGTTGTTTGGATGCCAAACAACGAGGGCCGGGGTGACAGTTTTTAATTAACTAAAGTCCCAAAGCCCCCGGCACAGATTTCCGCAATTCAAACTTCAACACCTTCCCAGTGCCGCCGCGTGGTAATTCCGGAATTAGATGCAAATGTGACGGCAGTTTAAACTTCGCTAAGCGTCCCTCCAGATGCTCCATGACATCGTCCAGACACAGGCTCTCGCCCGCTTTGACCACGGCGCAGACGCAGCCTGTTTCGCCCCAGCGCTCGTCTTTTAAACCAATGACGGCGACCTCTACGATTTGGTCCATCTCATAAAGCAGACCTTCAATCTCCGCCGGATAGACATTCTCTCCGCCTGAAATATACATATCCTTCACACGGTCTTCGATGGACACGTAGTCGTGCTCGTCCATGATGCCGATGTCGCCGGAGTGGAACCAGCCATCGGTGAAGTTCTTTTCATTGGCTTCGGGATTGCGCCAATATCCCGGCGTGACGGCGAGGCCTTTAAACCAGATTTCTCCGGGCATTCCGCGCGGGACCTCGACGCCGTCCTCATCCACGATCTTAATCCGCGAGTGAATGAGCGGACGGCCGGCCCAGCCGATACGCTCCGGAATATCTGATTTGAGAAGCATCGTTCCGGCGGCCGCCGTTTCCGTCATGCCGTAACCTTCCTGAATGATAATCCCCCGCTCGCCCCACCAATTTATAAGCGCCTCAGGCACAGTCTCGGCCCCGCAGAGCGCGAGATTTATGCGAGAGAAGTCCGCTGTCTCCATCGCAGGATGCGCTTTCATCGCATTGTAAGCCGCCGGGACGCAGAACATGACTGAGATACCGAGGTCGGCATTGGAGATCGCTTTGATGGTCGCGCCCGGATCGAACATGCGCATGATGACACATGTTCCGCCAATCCAGATGGACGGCAAGGCCGTCACATTCAAGCCGCCAATATGAAACAGCGGCATGTTATTCAGCGAGACATCTGAAGGCCCCGTCTCGCCCAAACGTATGGCAGATGACGCTGTGAAATCCAGCATAGCATGGGTGATGATGACGCCTTTGGGCGAGCCTGTGGTGCCTGATGAATACATGAGCAGGCATTGGTCTTCGAGGCTCTGCGGATGGTAGTCGTAATCGGGCGTCGCGGCAGCCAAGCCTTGCTCATATTCACTGTCCCCGCCGACGCCGTCGGTCATGACCCAATGTTTGACCTTGGTCAGGCCTTTGGTGGGTTCGGCTAGCGGAGCAAATGGCGCATCGACGAGCACCATGGTCGCTTCGGAATCATTCAAAATGAAAGCCAGCTCGGGCGGGGTCAGCCGGAAATTCAATGCGAGGGCAATCGCGCCAACCCGCCAGCATCCAAAGACCAACTCCATCACATCGGTCGTGTTCAAACACAAAAATGCAACACGGTCGCCGGGCTGAATGCCTTTATCGCGTAGCATCCCCGCGCATTGCGCCACGCGGTCGTGCATCTGGGCGTAGGAAAAATCCCGCCCGCTGGCGAGGTCAAACATCGCGCGCTTATTCGGCGTTGTCGCCGCGTGGTAGGAAATCCAGTCATAGGCCTGAAGTGTCATCGCATATTCCCCATCTAATTATTTTTATGTTTGAGTTGTGACAACTCCTCCGGCGGTTTCAAGCGAAATTGAAGACTGGCAAGATTCAGAAATGAACTATCCCCGCAAAATATCCGCCAATTCAATCAAAGTGCTGTCCCGATCGCGGGTCGGGTAGAACATCCAATAGTGACCGAACTCTCCATAGGTCGCGAGTTTGCGAAGTTTGCCTGCCGCTTTCATGCGTTCAGCAAACGTCGTAATATCACCAAACAACGAGTCCTTTTCGCCCGTGAAAATCACGACCTCCGGCAGATTATCCGGGTCGGCAAATATCGGACTTATGAGCGGCGACCTTGCGCCAAGCTCTCCCGCGTATCGGCTTGCGGCAGCCTTCATCGCGACAGGGTCCAACAGGATTTCTTCGCTCTCATTTTCGTCAGGCAGGTCAGCGATATCCAGATTGACCCACGGCGACAGGAGAACCAGCGGCCTTTTAACGGATGTCTTTTGACTTATCGCGAGCGCCAAATTTCCGCCAGCCGAGTCCCCGCCCAGCATCACACTCTCTGCGCCATATTGCGCAATCACAGCTTCATAGTGTGCGGTTGCCCAATCGATAATGCCCGGCGCGCCCATATCGGGCGGCATCGGATAATCCGGCAGAATAATCGTGACACCGGACATGTCGGCCAGTTTCGTGAACATTGCGAAGTGCAGGTCAATCAATCCGATAACGTAAGCCCCGCCATGTTGGTGAACATAGACGCGGCCAGAAATCTTGTAATTTGGGCCCTTCCCGACGGGTCGGCAGGTGAAAATATCTCGGCCCTGAAACTCGGATTTCACCCAGCGTTTTCGGAGTTTGGACGGCACGTTCACCGAAGGCACATTTCCGCGCTCCAAGCCTTTGCCAATTGTACGGCCAGCCCCGGAAATCTTGAGAAGAAGTTCGAAGGCTCTATATTTGAGTGTTGTCATCAGCTTATCTCGTAATGCTCCCAGATGGGAGTCTTGTAGCGGCGCTTATACTCCAGCGCGCTGCCGGGCCAGTTGTTCGGAACTTTGTCGCCGACCTTATACCAACTCGCCTCGACTTTCGACCAGGCGAGCTCTTTCAAACGGCTTTGCATCTCATCCGAAAATTCAGATTCCGCAGCTTCGGTGACTTCAATCTTCGCTGAGGTTCTATCCATTAACTGCAAAACATATCCGACTTGGTTTTCCAACTTGTAGATAATCGAGGTGTGACCCGTATTCGTGTTCGGTCCGTAGAGCACAAAGAGGTTCGGGAAACCCGCCGTCATGAGGCCCATATAGGCCCTCGCGCCATCGGCCCAATGATCACGTAAGGCTCGCCCGCCCTCGCCCGTGACCTCAATCTCTTTCAGGAACGGATTGGTGTGAAACCCGGTGGCGTAAACAATGAGGTCATGTGCGCGTTCGGTTCCGTCTTGGGTCTTGATACCGACCGCCGTTACCCTCTCAATCCCGTCCGTCACATTCTCCACCGTGTCTTTGGCGAGGGCCGGATAAATCTTATCCGAGAGTAAAACGCGGCGCGCGCCGATGGGATAATCCGGCAACATCTTTGCGCGGAGGTCTGGGTCTTTAATATGCTTCTTAATTCCCGATTTCACCGCTTGCGTGCCGAGCCATTTATAGACGGGCTTACCCTGAATTATTGGCCATAGAAAAAACTCACCCTGCGCAAATAAATTAAACCGGTAGAGTTTCCCCAGCGCCGGGAACCGTTTGCCGAGCCATTTCTCTATGCCCCAATAGGCGCGGTCTTTCTTTGGCACGATCCAATTTGGCGTGCGGTGATAAACCGTTAGATTATCCGTCACTTCTGCCAATTCCGGGATGAGTTGAATCGCGCTGGCCGCATTGCCAATGACGGCAATGCGCTTGCCGCGGTAGTCATAATCATGGTCCCATTGCGCGGAATGAAAGCTGGTCCCTGCAAAGTCAGATGTGCCCTTAATCTCAGGCGTCTTTGGGATGTGGAGTTGACCGATCGCGGAGATCAAAAACTGACTGGTGATGACTTCACCATCCGAGAATGTCGTGACCCAATTACCATTTTGAAAAACAGCTGAAGTTACTTCTCGGCCAAAGCGAATATGCGGATAGAGGCCGTAGTCTTTCGCGACACCCTTTTGATAGGCGTGGATTTGCGCTTGTTTGGCCCATTTAAAATCCCAAGCCGGGTTGGGCGCGAAAGAGTAAGAATAGAGCGCGCTGGCGATATCGCATTCCGCGCCGGGATAGGTGTTTTCACGCCAGGTTCCGCCGACTTCATCGGCTTTCTCGACGATCACAAAATCCTCGTCGCCAGCCTCTTTGAGCTTCACGCCCATGCAGATGCCGCCAAAGCCCGCGCCGATGATCAATGTCCTACAATCGGGATGTCCCATGGCGTGACCATAGCGAGGCCACACGCCGCGACAAGAGAAACTGCCTCGCTAAAAATGAATGGGGATTAGGCGAGCGTAGCCCGTTGTGAGGCTATGGCCGGGATGCTCAGCCAGCCTCTGGTTGTTATCGAAACTCAAATCGCGACGCTACCCGGCTGTATTCATCGCCAAATAGTCAGGCGTCTGCGTTTCCCCGTTGAGGATATCCATCGGCACATGCGAATAGGCAATGCCAAGATAAGACAGCAGCAAGCGAACCTTATAGGAATTTCCGGACGGGAGATAATCATAGAGTTTCATGCGGGCGCATTAAATCCCGCCGCCTCAAAAGTCTATCTCACTTTGCCTTCCCTCGGAACCTCTTGAGTTCCTGTATGTCTTAGTTTGGAAAATTCCGTAAAATACGGGGTGTCCGCGTGGTGGTCAGGCTCTCGTGCAAACGAGCAAATAATAATATGTTTTCGAGCCCTTCCGACATCCATTGTCAGAGGAATCCCACGCGGCGACGCCTTTTCGCACTACCGGCCTAGCTACGCAGTCGTGGCGTAATAAGCTCGCGATAGGCCACCCAACTCCGCTGACGTTACCCAGCATCGTCCAATGACAAGCGCCGCTTCTTTCCGACCAAGCCAACGTGCACATGGCCGCCCGTTGAAAGAAGACAAGTTTAGTTATTGCACAGTTTCCACAAGGTGCGGATGCATCTTTTTTTTTCGTTGTTTTTATTGGGAAAATTGCGGTTTAAAAGTGGGAAACGCGAGTTTTGAGGCAGGTCCGGGGGAGCTTTTTAGTGCAGCGCCGACCGATAGCTCGGTCGGGTGATGCAGATTTCTCACGATTCGCCATCCACAATTCAAAACCGCCCTCGCTAGGGATTAACGGAAACTTCATTACATCTTAAAACGCGGCCTTAAGGGTCCTCCCTCTATCAAGGTCTCGGGACGCGTCATAAGATATATGTGGGAGTTATCGTGCGGGAATTAACAGCTTTGGAAATAGAACAATTTGATTTTTCGGGACGCATTCCGGAAATGAATATGCCGAGCCTTCGACGTGAGGCGGCGGCGAAAACGCCGACGCGCAAATTTAAACTCAAAGCGAAAGTCTCGGCAAAGCGCCCGTCAAAAAGACGCCCCCAAATCGGCATGGCGCGGACAGCTTAAGTTTTGGGATGAGTTGACGGCGACCGTCAATTCTTATGCCACCTGATGCCGTCCGGGAAGCCAGACGAATGTGCCTGACGAACCTAAATAATACTAATTGCCATACCCACTTCATCGTGGACACATTTTGCTATGAACTTTTTTAGCTCGGAAAAATTCTGATCAATATATTCAAAGTTATCTTCGTCTTCACGAGACCAGATAACGGACGGGTAGACATCATCCATTTCTTCGGGTTTGTAATTCGCCTTCAAATTATCTGAGGACACGTCTTGGAGCTTTGTATTTAAGTCGGCCGTTTCAGCACTGGTGAACAAACGGGCTGGGCCATACCCTACATCCAGATCTCCTACAAAATGGCCTCCATATAATATGAAACCCAAAGGATGAGTGCCCTCACCAATATCCCCGGTCAGACAGTAGTGAATGCCATGCCAGGCCTTATCTAAATCTATTTCGTTATTTTCCGGCTCTGTCAAAACCAATTTAGGCCGCTCTTTAATTTCAACTGGCATAGGTTTCTTGCCCAAGAGCTTGCTCAGAAAACTCAGCTTTTCTGTGGGCTCGTTATCTTCCCAATAAATATCGGGCTCTTCCTTAAACATTATTCCACCGATGAGTTCAGGGGTCGCCAAAATTTTGTTGATATTTAAATCCGATACCGCGTTAAGCTGTGCATACATTCCCATCGATATTTCCTCTTCTATTTAAGCCTTACGCCACGTCGTCCCGTCGGGGCCGTCTTCCAGCACTATTCCTTTTGCCGTTGCTTCATCGCGTGCGGCGTCGGCGGCGGCCCAATCCTTTGCCGCCCGCGCCTCTTGGCGGCGCAGCGCGATGGCGTCGAATTCAGCTTGGTCATCAGAAGAGGCATTGCCTTTGAACCAATCTTCGGGGTCTTTTTGGAGGAGGCCAATGCAAGACAAGTTTTGTTTAAACGCAAAAGAAGCAACATTAACATCTACCTCTTCCAATTCTGGAAGAACAAGATCTCCGGGAAGACGACCTCTGTTTCTTGAGTTGAAGAAATTCGCAAAAACCATAGACACGTTGGACACGAACAAGTTCGTTGATAAATCGGAAAGAAGTTTCTTAAACGTCAAGCCTTTGGAATAAACCCAGCTAATCTCCTGATCATTTAGTTCCTTCTTAGGTGGGAATGCGAGCAGTATTCTATACCAATCGTGCAAGTTCTTTTTACTCTCCCGCAGCAAATCCTCAGACCAATTTAATTCGCTCCGATAATGCGCTTTGAGCAAGGCCAAGCGAATAACCTCCCCGTCCCACTCTTTGAGCAAATCATGCACCAAGGTCACATTCCCCAAGCTCTTGGACATCTTCTCGCTTTGCCCGTCAGGTTTGGCCATATTCAGAAACTCATTATGGACCCAATATTTCGCGAAAAGCTTCTCTTCATTCGCGCAGCAGCTTTGGGCGATTTCATTTTCGTGGTGGGGGAATTTTAGGTCTACGCCGCCGCAGTGAATGTCGATGACGTCGCCATCTATCTGTGAGGTGAGCGTGGCTTTGGCCATCGCGGAACATTCGATGTGCCAACCGGGGCGGCCTCTTCCAAATGGCGCGTCCCATCCGACGCCGTCCAGTTCAGGTTTCCACAACACGAAATCCGCGCTGTTCTTTTTCCGCGCGACCTCGCCCTCGCCGACACGATCCCCGCCGCGCAGCGCGTCGAGCGTGTTGCCGGAGAGTTTGCCGTAAGCTTCATAAGTCGAGACATCGAAGAACACATGACCGTCACTCTCATAAGCATGGCCTTTTTCGATCAGCTCTGAAATCATCACAATCATATCGGGGATATGGGTTGTGGCTTTCGGTTCTTCCGTAGGTTCCAAGCAGTTGAGCGCTTTCAAATCATCCTGATAAATCTTGGCGAATTTTTCCGTGATTGCCGAAATTTCGACGCCTTGTTCTGTTGCGGCTTTGATAATTTTATCGTCAATATCCGTCAGGTTCCGCGCATAGACAACATGCTCCTCGCCATAGATATGCCGCAAGACCCGAAACAGCACATCCGCCACAACCGCCGCGCGGGCATTGCCTATATGGGCGTAGGAATAGACCGTCGGCCCGCAATTATACATCGTGACCCGTTTCGGGTCTTGCGGGATGAATGGGTCTTTCTTGCGCGTCAGCGAATTATACAAAGTGAGCGGGTGAGTTTGGTCTGTCATAATAAGCGCGTGTTAGCGCTCTCCCCCTTGGTTTGAAAGCCCCTTGTTTCGCTCACAGCTTATGCCAAATATAGCCTATGAAGCTCATCCACATATTCATTGTTGCCGTGATGCTTGCGCTCGGCTTTCTCGCCTTTCGGGACCTGACCAAGCCCGTTGAGCATCAACTCTCCTTCCGGGTGCAGGGCAACACCGCCTATGTCTTCGGGACAACGGATAGCCATTCGCATAATCTCGTCAAAAATTTCGTGCGCGAGAATCCCAATGTCGACACGCTCATTCTGCAAGCCATGCCGGGGACGCAGGACATGGATACAAACCGCCGCGTCGTCATGGATATCCGCGCGGCAGGACTTGCGACACATGTGCCCGCAGATGGCCGTATCGCGAGCGGCGCGGTGGATTGGTTCATCGCAGGCAGCCCGCGCACGGTGGAGTGCGGCGCAATGATCGGCGTGCATAGTTGGGGCAGTAAAATGGGAGACCGGGGCGACAAGACCTTTTACGATAGTCAACTGCGAACGCAGCGTTATTTTCTCAATAAGATGGATGTCGATCCTGACTTTTATCAATTCACCCGCAGCGCCGCCGGACCGGATGATATTTACTGGCTAACCGTGGACGACATGTTGCGATATCGTTTGATTAGCGAAGATCCGGGCTGCGCACCCTAGCGCCCGCGTCCCGGGTCATGCGTGAGACCGGTCTCAACTTGGGCAAACGCGCATAGGGCCCGCGCGGCTTTGCACGCTGGCCTTTCGGGGCCGGGATGACTATATACGGCGCTATGACAAAACCGACCTTGAAACCTGTCCCAAATACCACCCGCCCGTCTCCGGATGAGGCGATGGAGGCTGTGCGGACATTGATCGCCTGGGCCGGAGATAATCCTGACCGTGAAGGTTTGAAAGACACGCCCAAGCGCGTCATCAATGCTTACCGCGAATGGTTTCGCGGCTATGACGAGGACCCGGCGGAGGTGCTCTCACGCGTGTTTGAAGATGTGTCGGGCTATGATGACATGGTTATCTTGCGCGAAATCGACGTGGAATCGCATTGCGAGCATCACATTGCGCCATTTCTGGGCAAAGCGTGGGTGGCTTACCTACCCACAGACAAGGTTGTCGGTATTTCCAAACTCGTGAAAGTCGTCGAGATTTTCGCGAAACGTTTACAAACGCAGGAAACCATGACCGCGCAAATCGCCGACGCGATTGAAGACTCGCTCAAGCCGCGCGGCTGCGCTGTGATGATCGACGCGGTGCATCAGTGCATGAGCACACGCGGCGTGCATCACCCCGATGTGTCCACCATCACGACGCAGTTCACAGGAGAGTTCAAAACAAACCCGGCCCTGCAGGACAGATTTTTGCGCGTGATTGGGAAGTAACGCTTCTCCCCCTGCGTTTTGTAAAAACGCTCGGGGAGAAGGTGGGGCGAAGCCTCGGATGAGGGTGTACCATGCCAACGTCAGAAAAACGAAACTTCGCAAAACACCTCCGAAAAAAACAAACTGAAGCCGAAAAACTGCTCTGGTCAGAGTTACGGTCAAGACGCTTCCATACCCTCAAATTCCGACGGCAGGTTCCACTTGGCGAATATGTTGTTGACTTTCTGTGTCCACAGCTACGCTTTATCATCGAAGTTGACGGTCCAACTCACATCGGACGCGAAACGTATGATAAAGACAGAACCGATACCCTGAAAGCCGACGGATATCACGTTTGGCGTATATCCAACAAGGACGTTTACGACGATATGCCCGGTGTGTTGGACGCTATTTTTGAGGCGATGGTGGCGGTTGGTCTTTTAAATCGCTGAGACCGTACACCCTCATCCCCCCTCTGGGGACCTTCTCCCTCAAGGGAGAAGGGGATTCTCGAACATAAAAAAACCCGCTTCAATGAGCGGGCTTTTCGAATTCTGTGAGCCGAGGCCTGATTAAGCCGCTTGGGACTCTTCCAATTTGACGAGTTGCTTTTTAATCTTCTTGGCTTTGTCCGTCAGTTTGTGGTTTTTCGTGCCCATCAAGAACGGGTCAAGGCCGCCTTTAAAATCGACTGTGCGGAGCGTCTTCGCTGCGATGCGCATTTTAAATTTCTGGCCCAAAGCCTCAGAACCCAATGTGACATTACACAGATTGACTTCGAAACGGCGCTTTGTCCGGTTCTTCGCGTGGGATACGTTATTTCCGGACATAGGGCCGGTATTTAGAAGGTCGCAACGACGAGCCATGATAACACCTATCAGACATGAAAAAAGGCTCACACGAAGTGAGCGATAACTTGAACGCGCGACCTAAGGGGTGGGCGCGCAGGCGTCAACCCGTTTTTACGCCTCAACCTCACACATTTGTAATGGGATTGGCTGAACTTATTCATCCTTACGCCAGACTGAATTTGCCATAAGGCGCATATGAAACACGCCTTGAAAATCGCCGGATTCGCCGCTTTGGCGGGATTTGGAACACTCGCCGCAGCGCAAGTGACCCTACCGAACCTGATGATGAAAGGCGATAATGTTCCCGTCTTAAACGCGCAGAACTTGGGCGAAACCACTTATTCACTGCCCATAGCCGATGCCGGCACCACACAGATTCGGATGAAGCTCAAGGGCTACGTCTTTGGATTGCGCATCGTACGTTCTGACATCATCACCCAATTTGATGACCGGGAATATGCAGCCTATACGGACGTCAAATCCTCCGGGTTGGCGGCGCTGCTGAAAAAAATGGAAATCTGGGCCGTCTCGAAAGGCAGCTATGATCGCACCGGGCTGCGCCCCGATTGGCATGTCCAGCAGAATACAGACAAGAAAAACCGCCGCGTGGAGATGAATTATGACCGCAACGCCGCAAAGCTAGACATCGCCATCGAACCGCGTCTGGGCAGTCAGGGCATTCCGCCAGCGACACCGCGCGAGCGCTATGTATCTAATGATACGGTCTCCGGCATTGTGCATCTGATGATGATGGGCACAAAAATTGATGGCCAGCTCTGTACGGGACGCGTGCCCTTCTTTGATTCAAAGCAGCATTATAATCTGCGCATGGAACGGATCGGCACTAAGAAAGTAAAATTCGACGGCAAAAAACGCGAGACCATCCATTGCCGCGTCTATTATGAGCCAATCGCCGGATATGATCCTGAAGATTTGCCGAGCCAAGAAGAGGCCGAAACGCCCATCAATGTCTATTTCAAATATTATGAAGAGGCCGGCGTCCACGTCCCCGTGCGCTTCACCTATAAAATCAGCGGGTTCAAAGCCGTGATTAAGGTTGATGATATTGAGATTAGGTCGGCGTCTGACGGCTAGATCGACCCAGGGTCGATTTACACAAATTTCGATTAAACCTCTTCGAGAATCACCGAATGATTGTTTAAGAACGCAGGCCGTAAACCTTGCGCGAAACGTAGAGTCCTCATGCCCCGCTATTCGGACCCCATATTAAAAGCCATACTCGGCCCGACCAATACGGGTAAAACGCATTATGCCGTTGAGCGTATGCTCGCGCATAGTTCGGGCGTGATTGGCTTGCCGCTACGCTTGCTCGCGCGGGAAATTTATGACCGCGTCGTCGCGCAAAAAGGCGCCGCCCTTGTGGCGCTGATTACGGGCGAGGAAAAGATCATACCACCCAAGGCGCAGTTCTATATCTGCACGGTCGAAGCCATGCCGATCGAGAAGCGATTTGCTTTTCTGGCGGTGGATGAAGTCCAGCTGATGGCGAACCATGAACGCGGACATATCTTTACGGACCGTGTTTTATATGCGCGCGGGATGGAGGAGACCCTGTTTATGGGCGCGGAGACGGCGCGTGACGTGCTGGCGACGCTCGTGCCGAAAATTCGCTTTGACCATCGGGAGCGGTTTTCAGAACTACATTATGACGGACCGACAAAACTCACGCACCTCCCCAAACGCTCCGTCATCGTCGCCTTTAGCGCCGCAGAAGTTTACGCCATCGCCGAGCTCATCCGCCGTTTTCGCGGCGGCGCAGCCGTTGTCATGGGCGGGCTGTCGCCGCGCACCCGCAACGCCCAGGCCGAGATGTTTCAATCCGGCGAGGTGGATTTCCTCGTCGCGACAGACGCCGTGGGCATGGGGCTGAACCTCGACACCGACCATGTCGCCTTTGCGGGCCTTACCAAATATGACGGGCGCAGGCGGCGCTATCTTACCCCCATGGAAGCGGCGCAAATTGCCGGGCGGGCTGGACGTTTTCGCAATGACGGGACCTTTGGGACGACAGGTGATTGCCAAGAAATGCCTGAGGATCTCGTCAAGAGGATTGAGGCGCATGATTTTGAGCCGCTGCATTATGTTGAGTGGCGAAATTCGGATTTGGATTTCAGCTCCATTGAAAGCCTGATGGAGAGCCTCCACCGTCCGCGCCCGACCAGCCGGTTGCGCCGTATCAAAGGCGCGGATGATGAAGCGGCGCTGGAACGGATGAAGGCCATCGACGAGGTCTCGGAGGCGCTGAAAACCCGCGCCCAAGTCAAAATGCTCTGGGATGTGTGCCAAGTTCCGGACTTCCGAAATCTGACCATAGATACACATGTAAAGCTGCTGCAAGATATTTGGCGCACACTGATCAAAGGCGGCGGGAAGCTGTCAGATGACTTCATGGCGACGAAAATTGACCGCTGTGACGAGACCCTTGGCGGGGTTGATGCGCTTTCCTCGCGCCTCGCCTTCATCCGAACCTGGACATATTGCGCGTCCAAGTTGAATTGGATGCCAAAAAGCGAGAATGGGCCGGAACATTGGATAAATCATGCGAGAAAGGTTGAAGACAGGCTATCAGACGCGCTACACGAGGCCCTGACAGCCCGGTTCGTCGACAGACGCACACGCAAGCTATTGAAAGGCATAGGAGCCGATCTGGATATGAACGCAACCATCAAAGACACCGGAGAGGTGTATGTCGACGATGATCTCATCGGACGACTCGACGGGTTGAAGTTCACGGCGGATGCGAGTCAAAGCGGCTTAGAAGCTCAGGCGCTGGCCGCTGCCGCGCAAAAGGCTGTCGGACCGGAAGTTGACCGACGCCTAACCTCTATCTGTTCAGGCACGCACAAGATTTTTACACTGTCAGACACCGGCCAGATTATGTGGGGCGGGATGGCGGTTGGCCGCATCGCGCCCAGCGGGTCTGTCTTCACGCCGGACGCGGAAGTCATTGGCGGTGAATTAGGCCAAGGGCCTTTGCGAACCATGGCCGCTGACCGTATGCGAGAGTTTCTGCGGGCGGAAGTGTTGGCCCAACTCGTGCCGCTTCAGGCTCTCAAAGACTTAATCGCAGGCGAAGACACCCTGCCCGCAGCCAAAGGCTTCGGCTTTATTTTGTTGGAAAATAACGGCGCATTAGAGCGCAAAGACCACCTGCAAACCGTGCGGGATTTAGATCAGGATGCACGGCGGCAGCTTCGCTCTGTTGGTGTCGTCTTCGGTCACTACAATATTTATCTGCAAGACATGGTCAAACCCAAGCCCGCGCGGCTTCTCTCCCTTCTGGTCGCGTATGGGGCCGGCGGAGATAAAAAGCCTTGGATTCCTTTTGCGGGCGTGACGTCTATTCCCAATGAAGGCGACTTGGCATCATCGGGCTATTCAGAACAGGCCTTGTCTTTGGCGGGTTACCGCGCCGTCGGCAACCGCATCATCCGCTTTGATATTTTAAATCGCCTGTCTTTCATCATTCGGGAAGCGCAGGATCAATTCAAACAGACGAAAATTCCCGAGGCACGCGGCCATAAATTCCAAGTCATGGCGGAAATGCTGGCGCTATTAGGGTCCACTTATGAGGATGTCCAAGGCGTTTTGACCGCATTAGGCTATAAGTCGGAAATTTCCGAAACGCGCTTAACGAAAGACCCGGTCGTTGAAGCGCCGGAGGCTGCGAAAGCTGAGGCTAAGCCGGAAGAGAGCAAACCCGAAGCTGCTACAGCTGAACCGGTCACGGCTCCCGCAGCCGCCGAGGGGCCCCAGCCCGCGGTTGCCCAGACGGAAACTCCAAACCCTGAAATAGTAAAGCCTGAAACGCCAAAGGCTGAGGCGACAAAGTCAGACGCGCCCAAGCTAGACACGCCAAAACCTGCACCGCGCAAACCGCAGCCGAAAAAATCCTTGTCCCTCTATCATCACCGGGTCACAAATGAGGCTGGCAAGACGACAGAGGTCGATAATCTCGAATATTGGCACTTCCCCTCGCGCGGCCAAAAAGGGTTCAAGCCCGGCGGCAAACCCAGCAGCAAACAAGGTGGCAGGGGGAACCCGGCCTATAAAGGCAAACGTGACAAAGGTCCGAAACCTCGTCGCGACGCGCCGAAAAGCGCAAAGCCGCCCACCCAAAAACAGGTCGAAAATTCGCCTTTTGCGGCTCTGGCGGCCTTAAAAAACCCGAAGCCAAAAACTCCGAAGAAGGACTGACCCCCTGCCGAGACTTCGCTCCACGCCTCAAGACAAATCCACTCAAGACGCGCCAATGGAGGCCTGCAGATTAGATCTGTGGCTCTACCGAACGCGTTTGCTCAAAACGCGGACTGGCGCAGCGCGGATGATTGCGTCCGGCAAAATTCGCCTGACTCGGAATGGGCAAACGGAACGCACCAAAAAACCGCATACATTGGTCCGGCCGGGTGACGGCGTGACCTTCATGCGCGGCGCTGAATTGCTGTCGGTTCGCATGCTGGCCCCTGGAACGCGGCGCGGGCCTGCGCCCGAAGCCCGGAGCCTATATGAAAGACTGGAGTAGCTGGTGGTTGACAGTAGCGGCCGTCTCCGTCACATCCGCGCCGCATAGTGAATTTGGAGCTCTACCCGCATGACCTATATCGTCAAAGACGAATGCATTAAATGCAAGTTCATGGATTGTGTCGAAGTTTGCCCAGTCGACTGTTTTTATGAGGGCGAAAACATGCTCGTCATTCATCCGGATGAGTGCATTGATTGCGGTGTTTGCGAACCTGAATGCCCCGTCGATGCCATCGTCCCGGATACCGAAGACGAAGCTGACGGGAAATGGCTCGAAATCAATTCCAAATATGCCGAGCTTTGGCCCGTTATCACAGTCAAAAAAGACCCGCCCGAAGACCGCGAAAAATATGAGAGCGAGACCGGTAAATTCGAGAAATATTTTAGCGAAAAAGCCGGCACAGGCGACGCGTAATCAATAAATGACTATCTCATTCGGGTGGATTCGCTTTTGCTCCAAAAATGTGATACGGTATCTTTAAATATAAATAAGCGCGGATAGCCCCTCAAAGCTGCCGCGCTTTTGATTTGAGAGAATGAAGGACATTCCATGGCTGCGAAGAAACCTGCTGCAAAGAAATCTACTGCGAAGAAACCTACTGCGAAGAAACCTACTGCGAAGAAATCTACCGCGAAGAAGAAATCAAGCAAACGCCTGTTTAAGGCCAATCAACATATCGTCTATCCCGCGCATGGCGTCGGTATTGTGACCTCCGTTGATCAAGAGGTTATCGCAGGCTTCGACATCGAAGTTTATGTTGTCCATTTCGAACAAGATAAAATGACCCTGCGCGTTCCAACCGCCAAAGCCGGAACCTCCGGCATGCGCGCCTTGTCCGGTGAGCTGACGTTGAAAGACGCCTTTACCACGCTTAAAGGCCGCGCGCGGATTAAACGGACTATGTGGTCCCGACGTGCGCAGGAATATGAAGCGAAAATCAACTCCGGTGACCTCATCCTTGTATCCGAAGTCGTGCGCGACCTTCACCGCACAGACGCTCAGCCCGAGCAATCCTATTCAGAGCGCCAACTTTATGAGCGTGCAATCGACCGTATGGTGCGCGAAGTCGCGGCGATCCGTAAAGAATCGCGGGATGCGGCCTTGGAAGACGTTCTGGACACGCTGGCTAAGGCCCGATCTCGCCAAGCGGCCAAAGCCGCCAAGGATGCTGCAGCCAATGCGGACGAGGAAGATAAAGACGGAGAAGCTGCGGCCTAACGTCGCTTTTTTGTAAATTTCGAGAAATTCTTGTCAAATTTGCGTGTTGGACCTGCAATCTTTGGCGGAAGTCCGCTTGACCTTGCCCGCACCCTTGCGCATCGTTCACCCTAGGTTGGGGTGCGATCGAATAAGGTGAAGCTATGACAAACTCTATAAAACTGCTTCTGGCGTCAGCTGCGAGCTGTGCTTTTCTTGTGGCATGTGGCGGCGGTGGAGGTGGGAGCTCATCCTCAACACCCGCTGGTGGAACCTCCAATCCACCCGTCAGCAGTGATCCCACCTATACACCCGGCACGTTTGCGGCTGCATCCTCGTTTAAGAACAAATGCGAGACCCCGCGCGCAGGTGAACTGGATGTCGCGGGATCAACCCTGATTGAAAAATTCTGGCTTCGGTCTTGGACAAATGAAACCTATCTTTGGTATGATGAGGTTCCTGATCTAAATCCAAACTCTATCGCTGACCGCGTTGATTATTTTGATGAGTTGAAAACCGACCGAAGAACAGCGTCAGGTGCGTTGGTGGATCAGTTTCATTTCTCTCAAAGCACAGCGGAATTTCGCGACCGCCAATCCGGCGTAGCCTCAGCGGGTTATGGCGCTAGATTTGCGGTTATTCAGGGCTCGCCGCCTCGTGACATTCGTGTGTCCTACACCCAATCAAATGGACCGGCATCCGCAGCGGGCGGCTTCCTGCGCGGCGACAAAATCTTGGTTATTGACGGCATTGACGCAATCAATGGCGGCGCAACTGACGCCGAGCTCGACACGATAGTCAACGGTCTTTATCCCCCCGTCGCGGGAACAGAAGTCGCGTTTACAGTTCTCGGCACGGACGGCGTCGAACGCAATGTGACACTCACCTCCGCTGATGTCGTGGAACAGCCGGTGACAACAACATCCGTCGTTGATGTCGATGCAAACACCAAAGTGGGATATATCCACTTCACGACCTTCTCTCCCAATAGTTCTGAAGAAGCGATTTATGACGCCATGTTGCAGATGGAGACTGCAGGTGTTGACGACCTCGTCTTGGACCTTCGCTATAATGGCGGCGGCTTGTTGGCTGTTGCCGCGCAAGTTGGCTATATGGTTGCGGGCGATGATGCGACCAGCGGCAAGACTTTTGACCGCCTGACGTTTAACGATAAAAACCCCACAACCAATCCGGTTACGGGTCGGACTTTAACGCCAACCCCCTTTATTGGCACCGGCGTTGGTTTTTCTCTCGATGAAAGTGTCAACCTACCTGAACTTGATCTTGAGCGTGTCTTTATTTTGTCAACTGACAGCACCTGCTCCGCTTCAGAGGCCGTGATTAATGGCCTTCGCGGGATCGATGTTGAGGTTATCCTCATCGGGTCGCAAACTTGTGGTAAGCCCTACGGATTCTACCCCACCGATAATTGCGGTGAAACTTACTTCACGGTTCAGTTCCGCGGCGCAAACGAAAAAGGCTTTGGCGATTATTCTGACGGCTTTTTGCCAAATGACGGAGCGAGCGGCTTTGGCGTAGAAGTTCCGGGATGTACAATTCCTGACGCGTATGAAGGCAATTTGGGTGATGAGACGGAGCCATTCTTGGCAGCCGCTCTACAATTCGCAGCGGATGGCACCTGCCCGGCAGTTGCGACAGCGGCTAACTCAGCGCAGTCCAAGACACAGATCGACACGGAAGTTTCAGTCTATCCTGAGCTCGACATCCTGAATGATCCGCGTTTGAAAATGGATGAATTTCTGCGGTCCAGCCGGATTGGCGGCGTCACAGACGGTCCTATTGAGGATCTGAAATGATCCTTCCCCGTGCGCTTCTGGCCCGTCTGGTTCCGGCGCTGACAATTTTGACCATGGCCGCCTGTCAAAGCACCCCAAAAGCAAAAGTCGCCAAGCTGTCGGTTATGCCCGATGAAGCTCAGACTTTGGCCATAAAGACGGCCGTGAAGTCGGCCATGAAGCGGTCCGACTTGGATATGGATCCCGGCCGATTGGTTGAAAATTCTGTCCTGATTGTCCGCCCTGTCGCCGTTGAGGGGTTAGCCGACCGCGTCCCGGGCACGCCGACGCGCTTTACGCTCATGAGCACGGGAACGTCCTGCTATCTTCTGGAAGCTGGCGGAGACATGCGGATAAATTTACCGGATATGAGTTGCCTTTAAGCGTCGCGGTAAGCGTCAATCAAACGGCGGCAACTTAGGTTAAAATTTCTAAACGGCCCGGGTGATCCAACCAGATCATCGGGCCGTTTATCATTTCAATCCAGCCCCGCACACGCACACGCGCGCCCATCAGGCCAACTGGGTTTATCATCGCAAATCGTTTCACATTTTTCTTAGCAATCGCAATGGTGAAATCGGTTTTATAGTCCGCGCCAAAATTCAAATAGATACGCCCGCGCACATCCGCTGTTGAGGTCACGATACCTTCCACAATCTGCAAACTATCGACATATTGCGCAAGCGGATCGGGATCAGGATTACGGACGGCATAATATTTATCACCCCATAATCCACGAGACCGGTCCCGCGCCTGTGTCTCCAAAGCGTAGAGCGCGGCCATATCCGCCAGCTCACCTTTCCAACTATAGACCCGTGCGAGGCCGAGGCGGATCATTTCGCCCTGCACCCACAGGTCAGGCTCGCCCGCCTTGTCGAGTGTATAGACTTGCGCAACGGCGCGCCCAAACCTGTCCCGCGTCTCGCCGCCGTAAAAGAGCTGCACCGTGCGGCCCTTTATCAACGCCGACAAACCCGCTTTCGCCTCATAGGCATAAGGCCACGCCTTTGCTGCGCGCTGGGCCGTTCTGGGGGCCTGTATGGCGGATAGGCGCACTGAAACCTCTTCGCCGTCCTGAATGGCCAAGACGAAACTGTCCCCGTCGACAATGCGAACAACGCGTCCCGTCTCACCCGGTTTTGGCGTCGCGATAGAGGGGGATTTAATATTACCCATTAGCAGGAGCGACGCCGCGCCTGTGACCAGCGCGGTGCGGCGGGATAAATGGATTGAACTGTTAGGCTGGCTTAACACGGCGGGACTGTTTCACAGATTTCGCGGCAGGTCGAATCACTGCGTCCAAATGTTATTCTTGAGCGGCGGCGCGCATTGGAATAGAGGCTCGGCTAAGGTCCCGTAGCTCAGTCGGATAGAGCATCAGATTCCTAATCTGGAGGCCAGTGGTTCGAATCCACTCGGGATCGCCAATTTGTTAGACTGTAACCTTTTACGTCTACTCTATTTGACCAGAGGAAACCAACTGATGAAAGGCATCTGACTTCACAAACCTATCTGGTATCAACCTAGTTGGCGTCTTTCTTCCAAAAATAAACTGAAACGTTGATCCGCGACTGGGACGAATTCTAACCCATTGATTTAATAATTGCCCCTCCTCAAACTCTAATGGAATTAAAGGATCTGTATCTGACCCATCTATAGTGAGTTCATGCCTTGAATAGGAATCCAAAAGATATCCATTACTTACAATATGTATTCCCTTTATTCGTTGAGCAAACTGAGCGTCCGAGAAAAAAATAAATGATGCCCCCTCAAAGTCACCTACGGTTAATCTAGGATGTTTCGCCGTGAGCCAATCGTCCTTGAATTTTGCAACCAAGCGATCCTTGATAAAATGCCCACTCGATTTCGAGAATTCTGGGTCAGTCAGGTCAGGTATGCTTTCGCCAGTCCATGTAATATTAAGGATAGCATTTTTATAGCTCCTTCCGAGGTCAGCACCATCAATTCTACTGACATCGTCAGTCGCTCCGATGACTATCCGAAACACTCCATCATCGTGAAACCTTCGCAAAATCGAACAAAAAATTCGAAAATGTGGATTTACATTTTCACCCTCTCCTTTTTCGAGCTCATATATAATTTGAAAATTTCTGATTGGGTCGCCCGAAACACTGTGAAATTCAATTCTAGATAATCGATCCTGCAAACTGCCGACACTTTCTGAAACTAAATTCTGTATCCCCCTACCCCATTTGTTAAAAAACGACTTCTCCTCAGATTTGTTCATACTGATATCTAGATATTGTGACCTCAACGCAAATCCATCAACTTCATTTAGCTTGCTCTTAATTCTCTCCCGGTCAAAGATATCGCAATCTGCAAAACCCTCCTTAATTGCCTTATTTTTCAGCCCCCTTTTTTCTCCCTCGGTCAAATCTACGTTGGTAAAAAAAAGGAATACCTCTGGCAGTGGCTCATGGTTGAGTGCGGCTTCCAAATCCTGTTTGAACTTATCATTTATTTCCTTTTTATCCTCTTTACTGTCATCAGCTTGGTTCTTGAAACCAACAGCCCCAAAGACCAGCAATCCGTCCGTGGTTTCGCCTAAAAAGTCTTTCCCACCGTCTGGACCACCTCTCGGATGAACGTTCCTTAGTCGTACAAATCGACCATCCAGTCCGGCAACACCGCGACAAAGATTTTCTCTCTTATATTGGTTTGTATCCAAAAAACTCTTCAGTTTTTCAGTAGTTTTATAGTTTTTATCAGCCATTCAATATTTCCAATGTAAAACTTACAACATTAAACCTACTCCCGCCGGAGCCCCGGTATCATCCGCGCGAGCGTCCCGTCCTTCGCGATGAAGTGATGTTTCAAGGCCCCGCCGACATGAAGGATGAGCAGTAGAATGATCAGTTTCGCCCCAATTTCGTGCAGGAGTTTCAGGCGGGCTTCCACGGCTTCGGAAGCGCTGACGCCCGGCATATCGGGCAATGGAATTAAATAGAACAGCTTATTCTCAATCGGCAGCAATGACGCAGAGACCATCGCCCAGCCCAAAAGCGGGACGCCTATCATCAGCGCGTAAAATCCGATATGTGTGACCTTCGCCGCGAAGACTTCCCAGCCTTTCATGCCGTCCGGCAGACCAGGCGGTCTATGCGTCAACCGCCAAATCAGCCTGAAAAGGGACAACACCAAAACTGCAATTCCAAAACTCTTATGCAGCTGGTAAATCTTGAACCGCTGCGGCATCCACTCCTGCGTCATCAACAGGCCCGCTATGAGCAAACTGATGATAAGGATCGCAATCGTCCAATGCAGGGCGATGGCGACTTTTGAATACCGGGCTGTCTCTGTGCCTGCCAATTACTCGGCCTTTTGAAACTCAACCTCAATCATAATTTCAATATCGTCCGCCATGGGCGCATATTTATCGACACCAAAATCTGAGCGCTTAAGTTGCCCCGTGGCAGAAACACCGAACATATCAGCGCCGGACCGGAAGTGTTTTCCAACTTTGTTGACGGTCCCGGTCAGGGTGAAAGGTTTGGTCACGCCTTTAATTGTGAGGTCGCCGGTCACTGTTCCGTAGCCATCGCGGATCTGCTCAATGTCGGTAGAAACGAAAGTGACTTCAGGATGATTGGCGGCGTCAAAGAAATCAGCGGCTTTGATGTGATCATCCCAAGCCGAAACACCCGTATCAATATCTGCAACGGGCAGCGTCACGGTGAGTTTGGAGTTTTCCGGATTATCCGCATCAAATGTGACGGTCGCATCGGTTGTGCCCCACCGAATGATAGGTTTGGAATAGCCCTGATGCGAATATTGAAACGCCACATAGGCGTGGCCTTGCTCGGACTTATAGATTCCGGCGGGCAGCTCTGCGAGGCTCGCGCCCTGCATTTTTGCGTCGCCTGCAACACTGGCTTTCACATCAGTCACAGCGCGGTCAACGGTCTTCGTCGCGGTCTCCGCAGTCTCTGTCGCAGCTGAACACGCGGCTAAAAACGCAGCTGTAGAAATCAGGGCTATCTGTCGAATTGTCATGGAGAACTCCTTAAAATATCTCTCTGTCATATTAATCTTTCCTACGCATGACGCAGTGAAGGCGTTCAATCAAGCCATCGCTTTTAATCTCTCGGTCTTTTGATCTAAGTCCGTCCAATCGTCATTTTCGGCGATTGGTTGCCAAATTTCGCCGATTTCGCCGTATAGCAAAGACTCGGGGCTGTCTGTCTCGGGGCGCTCTGCGATGGGGTCAAACACACTGATAGCGTCAATCCAATCCCCGTCGTAAGTTCCGATTTGATCTTCGGCTGATCGGTTGGCGCCGCCTTGCCAATCATGCCAAAATTCCGGCCACGGCACTTGGCTCTTTTGCAGGTAAATAAACGTCTCGCGGACGAAGGCTTTATCCTTTTCCCCATGTTGCGGCGCGATGCCCAACCGGCGAAAAACATGGGCATTTAGAGCCCTTTGATAACGGTCCGCAAAAACATTCATAGCCTGAATCAGTTTTGCATCTTCGCAAATCAACGACAAAGACTGCGCGAGTTGCGCCAGGTTCCAAGCCATGGCCTCGGGTTGACGTCCAAATGCATAGAGCCCGCCATGATCGAAATAGGCGGCGGTAAATTTCGGGTCGAGCTTCGGCAAAAAGCGGTAAGGCCCGTAATCGAAGCTCTCGCCCGTGATATTCATATTATCCGTGTTCATCACGCCGTGAACAAAGCCTGCCGCCATCCAACTCGCGACTGTATCGGCGCTGGCTGTCACGACCTGATCAAACATCTCTTCCGGCGTCTTAGCGTCCGGATAAAAATGCCGGATACAATATGCGCTCAATCGTTCCAGCGCCTCACGATCTTCGAAAAAGGCTTGGCGCTGAAATGTGCCAAAGCGGATGTGACTGTGCGAAAGGCGGGTCAATACTGCGGCACGGGTGGGCGATGGCTCATCATTGCGCTGCAGCGCTTCATCTGTCTCAATCAATGCAAATGCGCGGCTCGTATTCACGCCCAGACTTTGCAGATAATTGGCGGCGAGCACTTCCCGCACGCCCCCCAAAAGCGTCAGGCGGCCATCCCCGCTGCGAGAGAATGGCGTCGTGCCGGAGCCTTTGGTCCCGAAATCCAAAAGCTTCCCACCCGCTTCGCATTGCGCGAATAAAAACCCGCGCCCATCGCCAATGTCAGGATTATAATGCCGAAACTGATGCCCGTGATAGCGTAGGGCCAAAGGCTCAGCCAGACTGTCCGGAAGCGGATCAAACCTCAGGAAATGATCAACGACCTGTTCGCGCGACAGGTCCAGTCCCACGGACTTAGAGAGCGCTTCATCAAAGTATCGCACACCGACCAGATTAAAATCCGCGGGCTTAACGGGATCAAAGAATTCCTCACCTAATTCATGAATGGCTTTCGCGCCCTGAAACTTACTCACTGAGTTGCTGGGACTTAGGAAAATGTCGCCGCAACACATCCGCTGCATCCAATGGCAAAGACTTCGCCTTGGGGAATGCGCGCGCGAAATTTAGGAAACCATGCGGCATGGATTTCTCGTGATGATAAGTCACCTCACACCCGTGACGGGCGAGTTTGTCCGCGTAAAGCTTGCCTTCATCGCGCAGTGGGTCGAGCCCCGCCGTCAGGACATAGGCCGGCGGGAGTCCCTTTAAATCTGTCTCCAGCAGGGGCGAGAGCCGCGTGTCCGACGCATCTGCGCCCGCCACATAATGCTCATCAATGAATTTCAGCGCCATAAAGCCGAGTTGCAGCCAATCCTGCGGACCGGGTTTCGGGGGTTTAAACTCGATGAGCTGCATCAGCGGATAGAGCAGGATTTGGCTTTTGATTTGGCTGCGATGTTTTTGCGCCAGATAAGCCGCCATATTGCCGCCCGCGCTGTCACCGCCAATAGCGATATTTTCGGGATCAATGCCGAACGCCTCTAAACCCGAGCCATTCAGCGCCCATTGAAGAACGGTCTCGCAATCCTCCGGCCCGGCCGGATAGGGATGCGCGGGGGCTAAGCGATAATCGACCGACAAGACCCGGCACACGGCGCCATTGGCGAGACGCCGGGCAATGCCCTCATGGGTTTCAACATCGCAGGTTACGAACCCGCCGCCGTGAATATAAATCAGGCACGGCCCTGCGGGTTCATCCGCGCCATATGGCACATAGAGACGACAAGGGATAGCATTCTCGCCCTCACCCACATTAAAGTTTTCTGTGCGCGCCATACGCGGGCCTGGCATGTCAAACTGATTTGTGACGCGGCGAAAACTCTCTTGAAAAACATTGATATGATCCGGCTCGAATTTAAATTTGGCGAGTTGCTGCTGGAATACGGAAGGCTTTTGGTCTCCGCCATCTGCGCCATCCTTTGTTAAAGCTTTCCGCTGCGTCATGCGCGTTAGAAAATTATCGGCCATTATTCATCTCCGGCGTCATGCCCTTAGCCCCAAAGACATGGGGGTGGATTACAATAGATACAATATGCGCACTCAACCGGAAAACCCGCCATCATCCAGAAAGGCCTGTTCTTCCAGCGTCGTTTCGCGTCCTAAAATTTCATTGCGGTGCGGAAAACGACCGAAACGCGCGATAATATCCCAGTGAATTTTGGCAAATCTCAGTGTGCCTTCGTCATCCAATCGCGCATCAGAGAGCCGCACACATGTCTCTTGATCAGCCAACTCCTCGCTATGCATAAAAGGCATATAAGCAAAAGAGCGCTGTTTTTGGAGCAGATGAATATCTGTCTTTCTGGCAATCATACGCTTTGCTGCGGCCAGGGCGAAACCGTCCCAAGCGAATGCGGCAGGCGTGTCGCGATACATATTTCTAGGAAATTGATCGAGTGCGATAATGAGCGCCAGATGCGCCCCCGGGTTTTGCGCTTCCCATTTATGGGCCTGTTTGCCCTCTGCTTGCACTGCCGCAAGGGCAATCGCTGTGCTCTCAAATTCGCGCCTGATTTCTGCGTCGAATGCATCTGATGATTTGAACCAATATTTCGCGGCCCGCTCCGAAAACCAAAACCGAAGAATATGTTTCGGTTCCATCGTCCTACAGCCTTACGGTGCCGTCGGTAATACCTTTGAAAACATCCGCATCAATTGGCGCAAACTCTCCGGTTGCGGGGTCTGCGAAAAAGAGCGGTTCTGAAATCTTGGCCGGATCAAATCCAGCTTTGACCAGGTTCGTTTTCTTAAACTTAAATGTGCTCGTCGTATCGCTGTCTTTTGACAAGCGCAGGAAAACGGGGCGGGCATAATGGGGCAATTCGCGGTCCAGATGGGCTTTTAATTTCACAAGATCCGGCTCCCCTTCAGCCACGATGGCAGCCATGCCCGCTCTCCCGTCATAGCCCGGCACAGCCACCCCATAGACATTGGCTTGCGTCACGCCCGGAAAAACCGACAACACCCCCGCGACCTCATTTGTCGCCACATTTTCCGCTTTCCAGCGATAGGTGTCGCCTACACGGTCGATAAAATAGTAATATCCGTCTTCATCGCGTTTCATGAGATCGCCGGTTCGGAACCAAGCGTCTCCTTTTTTAAAAAC
>ENA-ORXM01001623-ORXM01001623.1-marine-metagenome-genome-assembly--contig:-NODE-1623-length-30416-cov-17.792083_pt1 | contig 30416 bp, 24 predicted proteins | sample MGYA00237867_ERZ511480 | MGnify/ENA primary metagenome ERZ511480 (study PRJEB26309, sample SAMN06266103) | marine metagenome | isolation source: Algal blade | place: United Kingdom:Sidmouth, United... | reverse complement strand
TCACAGCACCAAGAAGAACCAAGAACCACAGCACCAAGAACCAAGAACAAAAAAAAATGGCACTAACCCTATTCTACATCATCATCGGCATCATCATCGCAGAATTCATCTTCTCCAACTACCTCTCATGGCTCAACACCAAAAGTTGGAAAACCACCGTTCCCACAGAACTCCAAGAATTTTACGATGAGGACAAATACCGAACCGCCCAAGAATACGCCAAAGCCAACAAACAACTCTCCATCGTTGCGGGGACACTAAGTTTTATTGGACTCTTAGCCTTCCTATTTTATGGAGGATTCGCCTATATAGACAACTACGTAAGCATGGAAACCCCAACACCCTGGTATCGAGCCATCGGCTTTTTCGGCATACTGATGGTACTTTCCGAAATATTCAGTTTACCTTTTAGCCTTTACAAAACATTCGTCATCGAAGAAAAATTTGGCTTCAACAAAACAACCGTTGTCACCTACATCAGCGACAAAATAAAAGGCTACATCCTAACCATCATCGTAGGCGGTGGACTCATCGCCCTCATGAGCTATATTTTCGACCTCGCCCCCAACTATTTTTGGCTCATAGCGTGGGGCGTCGTCACCGCATTTTCCCTATTTATGACCGCCTTTTACACCTCATGGTTCTTACCCCTTTTCAACAAATTATCCCCCTTACAAGCAGGCGAATTGCGTTCCAAAATCGAAGAATACAGCAAAAAAGTAGACTTTCCCCTCAACAATATCTTCGTCATGGACGCCTCCAAACGTTCTTCCAAAGCCAATGCCTTTTTTAGCGGTATAGGCAGCAAAAAAAGCATTGTTTTGTACGACACCCTCATCAAAGAACACAGCACCGACGAATTAGTCGCCGTCTTAGCCCATGAAGTCGGACATTACAAAAGAAAACACATTTTCAAAAACCAAATACTCTCCATACTCAGCACAGGCATTGTCTTTTTCATCTTAGGTTGGGCACTCAACAACCCCAATTTATCAGGCGCATTAGGCGCAGATCAGCCCAGTTTTCATATGGGCTTAGTCGCCTTTAGCCTATTATACAGCCCAATTTCCATGCTCATGGGCATCTTTATGAACCGCCTATCCCGAAAATACGAATACGAAGCAGACGATTATGCCAAAACAACCTCCGATGCCAACGCCCTCAAAACATGCCTCAAAAAAATGTCCGTACACCACCTATCCAACCTACAACCCCATCCAGCCTACGTCTATGTGAACTACTCCCATCCCCCCCTTTTAGACCGTTTAAAAGCCCTAAATTCATAAGGAGACAACGGTAAAAAGCTCCGTATTGACGCATGGGCCCGCTATCCGTTCCTATCGTTTAGCCAAGCTCACATTCGCCTCCCAAAAAACGATACCACTACTATCGGGTCTATCTTTCAAGAACAGAACCACAACTTATATGCCCTTAAATAACTTATATGGTTTAAAAAAATAAGAAACATTGAGTCTATCTTTCAAGAACAGAACCACAACTTATATGCCCTTAAATAACTTATATGGTTCAAAAAAAGAGACAACTCAAATGAACTAAAACCAACTAAAATAACTTATATGGTTCAGATTAGTTAATTTTGCAGCCTTAAAATAAAAAAATGATCACAACAGATATAATAATAGTCGGAGCAGGGCCATGTGGACTGTTCACCGTATTTGAAGCAGGACTTCTAAAATTACGCTGTCACCTTGTAGATGCACTACCCATACCAGGCGGACAATGTGCAGAAATCTATCCAAAGAAACCCATCTACGACATTCCAGGATTCCCCACTATCTTAGCAGGAGAACTCATCGACAACCTCATGGCGCAAATCGCCCCATTCAATCCAGGTTTTACCTTAGGAGAGCGAGCCGAAAAAATCGAGAAGACGGAGGACAACCAATACCTCCTGACCACCAGTCGAGGCACACAAATAAAAGCCCCAGTCATTTGTATTGCAGGCGGATTAGGCTGTTTTGAACCCCGAAAACCGCCCATCTCCAACATTACAGAATTTGAAGACAAAGGCATCGAATACATCATCCGAGAGCCAGAATTTTATAGAGACAAAACCGTCGTCATCGCAGGTGGAGGCGACTCCGCTTTAGACTGGACAATCTACCTATCAGACATCGCCAGCAAACTGAGCTTAGTTCACCGTAGAACCAGCTTTAGAGGTGCATTAGATTCCGTCGAAAAAGTAATGGAATTGGCAGAAGCAGGAAAAATAGAGCTAATCACCGAAGCCCAAATCGTAGGACTCGAAGGCAATGACAAACTAGATAAAGTCATTATAAAGCATAAAACAAAAGGGGAACTGACAAAAGAAACAGACCACTTTGTGCCCTTATTCGGCTTATCGCCCAAATTAGGCCCTATTGCAGAATGGGGACTAAACATCACCAAAAATGCGATAGAAGTCAACACCTTAGATTACAGTACAAACGTCCCAGGCATCTACGCCATAGGCGACATCAACACCTACGAAGGCAAACTAAAGCTCATTCTATGCGGTTTTCACGAAGGAACACTGATGGTACAATCCGCCTTTAAATACATCTATCCAGACAAAAAACTAAGCTTCAAATACACCACTGTAAACGGAGTAGAAGGATTTGAGTCATAAGAGTAGGAGCGACAAGAGCGAAAAAAGTAGCAAGGATGCAAAATGAAACTTCATAGTTATTGCTTTGTGTCCTTTACGAAAAATGCTGCAATAGAGAAATAAAATGTTGATAACAATCTCTACTTGTTTCACTTTGCACAGTGGATAGAATGTGGTAAAGACCATGAAAAATAGCCCCGATAGTAATGAAAATACCAACGGGCATTGCCAAAGTATTTTTGAAAGGCTTGGGATTGTAATGAATAGCGGGACTTTACGTCACGACGAAGCAACGAACAGTTCGCTCCTATTTCATAAATCAACATATTAAGTAAGGGGACGATTTTATTGGGATGAAAGGGACGAAGTCAAAATGAAATTCAAACCACAAAAACCACAAAAACTAAAATGGACATCAAGATAAAAATCATAGACCGAGAAGGGACAGAACACGAAGTAGAAGCCCCCACAGACATGGGACTCAACCTAATGGAATTGTGCAAAGCCAACGAATTGCCCGTATTGGGAACATGCGGTGGCATGGCACTCTGTTCCACCTGTCATGTCTATGTAAAAAGCGACCACGAATTACCCGAAATGTCAGAGGATGAAGAAGCGATTTTAGATCAAGCCTTTTTTGTTGATGACGATACAAGTCGATTGGGTTGCCAACTAAAACTCACTGATGCGTTAGACGGATTGATTGTAGAACTAGCCCCCGACGGAGAATAAAGATGGCTGCCTGGCTCAAAAAAATAGACCACCAAAAAATCATGATAGCCCTTTCTATGCTATTTATGATTGGGCTTTATTTTTCGAGAGCCATTCTTTCTATCGCTACCGCATTGCTGATTGCCAATGCAATTTTGTCGCCTAATTTTTTGGATAATTTTAAGCGATTTATCAAAATAAAACCAGCAGTCGCCCTCACCTTATTATTTTTTGTAACCGTCGTATCAGGTTTGTATTCAGAAAATATGGAAACTTGGTTGGGACGAGTACGTATAAAAATTCCCTATCTTTTACTGCCGCTTGCTTTCTGTGGCATGCCGAAATTGAAGGAGCGACAATATCAAGGACTGATTTATTGCTTTTTCCTTATTTCCGTCATTGCCTGTATGTATGTTGGCAGTAATTATTTGCTGAATTTCGATCAAGTTACGGAGAGTTATAAAGCAGGTGGAGCGATGACAACGCCCATTATTTACGTGCGTTTTAGCCTTTTTACGGCTTTTGGCGTCGTTTGTGGTGTGTATTTGTGGCTCAAAAAGTACGTCTTTCGCCAACAATGGGAACGCATTTTGATAGCGATAGGAACACTGTTTTTATTTGTTTTTCTACACATTTTAGCTGTCCGAACAGGGATTTTTGCGCTGTACAATGCGGCTTTACTTAGCGTATTCTATTATATTTTTCACAAAAGAAAATATTGGTTAGGGCTTACTTTACCTGTGATGATGGCAGGACTTTTGTTTTCTGCCTATCAATTTGTGCCATCGCTCCATAACAAAATCAACTATATGCGATGGGATTTAAAGCAGTATTTTGAGGGCAATCGGGAAAATATGGCTTCGGATTATATGCGACTCATCTCCATTGAAAACGGCATTAGATTGGCCAAAGAAAATAGCTGGTTATTGGGTGTAGGTGCAGGAGATTTGAGGGTGGAGATGGACAAAATTTATGAGGCGGAATATCCCAATATCTACAAAAAGCTTTTACCACACAATCAATACATTTTTGTCTTGGCAAGTACAGGATTAATTGGATTGGCTGTTTTTATGTTTAGCACCTTCTATCCAATTTTTTATGAACGGAATTATCGTTATCTATTTTTTGTTTGTTTTAATGTAGTTACCTTTAGTTCGTTTTTAGCCGAAACCACCATCGAATTACAAATAGGTGGATCTTTTTATATGCTATTTGTATTGCTAAGTCTGAACTATCTTAATGGAGAAGAACAAGTAACTTTTGATAGGGATAGAGACCGTTTAGAATAGCCCTGATAGGAGTGGTTGGAAGCTTGCGTTGGCTGCCTTTTTCGGTTCATCTGTGGAAATGCAAGGCATCTTGGAGATGCCTTCCAAGACGGTACAGTACGTGAGAAAATGAAAGGCATCTTAGAGATGCCTTCCATTAACGGATAGCAGGCCCAGACATAACGACGAAGTAATTAACAGTTCGCTCCTAAAAAAAATTAGAAAAGGATTGATTGAAAGGCAAGTAATAACGTTCCCTTTTCGTTTTACTAAATCGCCCCCTTACTTAAAAGCGCATCAATATGAACCTCATAGATACCATACAACTCGCCCTACGTTCCATACAAGGAAATCTCTTGAGGTCAATCCTTACCTTGTTGATTATCGCCTTTGGCATTATGGCATTGGTCGGGATTTTGACGGCGGTAGATGGCATCAAAGCGGGCATTGTCAATACGTTTAAGGGATTAGGAGCAAACACCTTTAGCATCAAAAAGAAAGGCACGGGGATTATGGGCGGACACAATCAGCGAAGAATGGATGCCGATGCCATTTCTTTAGAAGACGCTATGAATTTCAAAGCCCGTTATGATTATCCTGCGACGGTGGGCGTGAGAGGTATGGCTGCTGCATTAGCAAGAGTTTCCTCAGAAGACGAACAAACAAACCCCAACAATTTTATCAATGCCGTCGATGAAAATTACTTGACTTTAGGCACAAGTGAAGTGGGTTTAGGACGTAATTTTTCAGAGCCAGAAGTACGGGCTGGAACGAATGTCACCATTATCGGCGGATCAATAGCCAAAAAACTCTTTAAAAAACCCCAAAAATCATTGGGCAAGAGCGTCTCCATCAATGGCAAAAAATACCTCGTGATTGGCGTATTGGCGTCCAAAGGATCAAGTAGTACCTTTAGCAGTGATAATGTTTGTTACATTCCTATTATAAATGCCAAAAACAAATTCCCCAATCCCAACCGTTCCTATACCATTAGTGTTGCCGTGAATCCAGACTACAATATAGACATGGCGGTGTCCGAGGCAACGGGCTTAATGCGCAGTATCCGAAAACTCCGTTTAAGTGATGATGATGATTTTGATATGACCAAAAGCGACAAACTCTCAGGCATGTTCAACGACCAAATTTCCTTTCTAGCCATTGCCGCCTACATCATCGCCGCCATCACACTCTTAGGTGCAGCCATCGGATTGATGAACATTATGTTGGTCGCTGTAACAGAACGTACCCGTGAAGTCGGCATAAGCAAAGCATTGGGCGCAAAAAACAAAACCATTCTTTTTCAATTTTTAGGAGAAGCCGTCGTCATTTGTCAGATGGGCGGAATCGTAGGTATCATCTTAGGCATCATCATCGGCAACGCAGTTTCTATCGCCGTAAAAGGCCCTTTTATCATCCCCTGGCTATGGATATTGGTGGGCATAACCTTCTGCTTTATCGTCGGCATTTTAGCAGGCATGTATCCTGCCATCAAAGCTTCAAGATTAGATCCTATTGAATCGCTTCGGTATGAGTAGAATTACAACTACATAAAACGAGTATAAACATAATAAATGAATGCCACCAAAATAAGATTTTTGACCACAATAAAAAGAATTCCAGCCCAGCCCAATTCCTCAAAAAGCCTTTGCCGAAAACGAGACAATTTTTTCATAAATTTATTTATAGCAGAGAACGTTTTAAAAATTCTAAATCTCAATTTCTAAATTCTAAAAATTAGGAGAGAACGTTTACTGCCTTCGTCGTTACGTTTAGGCCTGCTGTCCGTTACTATAGCTTACAAGGAGAACTATAAATCACGCAAGAACCAAACCAAGAACTACAGCACTAAGAACTACAGCACTAAGTAAGCTATAACACTACCATCAGGTCTATTTTGCATGGTTTCTACCACTATCCCAAAGTTTTGAATCATGTATTTTTAAGAACACAGATTTAGGTTTCGTCAATCAGGATTCAAAACAACTACACAAACCACAAAAACTACATAAACCACAAAAACCACTAGTCCTTCTCCCCCAACTCTTTCAACTTAAAAGAAAGCCGATGAAACGGAGAACGCCCGTGCTCCTTCACCGCCAAACGATGCGCTGCCGACGGATAACCTTTATTATTTTCCCAAGCATAGACAGGATATTTTTTGTGCAGCTTTTTCATATAAGCATCCCGTGTTGTTTTCGCCAAAATCGAAGCCGCCGCAATCGAAGCCATTTTAGAATCCCCCTTGATGATGCATTCATGCGGAACCTCGCCATACTGTTTAAACTTATTCCCGTCCACCAAAAGAAACTCAGGAGCGACCGCCAATTTTTTAATCGCCTTATGCATTGCCAAAATCGAAGCATTTAAAATATTGATTTTGTCAATCTGTTTAGGCGTCACCCAAGCGACTGCCCAAGCAATTGCCTCCTTCTCAATCACCGTCTTCAAAATATCCCGATTTTTCTCACTCACCTTCTTCGAGTCCGTCAACAAAGGATGATAAAAATCCTTCGGCAAAATCACCGCACTCGCAAAAACAGACCCCGCCAAACAACCACGCCCGACCTCATCACAGCCCGCCTCAATCTTATCCTTATGCAAATACGTTTTTAACATGTTAGTTTATGTAGTTTTTATGGTTTATGTAGTTTTTGTAGTTCTCTTTGGTGCTGTAGTTGTTAATTGTAATTTCCCAATACACTAATTCCTAATTCCCCAATATACAAATACACTAATCCCCCAAAAACTCTTCCACCAACAAATACAAATTAAAATCCTCCTGCAAATACTGCTCTTGAATTGTCCGAAGCAAGCCTTGCTTATCCACATCCGCCATCCGCCTTTTTTGAATCAGCTTAAACGCCTTTTGCGTCAGAAGAAACGGTTTCTTCGCCTTTTCTACCTGTGTAAGATGGTGATTATTGATTTGGGTAAGTAAAGACTCCAAGCCCTCCATTTTCGTAGCGACAGTTTTTAGAACGGGCGTATGCCATGACGACATAGGACGATTGTGAATCAATTTCTTGAGATTCAGGACAAAACGATCCGCATCTGCCCGGTCCGACTTATTGACCACAAAAATATCCGCAATTTCCATCAAGCCCGCCTTCATCGTCTGTATTTCATCACCAGCCTCAGGAACAAGCACTACCACCGTCGTGTCCGCCAAACCAGCGACTTCTACCTCCGATTGACCCACACCCACTGTCTCCAGAAAAATATAGTCAAAATCAGCCGAGCGCACCACATCCACAATCTCAATGATTTTGTCAGATAAACCACCCAACGAGCCACGAGAAGCCACCGAACGAATATACACATTCGGATGATTGTAAAAGGCATTTAAACGGATACGATCCCCTAATAAAGCCCCATAATTGAAAGGAGAAGTCGGATCAACGGCGATAATCGCCACCCGCTTTTCTTCCAAATCAATCTGCTGCAACAAGGCGTTTAATAACGTACTTTTCCCAGCACCAGGAGGACCCGTAATACCAATTACAGGCGTCTTTTGATGGAAACGAAGCTTTTTTAGAATGGCTTGATACGGCGGAATCTCATTTTCCACCACAGAAATGGTACGAGCCAACGTCCGAACATGACTTAAATCAGGTGTATCAGTAATAGGTGAAGGCATAGACTTTGAATTATCCATCAAATATCGTACAAAACAAGGAATTGATAGACATAAAACGCCTATTAAGTGTTTTTTACGATAAGCAAAAGCATCAAGAAATCCATATCACCTATAATGATAAGACAAGTCAGTCCACATTGTTGTAGTTTGAGAATGGTAAATCTATTATTGACCATTCTGCAACAATGCAAAACGTTATTATATTTGGCTGTAGTGAGACGTGAGTGAGCGAGAAGAAAGGTGTCTTACTTTCTTAGAGTATCACGATGTTGAGTAGCACCTCTGATAGAGGATCTGATATTGGCAAGAAGATTTTTGGAGGGAGCTATTTTGGGAGTTTTAGTCTTCAAAAAAACTCTAAAACTCTTTTCTCTTTGATATTTAGCGTGGCATCTTGGGCATTGTTCAATCTGGCTTAAAAAGCGTGATTGCATCACATTACCTAGTTCCCCGTCAAGGACTGCTGGAATTTGTCGCTCGCAGTCCGTACAATTGTGCGTAAATCGGCCGTTCATAACATTAAAAATTTATAGTATTTTGTAACCTAAAGATTCTGCATAGTCCATCAACTTGTCTTTCAACATATTTCTGGCTCTGTGTAATCGAGAGCGTACGGTTCCAATCGGAATACCAATGATACTCGCCATTTCTTCATACGTAAAGCCCTGAATGTCACAAAGTATGACTACAGTTCTAAAATCTACAGGGAGTGTTTCAAGAGCCGTTGTAATTTGGTCTCCCAACATTCCCTGAAAAATATCTTCTCTTAAATCCAAATATCCTACATATTGAGTGTCTTCTGAATTGTGGTAGTTTACGACATCATCAAGACCAACATTATAAGGAAGTTTCGATTTTTTTCGATATTCATTAATAAAAGCATTCTTCAATATTTTAAACAACCAAGCCTTCGCATTAGTTCCTTTTTTGTAAGAATCTATAAAACGATAAGCTTTTACCAATGCTTCTTGGACTAAGTCCTCAGCATCTTCTTGGTTGTAAGTAAGATGGTATGCAAAGTTGTACAATGCATCCAACTTAGGAACAAATTCTTCGTCAAAGAGTTTATCCTTTTCGTCTTTTGTTAGTTTATGTGGGGTCTCCTCCATGTTTAGTGTCAGTTATTGGTTTTAAAGAAATGAAAAGCAGTATCATTGTGTGTTTCTCTTTTCAATACCTTACCGTTATGCAATCAGTTAGTGAACAATAGAAACTAATTCTTAGTTCAGAAACAAATAACAGACATCAAAAAACCTGCAACTATTTACAAATAGTACGCCAAGTTTAGACTTAATATTTGGTGAAAGGTAATGGATTGTTGTGTTTCATTTGAGATATTTTTGTCCCAAACCATAAATTTAACAAAAATTTGAACACATGTACAGTGCTTTTTGGTTAAAATCGTAATATCGTTCACATTTTTGATAAAAAAAAAACGTTTTCTTCAACAAATTTAGTCTAAAATAAAATATATTTAATATCAAAATTGATTTTTAGATAAATAATGTTTAGGAGAGAACGGTAAATTGCTTCGTCGTGGCGCAGGGTCTCGCTATCCGTTAATGGAAGGCATTTCCAAAATGCCTTCCATTTTCTCAAGGACTGTACCGACGTATGCAAGGCATTTCCAAAATGCCTTGAATTTCCACATATGAACCGAAGAAGGCAGCCAGCGCAAGCTTCCAACCACTGCTATCAAGTCTATTTTGGATGGACAGAACGTAGATTTTAGGAACGAAATAACCTTTTTGCGATATTTTGTGGTGGTGACAGCGCATAATAGACCCGATAGTAGCGTTATACCAAAGAAGCGTTGGCCTGTAGGGGCAGACCCCATGTGTCTGCCCAAAAGGCCATTTGGTATAGTAGCGGATAGCGGGCCTTTCCGCAACGATGAAAGATAAACCGTTCTCTCCAAATAAGAGAAAGACAAATCCTTTAAGAATATGAAAATTTATATTGCCATCTTGTTTTTGTGTTTTTGTTGTGCTGATATACAGGCGCAATTGCCTTTTCACGCAAATTTTGACGTGACAGTGGAAAAAGAAGGGGAAATTCTGGACTTGGCATGGGCTGGTGGCTTGGACAATGCACAATTTTCAGAAATAGATTTTGATGGAGATGGCATCATGGATTTGTTTGTCTTTGATAAATCAGGAAATAGCATCTTGACGCTGCGGCACAATGGCGAAAAATATGAATATGCACCGCAATATGCTCGCATGTTTCCTCGATTGTTGGATTGGGTGTTGCTGGCAGATTACGATGGGGATGGTGTCAAAGATATATTTACAGACGAGAATGGATTTAGGGTTTTGAAAGGGGCAGTTGATGGAGATTCGTGGAGTTTTGTGGAAGCCAAAAATCGGTTGCGCTATGGGGAAGATGAAAAAATAATTTATATCTCACAAGCTGATATTCCTGCCTTGACGGATATAGAAGGAGATGGCGATTTGGATATTTTGACATTTGATGTGGGCGGTGCTTATATGCAATGGTACGAAAATTTGTCGCAAGATTTGTATGGACATGCGGATTCTTTGGTATTTGAAAAATCAAGCGATTGTTGGGGCAATTTTGTTGAATTGGGAGATGGAACAATTCAGTTGGAAGCTTGCGAAATGGGCAAAAAAGGCAAAAGCGTTCATGCAGGTTCTACAATTTTGGCATTGGACATAGAAGGCGATAATGATAAAGATTTGATTTTGGCAGATGTGATTGATACAAGTTTTACATTCTTGCTAAATGGAGGAAATGCAGATAGTTCAGTCATTACAGCATTTACACAAAATTATTTGAATGAAGACCTATTCGATTTTCCTGCTGCCTATTTAATTGATTTTAATAATGACGGAAAAAAAGATTTATTGACTTCCCCCAATGACGAAATTTATTATGAAAATACCAACCATATTGGAGCGTATAAAAATGTGAGTGACAATGGATTTGAGTTCGTATTAGAAGAAGAAGGTTTTTTAATAAAGGAAATGATTGATGTGGGATCTGATGCGTTTCCTGTTTGGGTAGATTATAATGTTGATGGATTATTAGATATAGTAATTGGGAATAAAGGCTATTTTAATCGAGACAGTTTACGCTTTTATAGTAGCCTCACTTTATACGAAAATATGGGCACAAATGAAACGCCAAGTTTTCGTTGGATAACCAATAATTTTGCTAATTTAGGACAATACAATTATGCAAACATTTACCCAGCATTTACAGATTTAGATCAGGATGGAGATATGGATTTATTGATTGGGAGCAAAACAGAAAAATTACACTATTTTGAAAATATAGCCGACAGTAATACGCCGATGGAACTGGAGTTAAATACATTTAATGTAGTGACAAGTCCCTATTTAGGTTTTTCAACACCGACATTTTTTGATATAAATGAAGATGGTTTAGACGATTTAATTGTTGGCGAAAAATTAGGAAGGGTTTTGTATTATGAAAATACTTCTAATGGCTCAAATATTTCTTTTGAACTTATCAGCGATTATTGGGGCGAAGTTGATGTCCGCCAATTTAGCGAACCCGTTGGATTTCCCGTTCCGACATTATTTGAACAAGACGGAAGCCGTTATTTGATGGTGAATACCTTAGAGGGAAATTTGTTTTTATATACCGATTTAGAGAATGAAGTATTTACCTTAGTTGACAACAATTATTCCAATATAAAAGAGAGTGGCGAAGGTGGTCTGTCGATAACCGATATAGACAACGACGGCTATTTAGATTTGTTGGTGGGCAATGCAAGAGGCGGCATCGGTTTATACAGCCAAAACCCAATCTATAACGACATTGAATTTGTCGAACAAACAAGTCCAAAAATCAATATTTACCCGAATCCCACCGACCATTTTTTGCACATCGAAATAGCGTCATCAAACCCAATGACCATCACTATTTATGACGTATTGGGACGTTTGCAAAAAACAGAGGTAATAACAGATTTGAATGATATTTCTGTAGATGTATCTGCTTTGGAAACGGGTTTGTATTTTTGTGAAATTGTGGGAGACGATGGGCGTTTTGTGGAGCGTTTTTTTAGGGAGTAAAATGAATGAAATGAAGAAACAATTAGAAATAGAGAGTCTTGTTTTGGCAGCAGAAAAGTTTTGCAAAAAAGAATCAAAACACAATAATAAAGAGTTGTATGGAGTCACAGATGGAAAGGCAATTGGAACATATATAGAGCATAAGTTTCAAAATTTCCTTTCAGAACAATTTGTCTATCAAAAAGGTTCTTCTGCCAAAGGTCTTGATTTATTAGATGCGAATATTCAGACAGACATAAAGGTGACATCCATCAAACAACCACAATCTTCCTGTCCTTTTAGAGATGCAAAGCAGAAAATATTTGGTTTAGGATATAATTTGCTCATATTTGTGTATGATAAAAAGGATGACAATATTACCCAAACAGCGAAGTTAGCATTTGTAAGTTCTGCTTTTATCTCGAAAGAAAGAACGGCAGATTATACAACAACTTATCGCCTTAGAGAAATGATAAAAGATGGCGCAAATGAAGAAGACATTATTGGCTATTTACGGGATAGAAATATTCCTGCTGATGAAATAGCATTACAAGCTATCGCAGAATCAATCTTAAAGACACCACCCAAACAGGGATATTTAACCGTTTCAAATGCTTTGCAATGGAGATTGCAATATGGAAGAGTTGTAAAGTTGAAAGAAAAAGTAGAGGGAATTACAAAAATAATGTGAAAAATGAAAATATGTGAAGCGAATATCACTAAAGGAGTGTTCGATTTTTTAAGTGAAAGCTTAAAGAAAAAAACAACGTATAATTCTTTGAATGAAACAATACAACAAGCTTTTGGAATCGTTGGTTTTTGTATCAATAAAGAAGATTTTACTTTGTTGAAAAAGGAATTAAACGCAAAAAAAGAAGTAAATATAGAAGAAGACAGAACAGCTTATGGCGATTTTCAAACACCAACAACATTAGCAGAAAGAACATGTGAGGTATTGAAAAATAAAAAACTCAAGCCTGTTGTTTGTATTGAGCCAACTTGTGGAAAAGGGAATTTTATTATAGCTTCGTTAAGTACATTTTCAACTATAAAGTTTATTTACGGAATTGAAATTTATAAGCCATATGTTTGGGAAACAAAATTTAATATTCTCCATTATTATTTGACACAACCACCAAATATAAATAAACCTACAATTAAAATTATTCACGAAAATATTTTCACTTTTGACTTTAAACAAATTATCAAAAATCACAAAGAAGAGTATTTATTAATCGGAAATCCGCCGTGGGTAACCAATGCTCAATTAGGGGAATTGGAATCTGAAAATTTACCTGTTAAAAGAAATTTTAAAAAACTAAGTGGATTAGATGCTTTGACAGGAAAAAGCAACTTTGATATTGCTGAATTTATTCTACTCAAACTATTTACTGATTTTGAAAAAACAAAAGGAACAATAGCTTTCTTAATTAAAAATTCTGTAGTTAAAAACATCATTGAAAGTTGTAAAAACAAAGTGTCTAATTTTCAGCAATATACTTTTGATGCAAAAAAAGAATTTGATGTTGCGACAGATGCCTCTGCTTTTGTTGCTTCTTTTAATCAAAAACTTTTGCTTGAATGCAAAGTTTATAGTTTGTATGAGCCTAAAAGGGAAGTAAAGCGTTTCGGATGGGTAAAAGATAGTTTTGTGTCAGACATAGAAGCCTATAATGATACTCGAAACTATGAAGGCGAATTTCCCTATGTATGGCGTTCGGGAATCAAACATGATTGCAGCAAAGTGTTTGAGCTAAAAAAAGAAAATGGTCATTATATTAATAAATTGAAAGAAGAGATAAACCTAGAAAAAGATTTGATTTATCCACTCCTTAAAAGTTCACAATTGAAAGAAAGAGTGATAACCAATAGCGATAATTATGTTATTGTTACACAAAAAAAGATAGGAGACGAAACAAAATTTATTGAACAAAAACATCCTAAAACGTATCAATATTTAAAAAGCAAAAATCATTTAATAGAAAAAAGAAAATCTTCTATTTATAGAGGAAAGCCACCTTTTTCTATATTTGGAGTTGGAGATTATACTTTTGAACCTTACAAAATAGCTATATCAGGACTTTATAAAAAAGCAAATTTTTCGCTTTTATTACCTGTTGATGGGAAAACAATTGTTTTGGATGATACTTGTTATATGATTGGTTTTTCCGACCTTAAAAAAGCTATAATTGTGGCATATCTTTTAAATTCAGAAGAGGTTTTTACTTTTTTAAAGGCAATTACCTTTCAAGATGCCAAAAGAGTCTATTCAAAAAGCACATTAATGCGAATCAATCTTGCAGAAGTTTTAAAAAATATTGATAAGGTTGATTTATTGAAAAAGTGTAATGAAACGCTCAAAAGCATTAAAGAAAAAACACGAATTAGCGAAAAATATTTATTTGCTTTCCAAGAAAAAATGATGAATAAAAACAAAAAACAAATGAGCCTATTTAAATAATTGTTCTATCAAAAAGGACTACTAAACTCAGGATTATTAATAAACGTACTATCCGTCAATGTATTTAAAAAAGCAATCAATTCCGCTTTTTGTTGTTCGGTCAAATTGATGTTTTCGCCCGTTGTATATTCGCTGCCAATCACTGGATCAAGCGTAGGAGAGGGAAGAATGCCTGTTGAGTAATGATCTAAAACTTCGTCCAATGTGGCAAAACGTCCATCGTGCATATACGGTGCGGTCAAAGCGATATTACGCAAAGAAGGAACTTTAAAACGTCCATAATCTTCATTGTTTCCTGTAAAACCACCCAAACCAGAATCTAAAAAATCACTGACAGAAGTCGCTTCGTCCAAACCATTATTTTTAAAGGTAAATTCTGTGAAAAGCTTTCCACCGTGACAATGCAAACACTCCACTTCACCAACCGATCCTGTTTCCAAATTAAATAAATCTCTTCCTGCCAATTCTTGTGCCGTAAAAAATACGCCTGAACCATTCGTCGTCGCTTTGTCAAATTTTGAATTAGCAGAAACCATTGTGCGGATGAATTGTGCAATTGCTTTCGCTACTTTATCCTCCGTGATTTCGCTATTAAATGCCTTTTTAAATAGTAAGGGATAATCGGCATGAGCCTCTAATTTTTCAATCAAATTAGGAATTGTTTCGTGCAATTCTATTGGATTTAAAATCGGCTCAATCGACTGTTGTTCCAAACTACTTTTTGAACCATCCCAAGTGAAAGTCGGATTCAACCCATATGCCAAATTAAATAATGGCATTGAATTTCGAGTTCCTGCAATGCCATCAATGCCAATTTCTATAGGCAAATTTGTCGCAAATGCAAATTCTTGTTTATGACAGGTTGCACAAGCCATCGTATTGTCACCCGACAAAATGGTATCATAAAACAACATTCGTCCCAACTGTACACCTTCTACCGTCACAGGATTGTCCGCAGGAATAACGGGTTGTGGGAAATTATTAGGTATATTAAATTCATATGGCGTTTGTACATAAACAGTATCATTTGTCATCATATCATCGTCGTCGTTACCATCATCGCCTTTATCACAAGAACTGCTATAACAAACCATCGCCATTAAAAATAATATAGATAATAATTTTTTCATTTTCTTCATTTTAATTAGAACACAATAATTTATTTCCCGTCACCCGTCACCCGTCACCCGTCACTCGTCACTTATCAATTTTTTTCCACGCCTCACAAAAATCTTCTGTATATAAAACCTGATTTTTATTTGATTTATTAATTTGTTCAAGCCACATTTTTTGCGAAGGGCTTAAATATTTTTCAGGCGATTCTTTATGTCCAATCGCACTATTAATTTTCGTTTTTTGCAAGTCCGTCAAAGGCAAATACCTATAATTCGTTTGCTTCAAATAATATTGTGGGTCTTTATCAGTTCGGTACGTTCCATCTTTTTTGATAGGCTCACAATTTCCTTTTTCCGCATAGTTGGCCAATTCTTTTTCACTAATTTTTGCCTCATCAAATTCCACTTTTACGACTTCGTGTCCACCCATAAATCCCGCTTCTGTAGACAAAACGCCCTCTTTTTGTCCCAAATGTCCTTCGCCACTCCAAAAACAATACATCTTAAAATAAGTCTCTTTGGTACGTGATTTTTGGTCTGCAAAAATTTCCTCACCGAATAAACGCATAAATTCAGGAACGGGCTGATTCGTTTTTTGTAAAGCCATTTCCATCGCCTCATATAAGCCAATAGACGAATAATTTCCTGCAACTCGTTCCACTAAATTTTGTCCCTCTGCATCGACAATTCGCACGACAGGATTATTCCAAGTTGGCTCGTTAAATTGCTTTAAAATCTTTGCATCTTCACCACCTTTATTATTGTAAATTGCCAACGGAACAAATAAATGCTCAATTGCTTCGACCATCAAAGGATGGCTCAATACATTGTGTCCATAATTTCGGCAAGTCGCACAACCAGGCACTTCTTGAAACAAAATCAAGACCGATTTATTTTCCTTTTTCGCCAAAAGCACCACCTCCTCATAATTCCGATACCAACTGACAGCCCCCAATTCCTCACTTTGATTGGTCGGCGATGTTTTTTCTTGTGCAGACATAGAAATACATAAAAAACTCAACAAAAAATATTTCATAACAGATTAAATTTAAAACATTTCTTCAATAAAAAAGCACGTTTTCATTTTATTGTTTTTTTAGGAGAGAACGGTTTGTCTTTCATCGCAACGGAAAGGCCCGCTGTCCGCTACTACAGTAAGCCCCGCAAAATCTTTTAGCCAACGCCCACTGTAACGCTACCATCAGGTCTATTTTAAAAGGCCAGTACCCTTGCATTAGTAATTAGAGAATCAGTAGATTTGTTAATCAGTGAGTCAGATAACGCAAAAAACACATGCCCACCCACAACTAAGAACTAAAAAAAACAACCACAAAAACTACAAAAACCACATAAACTAATTAAACAAAGGATTCGTCAAAAACTCCCAATCTGTTAACGCTTCCAAAAAGGCGATTATTTCCTCTTTTTCTGTCGTTGAGAGAACCAACGGTTTTACTTTATCACTTTTATTTGGATGCACCTGTCCGCCAGTGATATAATGCTCCAAAACATCGTCTAAGGTTTCAAAACTCCCATCGTGCATATAAGGGGCCGTTTGCGCTACATTCCGCAAACTCGGAACTTTCATTTTTCCCCAGTCCGCTTCTACATTCGTAAAACGTGCCCGTCCAGGATCTTCATAGACTTCATAAATTCCCGTATTTTCAAAGGCATAATTCGTGAAGTTAAAACCACTATGACAACTACTACAAGCCAATGCATCACTAAAAAACAATTCCATACCTCGAACAGCTTGCGAAGACATGGCATTGGTATCGCCCTGATAAAAATATTGATCGAAGGAAGAATTGCCCGAAATTAACGTTCTTTGAAAGGCGGCTAACGCTCTACTCAAGGAAAAAGCATCTACCTCCCGATCATAAGCCTCCTTAATCAGTGCAGGGTATTCCTCATGTTCTTGCAATCGGACAACAGCATCATAAACGGTAAAGTCCATTTCAGTTTCATCTTCAATGGGAGCGTTGACTTGTCGTTCTAAAGTAGGAACACCGCCTTCTCTAAAAAAATAGGGATGATACGCCATGTTTGCCAAGCTCGGTGAATTTCTAAAGCCTAAACGATTTTCTATACCTTTGGAAACAGGCAAGCCATCGGTAAAAGCCAACTCTAGTAAGTGACAACTTCCACAAGACACAGAAGAATCCCTTGATAAAATAGGGTCGTAAAAAAGCTTTTTACCCAAAGCAACCCTCGCAATCGTCAAAGCATTGTCTTCTGGAATGATAGGAGCATCAAAACCTTCAGGAATATTTAAGACATAGGGCGGACTTATATTGGGTAAATCTTGCGGTTTTCTACAAGCTACCCAACCAATTAAAAGCATCAAAGCCAATAAGAAATATGTCTTTTTTCGTTGTCTCATAGGAATAAAAAAAGAGCCATACAGAATACAGCTCTTGTTTTAGAATTTATAGTTTGTGTATTGGTCAAGAATCTAATTATTCGTCACCAGTCCTGTATCACTTACTAAATAAAGTAGGAACTTTCCCCACAATATTATTGTGATGCTCATTGGGCATAATTGTTTTTGTTTCAGGTTTTTCTTCGATGGCATAGTCAAATAAATTGGCATAATCTACTTTGATAACCAACTCATTTGTTTCATCCTCGAATGATTCAAAAGGATAAACAACTGTCGCTGTTTGAAGGTATTCATCTAAACCTATGTGTAATAAAAATGTAGAATCAGTATCTGTAATGGCTAAATCTCCATCACTATCATATGTTCCATCTAAGCTCAAAAACTTATAGCCAGCTGTCCAGCCCCAGTTCATTGTTGGTGATTTTGGAGCAAGTGCATCATCAGAATCTAAGGTTGTAGGATCAATATGATTGTTGTCAGGATGTACACCAACATCAAAGTTAATAGAAGTATATTCTGCTAATTCAATCGTGCCTAAATCAATACTTCTATTTGTTGTACTAATGAGATAATGACCATCAAAAGCTGTTTCTCCACCGCCATCTTGTACCAAGATAATATTGTTTACATAGAATTGAGCGATGTCAAAATTGACGAGGGTACTGTCTGTGCCAATCTCATAGGTGTCTTCAAAATTGAGGGCTGTGCCATTTAAGAAGTGCTGAAATTCAATGGTGGCTTTTGGGTCTTCTCTGTCGCAACTGCTTATAGAAAAGGCAAAAAATGCAAGTAATAGAAATACTGAAATCTTTTTCATAAAATATATATTAATTAATTTTTAAGCTTAAAGCATCCACAAAATTGTCAGTGATTTGTGTTGCTGTTTCTGTTAAAGAATGGCTTGTATTGTTTTCAAAAACGTTGATACTGTTAGCTCCGTCAAAGATTTTATCGACTTGTAAAACGAGTTCTAAATTTAAATCTCCGTTGCCAACCGCATCCATGTTTTGTGTAATGGTGCGTTGTCTAAATAAGTCATTGAAACCTGTATGATAAGAAAACGTTTTTGAGAAATTTTCGGTTTGTACGGTATCTATACGACCATCCAACATGATAAAACGATATTGTGATGTCCAGTCCCAATGGGTATTTTGAGCATAACTTAATGGATGTTCTACCTCAAGATTATTAGGGTCAGAAGCGTTTAATTCTTCATTTAAGCCGATGTCAAAACTAATGCTTTTGTATGTTCCTTCTGGAATGTTTAGGCTAATGGTTTGAGGGTTGGCAAAATTGTATAGAATCACTTCTTCTATTTGGACTACCTCATCGTCTTCTTGGATTAAATTGATATTGGAAATATAGAATTTCAGTTCAATAAATCTCAAATATTGTCCTAAATCTGTGGCATAAGTTTCATTTAATTGGAAGGCTTCTTGCCCATATTTTCCTACAATATCAAATGATAAATCTGTTTCTTTGTCTTTTTTACAAGCAAATATTGTTGTTAGTAATAAAAATACAAGTAAGCTTTTTTTTATAGTGTTGATTCCTTTTGACATATGAATTTTTTGTTAATGTTTTCTGATTTGGAGCGAAAGGTTTGGAGCTTCGTCGTGACGCAGGGTCTCGCTATCCGCTACTATACCAAAAGCCGTTGCCAGCCTTAGACGTTGCAGTGCAACGTCTCTACAATGCCTTTCTGCGCCAACGCTGCCTTTTGGTATAACGCTGCTATCGAGGCTATTTTTCATGGTTTAAACGATATTGGACTTTTATTAATTTCCAATGCGTATATCAATAGTTCTCTTTCATTTCGACTCCGCTCTGCTCAATGAGCATACTTCGATGTTGCCCACAGAACATAGCAGTTGAAGCCATTTAAGCTAGACCCGATAGTAGCGTTATGGTGCTGGGGCGGTAGATGTAAGGCATCTTGAAGATGCCTTACATCTTGTGCGGAGGCCACCATAGTAGCGGATAGCGGGCCTTTCTGTAACGACGGAGCAATTTACTAGTCTCTCCTAACATTAAAGACGTTTAAATATGAGATTTAGTTGACGGAGTTGCGTTTTTTTTCAGGAAAAGTAAAGAGGTAGACGTTAAAAAAAAATGGCGAACCGTTTTAGTACGATTCGCCATTTTAGAAATTGTTTGTTTTGTGGAAATTTAGTAAAGTATTCTTACTTCAATAGTATTGTTTACTTTTCTAAGATCACGCAAAATTTCTTTAGATGCTTTGGCTTCCACATCAATGACAACATAGCCAATATGTTCGTTGGTTTTGAGGAATTGACCTAAGATATTGAAATCAGCTAAAGCCGAGTTGATGGCATTTAAAACGCCAGGAACGTTGTTGTGGATGTGCAAGACTCGGTGGGTATTTTTGTCGCTGTGTTGTGGTAAATTCAACTCAGGAACAGTGATACAACCCACGGTACGCCCTTTGTCCATATAGTTCGACAACTTCGCTGCTACATCACGACCAATATTTTCTTGGGCTTCTTGGGTCGAACCACCAATGTGTGGCGTCAAAATCACATTGTGTAAACCTTGTAAGGGCGACGAAAATTTTTCGGTAGTCGACTTGGGTTCTTTCGGGAATACATCAACGGCTGCTCCACGCAATTTGCCACTTTCCAGTGCTTTTTTGAGGGCGTCAATATCGACAACATTGCCACGACTCAAATTGAGTAAAATGGCATCGTCTTTGATTTTGGCAATGGCTTCGGCATTCAATAAATTTTTTGTGCCTTCGTCCGCAGGAACGTGCAGCGTGACAATATCCGAAGTGCTCAAAATTTCCTCCATAGAGTCGGTATTGTTGGCATTGCCCAAAGGAAGTTTCGGCTCAATGTCGTAATACAGCACTTTCATACCCAATGCCTCTGCCAAAATAGAGACTTGCGAGCCAATATTTCCGTAGCCAATGATTCCTAAAGTTTTGCCTCTTAGCTCATTGCTTTGATCGGCATCTTTGAGCCAAGTACCTTCGTGAGCAGCGAAATTTCTTTCGGGAATGCGACGCATCAACATCACACATTCAGCGATAACCAATTCGGCAACCGAACGAGTGTTGGAATGTGGCGAATTGAAAACGGCAACGCCATTTTCTTGTGCTGCCTCCAAGTCTACCTGATTCGTGCCAATACAAAAACAACCGATGGCTCTTATCGGAGAATCGCATGCTTTGAGGGCTTCGATCACTCGTCTGGTCATTTTCGTTTTGGAACGAATACCAACCATGTGGGCGTCCTTTAAGGCTTCAATCAACTCATCTTCTTGCAAGGCGTGAGATAAGATGGTTACATTGTCGTAGCCATACTTTGCAAAAGTTTCTTTTGAGGTTTCATGAATATTTTCCAACAACAAGATTTTGATTTTCTCTTTTGGATAAGAGGTTTTTGTTGCTGCTGAGTTCGTTAAAACTTCCATTTCTTTATATTTGATATTTGGTGAATTTTGGTGGCGAGTGACGGGTGACAGGTGACAAGTGTTCTGATTTACAGAATCCCTCATCACCTGTCACTCGCCCTCGTCACCCTTAATAGCTTTCTCCAGCTTTTAGTTTTTCTGCATTTTCCGCAACTTTGAGGGCATCAATAATATCCTGAATATCTCCGCCAATAATGCCAGCTAAATTATAGAGTGTGAGTCCGATTCTGTGGTCTGTAACCCGTCCTTGTGGATAATTGTAGGTACGGATTTTGGCAGAACGGTCTCCTGTAGAAACTAAGGTCTTTCTTTTACTCGCAATTGCATCCATATGTTTCTTGTATTCCATATCGTAGATTTTGGTACGAAGGTGTGTTAAGGCAATCTCACGGTTACGGAGTTGTTGGCGACTTTCTTGGCTTTCAGCGACCATACCTGTGGGAATGTGTGTCAATCGGACGGCTGATTCCGTCTTGTTTACGTGCTGCCCACCTGCTCCAGACGCTCGATAGGTATCGACCCGAATATCGCCCATATTGATTTGGACATCCACTTCTTCGGCTTCAGGTAATACGGCTACGGTTGCAGCAGACGTATGGACACGACCTTGTGATTCTGTTTTGGGAACTCTTTGTACACGATGTACGCCCGATTCATATTTTAGGTCGCCATAGACATTTTCGCCAGATACAGCGATGGAAATCTCTTTGAAACCGCCAGAACTGCTTTCATTTTGGGTAATCAGTTCTACTTTCCATTTTTTGTTATCAATGTATTTGGCATACATGCGGAATAAATCGCCTGCAAAAATACCCGCTTCATCGCCACCTGTACCAGCTCTAATCTCTAAAATAGCATTTTTGCCATCTTCAGGATCTTTAGGAATAAGTAATTGCTTTATTTCCTCATCCATTACTGTCTTTTGAGCCTCCAACCCATCCAATTCAGCTTTGGCGAGGTCTTTCATTTCAGGGTCATCATCTGTTTTTAGAATCTCCTTATTGTTGTCAATATTACTGAGAATATTTTTATATTTTTCGTAAGCTTGGACAATTACTTCGAGGTCTTTATATTCTTTATTGAGCTTCTTATACCGATTCATATCATTAACTACACTTGGATCACTCAACTGCTGTTCTACATCTAGCCACCTATTTTTGATGGCTTCTAATTTATCTATCATTTTGTTTGATTGTTTTAGATAAGGATAAATAAACAGTGAATTAAAACTGTTTATTAAATAACAAGAGAATAGGGACTAATACCTGATTCTGACTAAAATATTGGGTCTGGTTACAAATAGGAGGAGTTGAAGTATAGCTATAGCATAGTAAAAATAGAATTTATGAGCTAAAATAAGGCAAAGCCATTTTAACTACAAATAGATGCATAATCTGTTGTACAACAATTGTTTATAAGAGGAGGATTTTGAAATTGATGAAGTTACCCCATCATTTCGGCTACAAATTTAGCTTTTTTTAGGCAAAAAAAACTTAATAAGTATTCATTTTGGCTAAATATTCTTCAATTAAAATATGGGAAGGGAACATTTTAACTTTGTTCTTCGGTAACTTCTTCTTTGAGTTTAGCCCGAATTTCAGGCATGAGTTGCTTGGTGGTATCATAGCCATGTTGGTACAATTCGTCAGCCTTTTTAAAGTCAAACAAAGCATAATCAAAGACTTCCACAGGCTCAATAATAATATCGCATTGACGAAGACGAGGCTTTGTGTTTTGCCAAACAACAATTTCAAAACAACGTTGAGAGATAGAAACCAATCCATTTACTTTCTTATCAAAATGGTGAGGATTGACGTTGACACCAATAACTTTCTCACAAAGGTTTTTCAAAGGTTCTACTGGTAAATTATTGACTAATCCGCCATCTAAATAGGGGATTCCACGAATAAGCTGTGGTGTAAAGACCAAAGGAAAGGCAGCCGAAGCCAAAACAGCATCTATGACAGAGCCTCTGTGTTTGATTTCATATTCTCCTTCATTGATATTGGTTACACAAACAAAAAGCTTTTTATCAAGTTCATCAAAATCATCCAAAGGAAGGTATTTTTCAAATATTTTTCGCACATAAGACATTTCCATCACACCCCTTGACTTAAAAAGCGCAAAATTAGAGAGTCCACCCTTATAAACCTTGAACATTGTCGTATCTTTCACCAATTCCAACATTTTCTTAGGCTCAATGCCTGCTGCATACGAAGCCCCAACAATCGCCCCCGCACTTGACCCCGCTATTACCTGTGGATAAATACCATTTTCTTCTAAGGCTTGCAAGACACCAATATGCGCCCATCCTCTCGCTCCTCCGCCTGATAATACAAGCCCTAAAGGGTACTCTTTTGTCTTTGTCATGTTACATGTTTTCTTTAAAAACTCTATCTACCACATTTTTCGTTCCAAAATTAACATTTTTTTCTTTTTTTACCATTACTTAGGAGAGAACAGACTCTTTAAATTCTAAATCCCAATTTCTAAATTCTAATTTTTAGGAGAGAACGGTTTATCTTTCATCGTGATGGAAAGGCCCGCTGTCCGTTCTTATGGCTTTCTAATACCTATTTATTTAGGATACAACCAAATGGAACTGTACGGACAAGGCATGCCTTGTCCCAACGACTAAGAACTACAGCACCAAAAGAAAGCCATACCACTACCATCGGGTCTATATTAAACAGTCTCAACACCTATCAACGTAGCATTGTTTATGAATATGTGGGTAATTACGTTGATCTTGTTTATTTTTACAAGATGAATAGTACATCTTTATCCATCCTTTTTGTCTGTCATGGCAACACCTGCCGTAGTCCAATGGCAAAAGCGTTGGCAGATTCAGCCTTTTCACTACTAGAGCGAAAAATTATTGTGGATAGTGCAGGCATTACGGCTCAAGCCAACAATAAAGCGACCTTACAAGCACAAGAAACTGTCAAAAAAAGACATTGGGACTTAACCAGCCATCTTTCCAAAAATATAACAGAGGTCAATACCCAATTTGACTATGTAATTTGTATGGAACTTTCCATCAAAGAAGCCGTCATTGCACACCATCCATCAATTGGCAAAAACATCATCAATTGGCACATTCAAGATCCATACAAGTATCGTAATAGCGAAACAGCAGCAACCGTCTATGAAGAAACCCTTAACGAAATAGAAGAAAATTTGTCGGCTTTTATGGTTAAGGAGTTATTTGGTGTCAATATAGATTGAATTTACTAATTGAGTTAAAATATATTTAATAACTTAGCAAGATCTAAGTAAGTGGATAAAGTTAAATGGACACAATAATAAAAAAAACATGAACAAAAGTTTTCTATTAATATGTTTCTTGTGCTTTTCGAGTGTGTTGTGGGGACAATCTGTGCCTGCACCTGGAGATGCCCAAGAAAAAGAGATTTATATTGTAGGAGGAACAATCCATGTGGGAAATGGCGTGGTTGTTGAAGAAGGAACGATTGTTTTTAAAGATGGTCGAATCAGCTCCGTAAAAAATGAAGTGGTACAAAAAGAAAATTCTAAGAAAGTAGAGGTGATTGATGCAACAGGCAAACACATCTATCCAGGCTTTATAACACCAAATAGTGTGAATGGCTTAGAAGAAGTATCTGCTTTACGTCAAACAATAGATCACAGAGAAACAGGATCGTACAATCCCAATGTACGAGCGTTGATTGCCTATAATACAGATTCTTGGGTGACACCAACTGTCCGTACCAATGGAATTTTGACGGCACAAGTTCGACCCACAGGTGGACGTATTTCGGGAACTTCGTCTATTGTACAATTAGATGCGTGGAATTGGGAAGATGCAGCGATTGTGGAAAATGATGGTTTATTCCTAAGTTATCCCTCTTCGGTACGTCGTGGAGGCTGGTGGGGAGAACCTGGCGGTATTAATAACAATGATAATTATGACGACCAAGTACGAGATTTAGAAGCCTTTTTTAAAGATGCACAAGCTTATTGTCAAGGGAATAACGAAACAGCCAATTTGAAGTTTGAATCAATGTGCGAGGTCTTTAGTGGAACAAAAAAAGTGTACATGCAGGCGGCACATTCAAAAGATATTTTGGGCGCAGTGGATTTTGCCAAAGACTTTAATTTAGACATAGTTGTTGTTGGGGGGCGTGATGCTTGGTTGGTTGCCGATATTTTAAGAGAAAACAAGATTCCTGTAATTTTATCAAAAACGCATACTTTGCCTTTTAGAGCAGAAGATGACGTGGATTTACCGTACAAAATGCCGTTCTTGCTCAAAGAAGCAGGTGTCGAATTTTGTATGCAAGCGGCTTGGGGATCAGGAGAACAAAGAAATTTACCATTTACTGCAGCTAAAGCTGCTGCGTATGGCTTAACCAAAGAGGAAGCCTTGATGTCCATCACAAGTAGCACTGCCAAAATATTGGGAATTGACGATAAGTTGGGAACATTAGAAGAAGGAAAGTTAGCGACGCTATTTATTTCTACAGGCGATGCCCTTGATCCGATGACTTCAAATCTTGAATATGCCTTTATTGAAGGGCGAAAAGTAAATTTAGAAAACAAACAAAAAGAATTGTATCGAAAGTTTATGGGCAAATATGATAAGGAATTTAAGCAGCATTAGTTTTTTTGTGTTAGTGACGGGTGACGGGTGACGGGTGACGGGTGACGAGGGGCGAGAGAGAAGCGAGATTTTTGTATAAGCCGAATAAAGGTACAGACCATTTAAAATAGACCCGATGGTAGTGGTATGGTGGCGATTGGGCTTGTAGGGGCAGACCCCATGTGTCTGCCCGCAGCGCAGGCAAGCCACCATAAGAACGGACAGCGGGCCCATCCGTCACGATGAAAGACAAACCGTTCTCTCCAAAAAATTAGGATTTAGAATTTAACCAGACCGTTCTCTCCAAAAAATTAGAATTTAGAAATTGGGATTTAGAATTTAACCAAACCGTTCTCTCCTAAAAATTAGAACTTAGAATTTAATCAGACCTTTCTCTCCAAATAATAAAATTTTTAAAAACCTCTTAATCTCCGTAACTTTGCCACCGTTTTTGGGGTGCCTAAAAAAAATGGCTGAGATTAGACCCATTGAACCTGACCAGGTAATGCTGGAGAGGGAGACATTTTATCGCAAAGTTGATGCTACTTTATTTTTGTAGAGTGGTAGACCTATTTGTATGGGCAGAGTTTATACTATTTGCCCAACTCACCATCCTTTTTGCACTAAAATCCTCTTTCTTTCCTTCGTTTTTCCTGATTTTATAGAAATTCGTGCAAAATATATAAAACTGACGCTATGAAACATATACTACTCGCATTCATTTGCCTACTTGTAGGCTCTAACGTTATATTGGCTCAATACAATATAAAAGGACGAGTAACTGATGCTGAAACGGAAAAGGCGTTGAAAGGCGCAAGGGTGGCAATTGAACGAAAAAATATTAGTACTCGAACCGATAATGGGGGGAGTTTTGAACTGGAAGGTGTGCCGACTGGAACGCATACCCTGACCATTCAATATAGGGGCTATGAGGTGGAACAAAAGAAAATCTCTATCAAGGGAAAAGGGGTAACAATGTATTTTCGATTAAGAGGCGTACCCAAAGAACGTTCTGCCAAAAACGATACAGCGAATCAAGAAAACTCCCTGATTCCAATGGTGATTGAGGAGGTATTGATTGATGATATAGAGGAAATTATGCAAGGAGATGATTTTGTGGAGGTCGTTGTGATTGGAACTAAGGCAGGAGAAAAAACACCAACAACCTATACCAATCTCACCAAAGAAGATATTGAACGCAATAACTTAGGGGTAGATGTTCCGTATTTATTGGATTTGACGCCTTCTGTGGTGGTTACGTCTGATGCAGGAACGGGAATTGGCTACACAGGCATTCGGGTACGGGGTTCTGATCCGACTCGTACCAATGTCCAAATCAATGGAATTCCGTTGAATGATGCGGAATCTATGGGAACTTTTTGGGTCAATTTGCCCGATTTTGCGAGTTCTGTCAACAATATCCAAATTCAACGAGGCGTCGGTACTTCTACCAATGGCGCAGGGGCTTTTGGAGCAACCATCAATTTGGAAACCAATAAGCTGAATATGGAGCCTTATGCTACTTTGAGCAATACAGTTGGTTCTTTTAATACCCTCAAAAACAACATTTCGGTGGGAACAGGGCTTTTGAACAAAAAGTTTTCCTTTGACGCTCGTTTGTCTCGTATTTATTCCGATGGATTTATAGACCGAGCAAGAGCCGATTTAAAATCATATTATTTGTCGGGTGCGTATTTGGGCAAGAAACATTCGTTGCGCTTAAATGTATTTTCGGGTCATGAAATTACTTATCAAGCCTGGAATGGTGTACCACTTTCTGAAATTGAAGCAGAGAATTTTTCTTTTAATCCGTCGGGCTATGTCAACGATTCTACTTTCCATAATGATGAGGTCGATAACTATCGCCAAACGCATTATCAAGCACATTATACCCAATATGTCAATCCTAAATTATCGTTCAAAACGTCTTTGCATTACACCAAAGGAAAAGGCTATTTTGAGCAATATAAAAATGGTGAAGGTCTGTCGGATTATGGCATTACGGAACCCATCTACCAATACAATGAAGACAGTACAACTTACGACCTTATTACGGAAACAGACTTGATTCGTCGCCGTTGGTTGGACAATGACTATTATGGTATTACAGCCAATGTAGAATACGAATTTACGAATGCTTTAGAAGCCGTATTTGGGGGCGCATATAGTATTTATGAAGGCAAACATTATGGCGAAGTAATCTGGGCGCAATATGCAGCGAATACAGCGATTTATGACCGTTATTATGACAATGATGCCACAAAGAAAGACTTCAATATTTTCTCGAAATTTAATTACCAAGCACATCGCAATTTGAACGTTTTTGCGGACATACAACTGCGTTTGCTCAACTATGACTTTTTGGGGATTGATGTCAATGATGATGGAGAAATACAGCCTTTACAACAAGAAGATAATCTCACCTTTTTTAATCCAAAATTAGGAGCAACTTATCTGATTAGCAACAACAGCAAAATGTACGGTTCTTGGGCATTGGCGCACAAAGAACCCAACCGAAGCGATTATACCGAAGCTCCCATCAACGAGCGTCCACGCCCCGAAAGACTCAGTGATTTTGAATTAGGGTATCAAATCGGATTCCCAAAATTCAACATTGCTGCCAACGTTTATTATATGATTTACAAGGATCAATTAGCTCTAAATGGAGGTATCAATGATGTGGGAGAATATACTCGCATCAATATTGACGAAAGTTATAGAAGAGGGCTTGAGTTATCAGGCGTTTACCGAATTACAGATTTCTTAAATTGGAGGGCAAATGCCACTTTAAGCCAAAACAGAGTAGTAGAGTTTACAGAAGAAATTGATGCGTATAATGCTGAAAATGGATATGCTTTAGAAAAGGTTCTATTAACCCATCAAAATACAGATTTAGCCTTTTCGCCAGGTCTGATTGTGGGCAGTCAATTAGAAGCAACCATCTTTGATTACAAGCTCTTTGCAGATACTTCTAAAGCGCATAAATTGGACATCGCTTTACTCACAAAATATGTTGGTAAACAATACATTGACAATACTTCCAATCAAAATGCGAATTTAGAAGAAGAAGAATTCATCCAAGGAACAGCCGATGATTTTACGTCTACCATTGATGATGGAATCGCCATTAATAACCGTTTTTTAGATCCATATATTTCTGCGGATTTACGCATTACTTATGGGCTAAAAAATGTGATAGGAAAAGAAATCGAACTTAACTTTTTAGTAAGAAACTTACTGAATAAAAACTATATTACCAATGCCTATGCTTATCGTTACATTTCAGACAAGGTTTTATATGAAGGCGAAGGCTATTTCCCACAAGCAGGACTGAACTATTTATTGGGTTTGACCTTCAAATTTTAGGAGCAAACAGTCGAGTTAAATTCTGAATTCTATTTTTTTTGGAGAGAACGGTTTATCTTTCATCGTGACGGAAAGGCCCGCTGTCCGCTCTTATGGCTTTTAGATTATTGAGCGGAGTCGAAATGACAACCACAAAAACTACAAAAACGACTTAAACTACAAAAACTAAAAGCCATACCACTACCATCGGGTCTATGTTGCACAGACAGTCCCTTAGCAGTTCTATTTTTTTGTTTATTGATTAGAAGATTTGTGTAATTTTTTAAAGAAAATTTCGTCTAAGAGCTTGTTGGGGCTAGTAAAAATAGTGACTGAATGAAGGATTTTTTGAGCTGGGCTGGCACACCAGTTCGTAGCAGGGCTACGGTGCTGAAAAAAAGGCAAAATTCAGGTGAAAAAGACACATTTGACTGGCAGGCATTCCTGTTAAATCTGAAAATCCCAACAAGCTCTAAGGAGTAGGTGGTTTTTTCTCAATTAAAGAACAAAAATGATTATAGTCGTCAGTCCCTTTTTTATGAAATGGTTTGTAGCAGGATATGCAAGTGCCATCACACTGTATCCTTTCGTTGTTGTACGCCATGCCCGACTCAAAAAAGACGAAGTCCTCATCAACCACGAAAAAATACACTTAAAACAACAAGCAGAATTATTGGTGTTAGGCTTTTACATCTTGTATTTGGGAGAATACGTATGGAGATATGCACAGTATCGAAGTCAATACAAAGCCTACAGAAACATCAGTTTTGAACGAGAAGCCTACAACAACGAATCAGATTTCAATTA